>Ga0099797_100860_pt1 | contig 17702 bp, 15 predicted proteins | sample Uncmet_Sort48C_1_FD_89871 | JGI IMG/M metagenome (GOLD analysis project Ga0099797, IMG submission 89871) | Marine eukaryotic communities from CALCOFI LINE 67, Pacific Ocean - C012_Sort48C_1 | ecosystem: Environmental > Aquatic > Marine > Oceanic | place: Pacific Ocean: Monterey Bay | collected...
TATTCATAGTAATTTCCCCACACAGACCCTATACATTTCCCATAATTTGACAGACATGTCACGGATGTATTGAAGATGTTCTCGAATGATGGCTTGGTGAGGGCATCGACATGCTTCAGTGGTCTCAAGTGGTTGCCCTGTACCAGCAATGAATACAACAAGTCACTGATCGTGCCACCATGCGTGAAAAATATCACAATCTCGCCTTGTAAGCCCATAGAAACAACATACATAAATAGCGATACGGCCAGCTAAAGATAGATAAGAGGTGAGGGGGATCCTCTGTCCATTCACTCTGGTTTCACACTGGTTTGGTTGAGGGACTGGGGAGATGTCCAAGGGAAAGGAAAAACTGTCGAGCCCAAAATGAAAAAGGGAAAGCGTCCGACATCATTTTTTCACCGCGCTGTCACTATACATACAGCCCCTGTTACTGGAACGCCACCCACATCCAATAATAAATATTATATTATGATAATAACTAATAATAATAATAAATAATAATGATGGAAATAATCAACATGTTTGTTTACACAAAACGAAAAAGGCTATGTATAGTTTGATTATTACTTTTTATTGATATTTGTATTCTTTTTATTATTTATATATATTTATTATTATGTCTTATTTCTTAATTTTATTATTCATTATTATTTATTACGTATTGTTTCATCGTGCTGTCACTATACATAGACCCCCTGTTATGGGAATGCCGCCCACATCCTGTGGCCCGCTAGTACTTTCAGCATTTGCCTCCGCATGTGTTTTCTGCGTTTGACCCATATTGTATTACCATATTGCTCGGGTAAGCAAAATAAAGTTTGAACTGTTTTTCATGGATTTAGGCCGAATCCTGGTCCGGGACGTCGTCTATTGGATTCGGGTCGCCGAGATGTCCAATTTGCCGGTGCTTTTGCGTCCGTAGCATTTTCGACTGTCAATTTCGTGCGCAAATCCATATTTTGGAATCCGGTCCAGAAAAACAATTTAAAGTTCGCCCGAGCAATGGCGGGTATTTTCTGTTTTTGGCCTATATTGTATTCTGGGCCGGCTAGGGCCAAAAATCCAATGCTTTTGCAGCTTCCCCGTACGAACGAACTTGGTTTTCGATCGGAAGCGCCACAAACGAGACTGGGTGTCACCGAGTCCGGGGACTGTCAACGAGATTTTCCAACGAGTGCCCTGCGCAAACCCCATCCACACCCAACAAAGCCTCTAAGACAAACCGAACCCAGGCCCTGTAATATGGACACTGTTTGGGGAATCTTGTCCTCCATAGGTTCGCAATTACAAATATCGCCATCGCTATAATGCTGTGGATAGCTCAGCATCTCCTGAACATCCCCCGTCACAATACGATGTATACTATGCATAGAATTATAACAGCAATGAAATATTGAAAAAACACAAATTGAACACTTTCACTACCTATCCACTTCAGTTGCAAAACGAGGAATTAAAAACTGAAAACATCACAGGCCAACATCGGCCTCAACTTCGTCCATGTTGCGCAACTGCTGCGGCAATTCAATGAAATCGTGGCCCGGAGCGGCCTATGGGTGTCCCGGGGTCTAGGGACCAGAGAATTAAAATCTTGCACTAAATCTGCTAGGACAAATTATGCTATCGAAATCGAATGGGTACCCACATGAAATCTGTCACTTCATAAAATTTTCGCAATCATGTCGCCACATTGTCATACATTGGGCATATGTGGGGGCCGAGGGGCAGCGGGGGGGCTGGAAGCCCCCGTGAAATAATTGTGAATCAAATATGACTGAGGCCTGGAAATTCACAGCAAATTATTATTGAGGGGGGGCTACTTAATCCAAACAAAAGGTTTGCTTTGGAATGTGAGGTATTATGTGTGAAGTAATCGTGAACAGAAATTTCATGATTACCCCCAATTTATTTGTGTCATATTTTTATATCGAGGGGTCTCCGACAATTAAAAAAAAACGGAATTTGATGCCTACTCTATCTTTCGGTTTAATTGAAGGTATTTAAGGGTACTTTCCGGCGTCCGGCCACCGCCTGCCCCCCGCCGGCCGTGGGCTCCATGTGCCCCTTGGGCCCCTTGGGGCCCCTGGGCCCCAAGGGGACCCATGGGCCCCTTGGGCCCCATGGGCCCCATGGGCCCTAATGGGCACATGGCCCTCATGCAAAGTACCTTAAACAACCCTTAAATTACAGTTAACGCAGTTGCCGACTTTGTGACACTAAAGCCCCAACGGCGGCCCTAAGGTCGCCCTCGCCGCCCAAAGGCCGCAACCGCGGCGGTAAGGCTGGCATTGCGCCCGCCCTCAAAGCCATAAGGCCGCCAATATATATATATATATATGGGCATTTCTCGTCTGTTCCCTTACCCCAACACCGTTACGTAAACGCAGGCCAATGGGACCCCATGGGCCCCATGGGACCCAATGGGCCCATGGGCCCCTTGGGCCCCAAGGGCCCCCTGGGGCCCATCAGTATCAGTATCAGATGGATAGCCCCGACTGGCGGGGAGGAAGGCTGTGGGCACAGCAACAACGAGGGCATAGACCCAGCCCCAGATCCAAAGCAGTCAACTGGGACGTGACCAGAAGACTAATATTAGACCTGGGGACCAATAGCACCTCTGGATACACAGCTGACATAGCATTACAGCCAGGAGTATGACATTGCACCCTATGGGCCCATGGCACGTTTACATAACGGTATTGGTACCAATTCCCTACAGCGAGACAAACGAGAAACCCCCATATAAGTGTATATATATACATTGAGAGAGAGATGTGTATATACATGTACATTCAATATTTTTTATAAAACAACAATTCGCAGATGATACATAAGCCAATTTTGCATGCAGACTGAGACTTTGAAAAAACAACAAAAAGACGAAACATCACCATATTTGTGCTTTCTCTTGCTTTTAATGCCTTGGCCTCAGAAAGAACAGCAATAATTGATTATGTGTCTCTGTCTTGTTTTTAACATTTTAGTCTGACAGACACCGAGTAATCAAATATTGTGCCTTTCTCTTGTTTTTTAGTGGGCAGCGTGCAGTGAGCTGATGAAACACACGGCAGAAACTATAATATGGGACCAAAACAGAAAGTACAACATGGGGCAAAATTAGAAAATGCGCAAAAGCAGAAAATACATGTGGATGCAAATGCTGAAAATACTAGCGGGCCACATGATGAATCACCACATGGTAGTGGCCAACGGAGGAGGCCGCCACCATGTGGTGAGGGGCGGCCGAAGGCCGGCCCACATCATGTGGCCCGGTAGTTTTTTCAGCATTGGCCTCCGCATGTGTTTTCTGCTTTTGGCCCATATTGTATTTTCTGATTGTGGCCCATGTTCTATTGTATTTCCGGGGCGGCTGGGCTAAAAATCTATTGTTTTTCAGCTTCCCTGTAATGGGCAGCTCAATCTTTCTTAAAATTTAAAACTGAAAACATCCCAGGCCCAGATCGGCCTCATATTCGAGCAACTCCTGCAGCAAAGTCGATGAGATCGAGGCCCGGAGCTGGCTATGGGGGTCCCGGGGTCTGGGGACCGGAAAACTAAACAAAAAAACTAAATCTGCTACGTTGTTTTTGAGTGTGCAGCTTAATATTTCCTGAACCACACCGGTTAGTCTCCGGCTGAGCGCACCGCTGCCTTCAAAGCCAGTGGTGTGCCAAGGGGTGTCTTGAGGAAAGCCTTGCGGCAGGACTGCCCACGGGAAGGCCGCCAACAGCTTCTTGCCTTGTATATTAAACGAATGAAAATCCTATTGACGACAGCATCCCCATCAGGGCAAAACGTATAGACCAATTAATATCATCATGCTTTCCCCGTAAGTTTAATATCTAACATGCTGTGGTTAATCAGCATACCCACCACACTTCTAGCATTACTTCGTATGGAAGGGTGTATTTTTGCAAAGTTTGTGGCGCTACCGGATCTAACGAGTTGATCAAACTCGGCAAAACCTAATGGGGATGCTGGCAACAACAACTTCTTGCCTTGTATGTTGACGGAAAAATCAAGCAGAAACATGTGAGAAATATATACGACTGGCCAGACCTATGTTTTTCTATTGTTTCTTACCCGCTTCCAGGTCCCGGGACTAGTATCATTCGATTCGTCTCGAAAATCCGCACCATTATGCAGTATTTATGCGTCCGGAGCTCCGACGTGGTATCCACACTTACCGTGGGACACATCGATTTTGTATGTGAAAACCGAAGAATACACCCGGCAACGAAATCTTCGCAACCCCAGAGTTCCGATCGAAACGACACATACGTACAACGCTACTTGGAGCCTGGGACACCAAATATTAGCCCTAGATGATCTTCGTGCAAAAAACATGTTTTTGTGGAGAACCAGTACTAAAGCTCCAGAGAACACCAAAGTGTTGCTTGATAAATTCCATCAACAGTATTACACACACTATGAAAAATAATCCCAATGCGACCCTAATCTATATGATAAAACTGATGAAACTCCTATTACACAAATCTGGAATTGTGCAATCTTACTACACACACCATGAACAAACATCATAATGCGCCCCTAACTAAGATGGGTTTGAGAACTTACACACTTTTGGAAACACTTTTGGAACACTGTTGAAACATTGTTGGCACACTTTGGGAACACTTTTGAAACACCTTCGACACACTTTCCGTGCACATTTAATCGAATGCCAATTTGGGGGCCATCCATGTAAAATTCCAAAACCCAACATAAGTTTGGTCGCGGACGAAACTGCGGGCACACCCTCAGTCGGGCAGCTGATTTACATACAAAAGTCAATTCTTCTACATAAAACTGAGGTAAAATTCAAAATGGATTTATATTGGAAATTGCAGCAACAACAACAACAATAATATATCATTGAATTCATAATCATATGAAAGACTCCACTTGCAGTAGAGTCCGTGCCGCTTTTATGATAGAGCGCTTGATGTGTTGATATGTGTTGTTATATTTTCTGATATGTGTTGTTAATATCGACTTTGATGTGTTTTTCATAGAAATTGCATGCCTTTCTTTGATGGTACAATGCTCGCCGCTGAGTCCAGATGGTTTCCAGGCCTTGTTTTTCAGCAGCGCCATGGCACCATCTTTGTCACCAACCTTGCACAGACCAAGAGGCAGGACCCTTCCTAAGAGGAAATACATCCAAATTCCATATCCATGGCTGGGTGAATTGGGTGGCCATGAATTGCCAATTCGAGAAATCAATATTGAATTGCATTCTCATTATCAAACTTGGAAATTTGCATAAGAATGCGGTTGGCTGTACGGTGGCTAATGTGGCTGTGGCTGTGGCGGCAATTCGAAAGTTCACAATATTGAACTGCACGTGCAGGGGGCGGCAATGCATATCGACGCCCTTTTTTCCACACATTTTCCGGACGTTGCAGTAGATGGCAATTGGGGGGCTCTACAGGGGGGCGCAAAATGGTCCTGGGGGGCTCTCTAAGATTTTAGCGGCTACGATAACTCATTATGATATTGTGTTAAGTTGTTGTACGGTTTTTGTATTTTCACACATTGTCATTTTTTGTAACGTTTAACAACTTGTGCATTTGATTCATTGGATTTGATATACTTTGTTGTCACCGATACTGCGCAGAGCAAGGGGCAGAATGATAGCCTTCATCTCACACCATACAAATCTGGAATATCAAGCAGTTGATTTTTGGCCAGTACATGTGTGCAGCCAAACATTTGTGCCGAACAAGGTCTCTGTCAACTGCCTACTTACTGTTGTTGTATATGTGAAGGTCAAGTCAAGTCAAGTTAATGCCAGGCCAAGGCGGCCCGTGAGCAACCGTACTCCTCAGCTAAAATCAGTGCTCTAGACTAAAGGGCGGCGCAAATTTGCAAAGGGCGGCGGCCCGTGAGCAATCATTTCCTGAGCTAAAATTACAGTGCCTTGTAAAGGGGAACTCATAAAACATCCAGTTTGGAAAACAATTTAAACAAATGCCTTGTAGTACATTACATGACTTTCCTCTGGGGCAAGAAGCTACAAACACAAGCGGAAGATGCACACGGACTTGGGAAATCACATTTATCTTAGGCAAACATTTCAAAAAAACGATGCTACTGGATAATATTCGAACTGGCCTGGGCAAGGCTGGGCAAGTATTCCATGTTTTTTCAGCTTCCCTGTATCTGTTTGGAAAGGGAATAATCAGAGCGCCACTCTGCTATTCCGTGGCTAGACAATGGAATGCTTCACCTTATGCATGAGGCCAATCTCTTTCCATCTTTGTGGTGTGTGTCTGATTGCGTGTTCTGTGTATGGTGTGTGTCTGGCTTTCTGCTCTGCTATGCTGCCTCATTTCTCTGAATGCTTGTTGCGGCCATTCACATTCTGTCTCTGCCATATAAATACTTCATATATATATATATGTATATATATATGAACATACATCATATATACGAATACATATGTATGTATGATCCACAGTTGACCGCCCGCCCCCCCCCCCTGTGCATGGTATGCTCCCTCCCCCCTTTGGAAGTGGGTGCATGCTTTGGGTTCTGCTATGGGTATATACGGCAGGAGAGTTCCGTAGAAGTCAAGGGGCCAAGGGGATGGGGACCACACCACGCACCACACCACGGTCGGGGGGGTGGGGCGCTGACCCACAAACCTGGATCATACATGTAGATATGGGCATCGCTCATTTGAACAAATTTCACAACGTAATCCGACGGAGGATTTATTTGGAGCACCATTGGTCCCTTGGGCCCCTCGGGGCCCATGGCCCCAAAAGCCCCGTGGGGCCCATGGGCCCCATGCGCCCCGTAGGCCCCGTGGGCCCCGTGGGCTTCATAGGCCCCATGGGCCCACGGGCCCCATGAGCCCCATGGGCCAAATGAAACCTCTTGCCGCATAACAGGAGCGAAATAAGTACGTCCACCTTTATGCATTTACCGAGCGACGCCCATATATATATATATATATATATATATATATATACAATTCAGATCCGCTTTATTCAACTGTGTTGTCTCAACACCATGGGAGCACCCACCCGTTACAAACCTTGCGCAGGGCCGCCATCTCCTCGAAAACACCCATGTCACTGGGCCATGTGAGGCCACCAAACTCCATGATCTCAGGTTTGATTATCACTTTGGTGCCTTGCAGAAGAAAGCCACTAAACCATAAGTAAACCCAGACCAGAGGCCCATGGGGGCCCATGGGGCACATTGGGCCCAAGCCGGCACCGGCCGGCCGGCGGCCGGCCGGCAGCATGTGGCGGCGACAGCGGGCGGCGACGGCGGGCGGGCGGCGGCAGGCGGCGGCAATCGGGCAGCGGCGGGCGGCCGGCGGCTGGTGGCAACGGGCGGCGGCGGCCCGCGGCCAGCAACTCAATTTGGCAACCTCCGTAATCTGTGCCTTTTCATAAACAGAATCGAACACATTTGTTATGTATATATACATATATATGTACAAAATTAATGGAACGCCTGCGGCAGCCGAGTTGAATGCCCGCAGAGGCCTTGCGTACGGCATTTGGAATTTCATGCGCTTCCTATAAAAGTGGTTTGTCAAATATGTTGGCCTCCAAATCCAAACAAAGCCCATAGGCCCTGGCCACAGGGCGTTGCAACCTGTTGTTTCAGTAAAAATCGAATCTTCCTCAGATCCAGTACTGGCAAATATGTCGAAGCCTGATCAACAAAAAAATTCAAAACAAATGGTGGAAGATCCGTTTTGAGATGCGTCCCGACCTCCCTACCAGAGCGCGCAAGCACACACGACACAAAACGAAACAAAACGATTTCCCGGTTGGTCTCCCCCCAACCTCCGATGTTGGCCTCCAAGTCCAAACACAGATATGCAAACTCCAAGCCCATAGGCTCTGGCCAAAGAGCGCGGCACCCTGTGGTTTCAATAAAATTCGGATCTATGGCTTTCTCAGATTCAGTACTGGCCAATATGTCAAGCAAATATTGGGGCCTCCAAGGCCGACCGAGGGCATGCCAACACCGTGCCTATATATTATAATTTCCGGCCAAGCTAAGGCAATCTGGCACCAATCTGGCAAGTCCAATCCGGCACCAATCTGGAGTTCAAGCCAATCTGGCCAATGGGAAAGAATAATTTCCAACCTGGGAATAACCAATCTGGCAAGCTTACCCTTTGTGTTCTTGTGCCAGGTTGGACCCAATCTGCCAAAATGCTCAAACGTCAGATTGCCAATTCCAATCTGGGCCAATCTGGCAATCTGGGCCAGATCGCAACCAATCTGACCAGATTGCTTTGGCTGGGCCAGGACTTGATTGACACCACTGGGAGGCTTTGGCCCCCGTGTTCTGTCCGTTGCTTTAGAATATGAGGCCATGGTTTTGCCACGTCCTGGTTTGGCCTTGGAAGCCCCAACCTTTGAAACGGCAATAATAGTGTTCTATCCAAATGGTGTACAGAGCCTGGCACCACTCCATACAACTCAATTCGCACGGTGCAGATTTAGGTCCTTCAATGCAATCTTTTGCTTTTGGATGGCTGGGTGACCACTCACTTCAAACCAAAGAAAAACTGTCAAGGAAACTTGTGTAGCTCAGCACATTGCCACTGTTGGCCTGTGGCAACCGAGGTCTATGCAGCCTCACCTATATGCACTTGAACAAAAAATGGAGATATAGAATATGTGGTCATGGTGTTGCCACGTCCTGGTTTGGCCTTGGAAGCCCCAACCTTTGAAACGGCAATAATAAGATCCTCTTCAAATGGGATACAAAGCATGCCGCCACTCCATATGTTATAACACGGAATATGTATTGAAGTCACACTCTCAATGAATTCTGAAAGAAATAGTTGAATTATATTAAAAACTTCAACATACTCTCAAAGTTGATCAATAATCCTTCCGGTGGTGTGCTAAATGGCCCCGCGCCTGGGCCCGGACCAACAATTGGCGCAAGCCTTCGGTGCGGGTCCGGTCCCTGCGCCAATTTTGGGGCCCGGGCCTGGGGCCCTTCAGCACAACACCAGAAGAATTATTGAGCATCTGTGAAAGTATTTTGATTTAATTGTAATTTATGTTGCAGTCATTGGCAAAAATCCTTGAACTGATGTTTGCAATATAATCAATGTGCTAATAAAGGAGAACGGCTCCATAACGTATGCATGATTTTGCAATTGGTGCCAAGCATTCTTGCAAGTGGGTCCGCTGTCTGCAGGCAGCGAGTCATCGGGCTGCAGAACACATGCAGGCGGCCTTGCCTGGCTTTCTTCTCTAGCAGTGGTGCCCACATTTCCCCTAGCTGCTGCGCCTGCTTTTTAATACAAAGCACTGGCTGTACCAAATTTCGTGAGTGGCTTATTTAACAAATTTTGAATTAATTGGGCCTCCAAGGCCAAACAAGGACAATCCAACACCATGACCATAGACTCCAATGCAATGGACAGAACAAGGTGGCCGCGGCCTTCGGCCGCGGCCCCCCTGTGGTGTCAATAATATTGGAATCTATGGTCATGGTGTTGGATTGTCCTTGTTTGGCCTTGGAGGCCCAATTAATTCAAAATCTGTTAAATAAGCCACTCACGAAATTTGGTAACTGGCTGGTGGAAGTTACTCGGCCAAGTATTCGGGTAAGAGTATTCGGATATCCGGGTGCAAAATTCTAGGCGGGCAGACACCTCCAGCCGGGTAGTCGGGTAGAATTGTATTGTAAGCTAGACACCTATAGCAAGGATTTTCTTTGAAATACAAAGGTAAGCCCCACCTTCAATGGATAAACCCCCCTGTGTCAATAAAGCGAGGCGAACTTTCCTCGTGTTGGGGGACTGGTGCGCCCCAAGCCCGCCCTTTCAAGCTGGGGGAGGCTTCACCCCCAAGGATCCGCCCAATGGCGGCCTTGGGGATGCGATTTAGTCAGCGAAGTTAACACTTGAACGACAAATTTCACCTTCATTTGTCTAGCCCCCTCGAACAGACTACTGCCGAAGAGCAACAACTAAGGCATGAACAGTAGTTAGCAAACCAAAATTTTACAACATCAAAGTATATATAAATAGCCAAGTATCGCAAACAAATATTGGGAACGGCAAAAAACAACAAACTCCAGCGAAACTACGACGAATGGATTTATATTACATACCATTCATGTGTTGATGTTTTGTAATATTGGTTTCGAGCGACGAGCGTCAGACATTATGAGAAGACCTATGAAGCGTATTTGATAGGTTTCAGAACTCAAAAGGTTTCATGTCCATGGGCTGGGAGCAAGGTGTCCAGATCAAATAGAGGAGTGGTTGCATGGCCATATTCGAAGACAGCTCATGGGGTTGAAAACAAATTGATTCGAGCCAATTTGTGATCAAAGCTCAACAGATCAAAAATCCATGGAGGGAGACTATACGAGGAATATGATAATATTATGGAATCTATCCCAAATGAGCTGCCACCATGAGCAGCTACGGCCGAGCACTGGTGCCCCCTGTTCTTTCAGCTACACTAGAATATCTACTTTCTCTTATCCCAAATATAATTCCAAGTAACGGGGCCTAATCCAATGAAAATTTGATCCATATGTGGATGAAACCAAATTAATGCTGAACCCGTAGGAATGGCTCTCTAAAAAAAACGAAGAGACAAAAGTCTCGGAACGAGTCCCCTAGCCGGCCAAATCTTAGTCAGCCTGCCATGAATATTTTGCACCGCACTATCGCTCTCAACTACCATGTAATGCAAAAGTCTGCACATGTTACGGGAAAATTCGGAAACGTAACACATGATCACTTTTCTAAATTTACGCGAAATGCTAAAAATGTCTTCTATTTTTAGAGAACGAATATGGATCTATCTCAATTTATGGAAAACATACCGTTTTTCTAAATTTCGAAATGTCATGCGCGCTTCTTCTAAGTTTAGAAGATATCATGCCGTGAATACTTTTTGAACCCAACTGGGGGCCCCCGACTACCATGTAATGCAAAAATCTCCAAATGTTACGAATGTATATACAATGAAAACTCCCACAAATTGCTTCCAGAAAGTGTTGTTTGCTGTGTGCTATGTGTCTGGCACCCACCTTTTACCTGTGGCTAGACAAAGACTTGTGACTTCAAAGTTCACGGCCAGCATCGGCTCATCAGGATGCGAGCTTTGGCCTACTCGAGGAAAACTCTGAAAATATTACGAGTGTATATAGGATTTTCCTATACACTTACAACTAGAATGCGATTGTTTGCTATTTTGTATGTGGTTCACCTCCGTGGTATTGATTTTGTAACACCTGTTGGTGGCCGCGCTCTGTCAACTTGAAGTCGCCATCTTCTTCGCTGGATGCTCCGCGCATTTCCCTAAGTATTGCTTCCTGGGATTCCGCACTGGCCACTGTCGAAACCTCATGCATACATCAATCCCTATATACCCGCCATATTCCATAGTTATCGTTCCTGCCTGCACCCCCACACACGCCCGCCACATGACTAACTGTCGGACATACTCAACCCATCTCTCCACGTGGACAATTCGCTCTTCATCAAAAGTCGAGCCAGCGAAATGCACACACACAGACACAAACTAACGCCGTCGGACCGGCTTTGCCCATCCACCCTCCGAATCCAAGGCTGGGCGACAATTATAGGTGGACTAGCAAATTTGGAAAAAAAAACTATTCATAACATGTACCTTTTTTGTATGCATACAAAAAAACAATTAATAACACGTACCTTTTTTGTATGCATACAAAAAAACTAACACAATTCATAACATGTACCTTCTTGTATGCATACAAAAAGGGTACATGTTATGAATTGCGTTAGTTTCTTTTCTGTATGCATACAAAAAAGGTACATGTTATGAATTGTGTTAGTTTGTCTCTCTTTTTTGTATGCATACACAAAACTAAGGCCATCGGACCGGCTTTACCCATCCACCCTCCGAAGCCAAGGCGGGGCGACAATTATGGAAGTAGCAAATTTGGAAACAACTATTCATAACATGTACCTTTTTTGTATGCATACCAAAAAGGCAATTCATAACATGTACCTTTTTTGTATGCGTACAAAGAAGAAACTAACACAATTCACAACATGTACTTTTTTGTATGCACGCACAAAAGGTACATGTTATGAATTGTGTTAGTTTCTTTTCTGTATGCATACAAAAATGCATGTTATGAATTGTGTTAGTTTGTCTCTCACTTTTTACGCATACAACAAACTAACGCCGTCGGACCGGCTTTGCCCATCCACCCAGGTTCCACCCTCCGAAGCCGAGGCGGGGCGACAATTATGGAAGGTGGACTAGCAAATTTGGAAACAACTATTCATAACATGTACTTGTTTGTATGCATACAAAAAGGACAATTCATAACATGTACCTTTGTTGTATGCATACAAAAAAAACTAGCACAATTCATAACATGTACCTTTTTGTATGCATACACGAAAGGTACATACTATGAATTGTGTTAGTTTCTTTTCTGTATGCATACAAAAATACATGTTATGAATTGTGTTTGTTTGCCTCTCTTTTATTATGCATACAAAGAACTAACGCCGTCGGACCGGCTTTGCCCATCCAAGGCGGGGCGACAATTATGGAAGGTAGACTAGAAAATTTGGAAACAACTATTCCTAACATGTACCCTTTTTTGTATGCGTACAAAAAACGACAATTCATAACATGTACCTTTTGTATGCATACAAAAAAGAAACTAACACAATTCATAACATGTACCTGTTTTGTATGCATACGAAAAAGGTACATGTTATGAACTGTGTTAGTTTCTTTTCTCCATGCATACAAAAAAGGTGCATGTTATGAATTGTGTTAGTTTGTCTCTCTTTTTTGTATGCATACACAAAAACTAACGCCGTCGGACGGGCTTTGCCCATCCACCCTCCGAATCCAAGGCGGGGCGACAATTATGGAAGGTGGACTAGCAAACTTGAAAACAACTATGATTACAGCTTCTTTACCACATTTGTTATTATATGAGCGTCAGGGGGCTTTCGTGCACCGCAAACTAGTCATCCCAGGCTGCTTAGGGAAATTCATTATGCGACTTCTATTTTTTGATAGTTGTATGGCATTTGTATTTGTTACTACTGTTTTACAAAGGTTTTACATGGCTTCATGATCTGTATTAGATGAACTTTTGTTTTCCAATCCGATTCAGTTCCTAAAAATCAGAAGCTGAAAGCATCCCAGGCCAGCAGCGGCCTCATATTCGGTGTTTCTGTGCAACTCCTGCGGTAGATTCGAGGAAATCGCTGCCCGGAGCTGGCTAGGAGGGTCTTGCGGTCTGGGACCGGAAAGTTTGAAATCTTCAACTATAGAAACAAAGTGCCATTGTTTGGAGTGCGTCCTCCGGGGGCATCAAGAAAACATAACTGGGGTGAGGCACCAAGACTGCTGCCACATTTGGCGTCTGGTGTTATTTTCACACTTATGTTGCAGTGTCCGGGAAAGTGCTTTTTGAGAACTATAGTAATAATAGCACGTAGAACTATGGCGGCGAACGAATTGGTTTCGCGGGTCCGATTGAATGTCCACTGGGCCCCATGGGCCCATGGAGCCCATAGGGTTCATGGGGCCCTTTGATCTCAAGGGCCCCCCAAGGGTCAATGCCAAGCAAGGACATGCCAACACCATGCACATCCATTCTAATGTAATGGGCCGAACAGTGGGCGGTGGCCTTCGGACACGGCCCATCTGTGGTGCAAACGGAAGTAGAATATATGGCCACGGTTTTGGCATGTCCGTGTTTGGCATTGGAGAGTCAAGTGTTTGGCATACAGGAACCACCTGATATTTAGTGTCCTTTGCAATGTTAGGAACCCCTCGAAACAGGGATTTGGGAAGTAACTCAGAATGTCAGGTTAATGTGAAAAGAATATAAACCCAATGTTATCCAAAATATAGAATACATGTTAAGTAAATATGCGTGAGTAGGTTCCACACTTTGGGCTACACTGTTGGCCCCTTCGGATCATACATGTAGCCCCAAGTGTCAAATATATGTATGTGCACATATGTATTCCATACCTGTTGAACCTGTTGGATCACATGAGATCCGTATGTACTTTCCATTTCGCATTCCAATTACTTGTTGCCAAATAGTTTCAACTATCTCGTGATTATTCACTGCCTCTTAAGCCAAACTCGCGCTGCCACCTTTGCTCTCCACGAGAAGCCACGGTTTGTTGCTTTGGGCAAGTGGCCACCCAAGCCCTGACATAGCGTTGTGTGATTATATCTGATGGTATGTATAAATTGATACGGGGGTATTTCAACTACCTTACATTACCCGAATTCCAGTTCGCATTCTGAAGTATGCTGAGCACTAACTCATTTTGAAGGTTCCCGGAAAATACCAAGCATCCTGTATAAGATGGCTTCTGAAGCAATGCGGCCTCATCGCCTTCCATAAGAATTTGGCTACAAATCATGAATGTCATACACAAAAACTCGGGTTTACGATCCCTGGCATTGAGGACCTGAGCTTGTTTCGTGGACTCAGAAGACAGAACATGCACTTCTCCATTCAGATGAAAAACGGACATGCCAACACCGTGGCCATATATTTTACTTCCGTTTGCACCACAGATGTGCCGTGTCCGAAGGCCACTGCCCACTGTACGGCCCATTACATTAGAATGGATGTGCATGGTGTTGGCATGTCCTTGTTTGGCATTGGCCCTTGGGGTTCACAATCTCTGGCATTCAGGACCTGAGCTTGTTTCGTGGACTCAGAAGACAGAACAAGCACTTTTCCATTCAGATGAAAAACGGAACATGCCCTTGTTCAACTCATGACAAGAAACACAGCATGCACTTTATTACTTACATGAAAGAAAACATCACACGCACTTCCATCTACATGAAACACACCATAAACTGTTTCAATCAACTGGAAAACTCGCAACTATAATCTGAATTTGCCATTTGAATGGAACATACATAATCCATTTTCTTTTTCCATTTAAATGCAAAAGGAATGCATGGTATGATTTTCTAGGAAACGCCTCGGATTTAGAACCCCTGGCATTCAAGACATGGGATTATTTCACGGACCTGATGCACATTCTGACTGGATTCGCTATGGCGGACGAGGAAAACATGCGGTCATCTAAATAATAATGAGGAAAACATGAGGAAAACATGCGGCCATGAGGAAAACATGAGGAAAACATGCGAAACTATATTCTCAATTTGCCATTTAAATGGAACATGCATAATCCATTTTCTTTTTCCATTTAAATGCAAAAGGAATGCATGGTATGCTTTTCTAGGAAACGCCTCGGATTTAGAACCCCTGGCATTCAGGACATGAGATTATTTCACGGACCTGATGCACATTCTGACTGGATTCGCCATGGCGGATGAGGAAAACACGTGGCATGATTCCCTCGAGGGTTGGCAGAAAAACGCCGCACTTGGCCCCATACATTAACGCACATGTAATGCAGGTGAACCTTATGTTGGCCATGTCCCCCTACAGGCACCAAACTTACAATATTGACATAATGGTATTTACTTTGTTTCGGGCCGTCCAGAAAGGTATGCCATAAAAGTTCCGTTCGAATGGTTTCGGGTCGTCCGAAAAGCTATGCTATAAAATTGTGTTCAAATGGTCGCAGCCTCTCCGGAAGGCTATACCATGAAAATGGTATGAAACTGCTGTTTAGATGGTGATCAAATGGCCTGCGACCATGTAAACGGCTAAAATGCAGTCTAAAGCTAGAACTGGCTGCGGTCTTTCTGTAGTTTCTACTACTTTGAAACGGAACTAACATGATTGCATCATGGCATGCCCATGCAACCATAACAAAAGTGTATGCCGCATTTACAGATGTCAGAGTATGAGTATCACATGCAACCAATGTGATACCGTCATGCTTGTGTTGTGTTTTGTTGTGTTTTACAAACATCTCTAAAGACCTGTTTTATCAAATAGAATCTGACTTTCAGCGTAGTCGCTGGTAAACCGTCAACCTGGTTTTCGCACGGGGACTCGTACAGCAAGGCTGCAACAAGCAAACGAACAAGGAACCAGCAAAACTAACGCTGGAGGAAGAATACGACCAACACATCAACATATTTACTCATAACAAAACCAACTATCCAATAACATATTCAACCAACTGACGCACACATTTACCGAAACAAAAAAAAACAGTAATGGAACACACAACTACATAGTCACACACGTACACACAAACGACCACCCGAACTTGCAGGCGGATAAACAACCGATTACACACAATTAGAACAATAACGACGAAGACATACACACACACACACACACAAAAGAACAAACAAACCGACAAACGAACCAGCAACCAAACAACCGAACAAACTCACATGGGCCAAATCACTGGCACTCACTCAAATACTGACACTGCGCGACGTAAATACGAACACAAACACAATCACCTGCTTAGGATCTTTAACGGTTTGCTCCTGGTTGCTAATAGCTGAAAACCGAAGCCTTCCACAACATAACATGACTGCTTACATACAACAACACAATGGATTGTATCAATGCTCTGACCAAGTGTTGTTTGATGTGGAATGGTCTCCCATCCGGCTGGAAACATAACACACATTCGCCTGAAAACGAAACACCGAACATACCAAGATTCTTGAAAATCTGCCTGTGTTGTTTGCGGATATTAAGCATGCACATGTAAGTTATGAATACGTACCCCTTTCTTATTTTCAGAAATGCACTTTCTATATGAGAGTGGGAGACACAAGCTCCAGAAGAAGTGGTCGCTCTTTGGGGCTCGGCCGGGGGTCTTCCATAGCAGGGAACTAGTCTTGCAAAAGGTGGGGACACCATGATATATACACCACCACCGGGTTTGGGCCTAGAAAAAATTAGAAGATGGCTGGTGTAGACCATTTCTTGGAGTATATGGAAACTGCCCACATATACAACAGATTCTGGCGCACACCACCACGGTGGCATACGCCAGAATCTTCTTATTTTTCTAACACCAAACCTGTTGCAATACAACAGAAAATACAATATGGGCCAAAGGCAGAAATTACTACATGGGTCAGAAGCCGACAAAAACATGCGGAGAAAAATGTTGCAAATACAAACGGCCCTCATGATGAACGACCCGCATGCGGCCCGCTAGTATTTTCAGCATTTGCCTCCGCATGTATTTTCTGTTTGGGCCCCATGTTGTATTTTCTGGTTTCGACTAATATTGTATTGTATTTCTGGGCCGGCTGGGGCCAAAAGTCCTGTACATAGCACACTGGGAGGCAATCCAATGTGATATGTTGCTCAGCATGCTGCCAGGGTGCCGTCTGAATGCTGTGCGAACATAAAATATAAAACACACAGACCATACTGGTGATGCATGTAATTGAACAACACCTGAACCCTATTTTCCGGGCCCGTGTCCCTAAACACAATTTTCCGGCCTCGGGGCCCTTCAAAACAAGTCGGGGACATGTTTAGATGCATCTGGTGTGTTTTCTGTATCGGATTTGGATGTGCACATGCGTAAAGCCATTGTACAGTCGACAAAAAACCTAACACCTTGAGATGTTTAACATGTTTTAGAGTTTTGTTGCCAGTCCTTCGGAGAGAACACATTTTCAAAAAAATGCACCCACAACAGCAATCTGACTGAAATTCCCAAAATGCCTAATTGTGGCGAACCACCTAGGTGCTGCTTGATTACGTCCATCACCCGAATTAAATCATATTGCACA
>Ga0099797_100861_pt1 | contig 17682 bp, 17 predicted proteins | sample Uncmet_Sort48C_1_FD_89871 | JGI IMG/M metagenome (GOLD analysis project Ga0099797, IMG submission 89871) | Marine eukaryotic communities from CALCOFI LINE 67, Pacific Ocean - C012_Sort48C_1 | ecosystem: Environmental > Aquatic > Marine > Oceanic | place: Pacific Ocean: Monterey Bay | collected...
GAAAATCGACATTGATAGGCAGTTCTCCTTCCTCTGGTTCCTCGCACGTGCAGCAGAGGCCGTCTTCTTTGACTAAATACGGGCCGAGGAGTGTCGACGAAAGTTTGTTGGAGCCAAATAAATGTTACGACTTCTCTTCGAAACAACATCAACATCTAGGGGCTACCATTACAGAAGAAGACGACTCCTATAATATGGATAACACCATTAGCACGTACAGTGGCGGAAATAACCCCAACAACACGTTGATTGGTGGTGAGAACAGTTACAACAGCGCTGGAACCCCCCCGAAAGAGGGGGGAATAATAGGAGGTTCATCTTTCAATTCCGGGCTTGAGCAGTTGAACGACGAGTTGGGGTATATGAGCGACGCTACCTATTGCGATCGTACGGATGGTTTCTTCTCCGATTACGGGGACACGAAGATCAGCCGGGTCTGATTTTTTCCATGAGTACAAACCAATAATATTCATTAGTGTCCTTAAAGCTCTCTCTGGAATTTTTTCAAAAACATAGTTGCGTACATAACGTGAAGTTCTGTCTCTAAAAAATGAAAAGTAAAAACATTGTAAAAATTTTAGGCCAACTCGACGGAGCTGGCTCGGGACTTGGACAAAGTGGCGGAGAATTTAGCCGAAAATAGTTTACAGCCGGGGAATTTGGCGCGCGCGCTGAGCGCCAGTACTACTCGGACTCATCCTCATCTGACAAGACGTATACCAAATAGTACTGGTAGTAGAGCTCGTAATTGGAAGGACGGTAGTACTAGTGCAAGCAGTGGAAGGACGAACAATACAATAAGTGTGACAACACCGCATCAAGCAGTAGGGGGGCCCCATAATAGGGCCCCTCCTATTCCTCATCACCGCGGGGAGGTCATTGTGGAAGGTCAGTGTGAGGACGAGCCGGACGAGTGGGAAATAAACGACGATACAACTGTTGACACGGATATGCGGGCCCTTTATAATGCTTGTTCCACGATCGCCGAGGAAACTGCATCGGATATCGGCAAATGCCGGTCCGGGTACCTGAGTCACATGCAAAGCCACCTGAGTAGTAGTCTAGGAGGAACACCTGGTCTCGATAGAACCACTCAATCTGGGAGAGGGACCTATTCGAGCGCGAGCGGGGGGCCCCACGACGCTGGGTATAGCCATACGAATTCGGCTACGAGCGGGTCCCAACTGCTTGGGTCCCACTCGAGTAGTACTAGCGTTGGTAGCAGCCTGAATCATCACCTGAAAAAGGAGCGCAAAAGAAGCAGCAGTCTGCAGAGCAAAAACGGGTCGCACATGCAAGCGATCGCGGAGAACGAGAATGGGGAAGTAGATGCTAATCCCGGCGAAGGCACGCCTTTATTGTCAGGTTGTATAATAACTACTAATATCACGGCAAATATTGATGGGGGGCGGGTCCCGTCTGGGTCCTCGACTGATACCAACAGAGACCCGCTGCTCTGTGAAGGAGGAACTTCTTTCAGCGACAGACAGCCCCGGTCAGCGACAGAAGCTGTCAAAAGCCCGAGTTCTCCTAGCTTTTGTGGTCCGAGCTCTTCAAAAAACAACAGGGCCCCTCTCAGCGCCGTAGCGAAAGCTCGAGCGGCCTTTGAAGCCAAAAGCGCGGGGCCCCACAGCAGCGGTACTAGGGCCGCTTTGTTGGGGGGCCCCGGTAGCAGTAGCAGTTCTTCTTCTACTGCTGTGGCATCTTCTAGACCTCCTCCTCCTCCCCCTGAGGGCGCGAAGTTGTCTGCACCTTCTCCGACGCAAAGTTGTACACAACAAACCTTGGGCATGCGGTCATTGCCTAGTGTTGTGGGGGGCCCCCCAAATTTCGCTGTGAAAACGCCGTCGCCTGCAACAAATAGTAGTAGAAACTCGACGCAGAGGTCAAGAGCAGCCCTGACCAAGCAGAACTTGCGAAAAAACGATGACGCCAACAGCCTTTTGCAGCAGCAGCAGCTCAACGACTCTACTATAGACCTGGACACAACGATCGACCTGGATACCACTATAGACTCGGACCCGACGAAGCCAATTGGGGCCACTCTAATAATCAACGGCCGGGTCCCACAGCAGCACTCTACAAATAATAGTCAACGAGGGGCCCCAACCAATAGGAGGGACCGGTGTCCCTCCGAGACATCGGAGTTCTCGCAGCACACCAGCATTAGTTTCGCGAGTAATCAAAACACCATCACGACCACGACGAATAAAACCTTGCAAAGGAGTAATGCTGCCGTAAAGAAGAAATGGTGGCATACGCGACGCGACCGAAATTTGGATACCGAGCAGCTCGAAAAGGGCCGTTTTCGAAGAAACGTGCATTCGGTGATGTTTGTACTGATAAATTTGTCGATTGTAAGATTTTACGGTATCTACGCAGAAACCTTTAACAGAAACCTAAGTGGTCAGATTTGCATCAAATAATTTTCAACACAATAATACGAATCGGAAAAAAAAATCTATAGGTGATGTCCAACTGCGGGTCCGAGATCGCGTCCAACCCGGGGTCATCGTTAGGTACCACCGCTGCTGCGATAGGTGGTGCTAATAATCATTCGCCATCATCAGTGCCCCCGATCGGGCAAATGATAAAATTACTTTATGGCCAATTCGAGAAGAAGGCCGGCTGCCGTGCGAGCTGGATTTTGGTGTTGGATCATTTCGCGAAGGCTTTGGTAATCTTCTATCTAAAGCGTCTGATGTGTAAATGTGACCATTTTCTGATCGTTTCTAGTGTTTTAAAGTAGATTTTGTGGTGATTTAGGCACTTCACTTCTTAAATGGATCTCGAAATAGTGGAACTCCTGGAGCAAATCTGAAGGAATTTGGGTCCACAACCTTTACGAAACCGTTACACAACCGTTACCAAAAGCTTACCAAAAACTCCCTCAATTTCAGTTTTCCGGGCGCTAGTAACGAGTTGGTAACGTTTGTGTCACGGTTTCGGAATCCTGTGCAACCGTGACAGAGTTTTGTGAGGGAATTCCTTGCCACGGTTGCGGAAGCGGCTATTTTAGAGCATTCAGGGCCAAAATAAGGCTGCCCTGATAGAGGTTATGCCACAAATTAGTCAGCGTGATGTAAGATTTCCAGGGGAATCCAGTATTGTACTGATTGGAAAAAAAGGTAATCGGGATTTGCGGCACGAGCGAGGGCCCGGATTTCTTCACAGATTTCCTGGTGAAACCGGATTTACTCACCAAGGACAGTCCGCCCGAGGAGTACGTGCACGGGGGCCTGATTGCGTGCGCCGAGGACATTTTACAAACCCTCGAGGAAAAGCAGATCTTGCAAAAGCATTTGCCGAAAAACTACAAGTTAGTCATTACTGGCCATTCCTTAGGAGGCGCGGTGGCGGCCACGTTAATTCTGTTGATGAAGCGTAAGCTAATAGATGAATTCGATTTCACGGGCAGCACGGCGGCACAGCCGGAGCAGCAGCAAGAGCAGCAAGAGAAGGAAATTGAAAAAATAGCGGAGGAGGAGACCAAAAAGAATGAGAACAACATTAGTAGTTGTAAAAATGGTGAGGACAACAATAGGACAATATCGGACGCTGCCGCAAACAAAGTCGGACAATTATTGCAAAATCATTCTTGTAGAGATTACTCCGAGAAGAATGTCGATACGCCAAGTAATTCCAGCGAAAGGATATTAGGTGAGAGTACTGGTTTTTGTAACAACGGAGTCGAAGACCGTGTCGAAAAACGCGATTTTTCGAGCCCTCAAAGCAACCTAGCCAGGCACTACAGTACCGGCCACATACTGGGACCCTCCGCAAGCACGAAACAAATGAAAAGTAGTAGTAGTTCGACTAACAACGGTATTGACAGCATTAATACTACTAGTCTTCCCGTAAAAGGACATCCCGTAATGAAGGGGCCCCCCGTTCCCGTAAAAAAAGATCACCTTCCTGAAGGAGGAGGAGGTATCAAAAAAGAAGCGGTCAAGAGACCAGTGCGGAAAGTGGAATTACGCGGCCTGATCGTGTGTCCGTTGGGGTGGGCGTTCTCGCCCAAACTGGCAAAAGAATCGCGCCTGCATTGCGTCACCATCGTGTGCGGGGCGGACAACATTCCCAGAGGCCGCCCCGAGAACCTTTTGCAGTTTCGGGACCATTTGGTCGATAAATATATTTTTTTTTTTCAAATAGAAACCGTATACTATAGTAGGTGACGGCTCACTGTATGAACAACAATTATAATATGAGATTCTCTTTCAATTGTATATAAAACTAAGTGTCAGCAGATTATACTACAATTGCATATTTAAAAAGAAAAAACCTTATACCGCAGATTATAGAAAAGTCATATCACACTTACTCTACCCTATAATTATATCATGAAAAGTACAGGTGCATTTGATGGAGCACGCCGGCGCATCGAAGTACGAATTGTACCAAATTTTGAAACGGGAGCAGAAGTCACGGGCCGTGGAAAGAATGGAGAAGGAGATGCTGCGGTATTTTAAGAATGGAGAAGGAGATGCTGCGGTCTGTTGATTGGAAACCCTGTTTCCGTATATACGCTCAGTCAAAATCCTAAAATGACCGCCAATATGGGAGATACTCGGGCTGAAATGGTTGAAAATCGTGAATTTGGGCAAAATTGGACGCGTTCCAATTCAGATTTTATACAGTCACTGTATCTTTAAATTCATTTCCCCTCAGGGACCGAACCTTAAAAAATGGGCCTTTTTTTGGAGCCAGTCCCGGTGTTTAGAACCATTTTTAGTGCTTTTTTTGAAAAAAGAATTTTCTGTACAGACTGGGGGACGCTTTTTTTGCAGTCGGCCAAAACAGCTGTGAACAGGGGGGATAACTCGAAAAAACGCTTTCGGTCCAGGCTCGGACCTCCAAATTTGAGCCATTTTGGGGTACTAAAAAAGAATGGAGAAGGAGATGCTGCGGTTTGTTGATAGTTCATGTTGCTTAATGTATCTTTTACGTATTATTCCGTGACGGGTGGTACGCGACGTCAGCTGTGTAGATCTCCAAATAGAAGATATTTGTAGATCGGGCGGTGATATGTGGTGAGTGGAAAGGTTATTATAGAAAGTTAATAGATACTGCGTATGTTTATAGGGTAGTTTGGTAGATACTCAAAATGCATGTATGACAACAACATACTCAAAAGGTTGGGAACGCTCTTGACGCCCCTCGACGGGGTCAACGAGCGGAAGAAGGTGCTCGTGCAGCCAAAGAATACGGGCCGCCAGACGTTCCTTAATTGTGCGCAAAGAAAAAGAAATGATAATTTCTCAGAGTTCTTTGGAGAGGCCGAGCTTGGACACAGTGGTGGACCCGAAAATATTAATTGTGGACATGATGATGTCAATTATTATGCCAATTCATCTCCGCATCATCATCAGGATATATTAAATGATGATGGTAATAACATAGAGCTGGAGCAATTGGGTTCTGACAAGAATACCAATCAAGATGGTGGAGATGAATTTGAAATTGAAAATCATAATGTCCACGTCGATAATGAAAATGCGGTCATTGCCCGGACGGCTTTAACGAGAAGAGAACCCGTGCGGAAGCGGTTTTTACTTTTTAGTTCATGTCGCTATGGGGCCTGTCTTTCACATAATTTCGTGGTATGTACGCAAGACCAGGTTTGTAGAGCTCTTATTAGAAGAGATTCGCTGATCAAGTAGTGAGTTGTGATGGGCGAATTCGTTATGATGGTGGTAGGGTACTGTGTGTGGTAGGGTAGTTTGGTAGATACTCAAAGGGGCCCCACAACAACATACTCTAAAGGTTTTTCAAGTGCTGCGCGCGGAGACCCCACAAAAATTCTTCTTCGAAAAATAGTAGTACTTCGCAGGAAACACAAAGCAGCGGGATTTCTTTGCGGGAAGCCCGCTTGGTGGCGCACCTGCGCGCGCTCATCTTGGAATCGCCCCACAACCGCCCGCAGCCCCAACGGAGGGCCAAAGTGATCGCGCAGGCGCAGGGGCGCTTATCGAATTTCTTCGGCAATATTGAGTCCTCCTCGAATTATAACAATTATACTTGTAGTAAAAAGAATTCGTCTTATTACTCAGAGTCGAAAGAGTTTTTTTCAGGAAATAAAGGGCGTGAGACGAAGTCTTTTTTCGGAAAATTCTTCAACTCCTTCCGAAATATTAATAATAATTCGAGTAGAGAATATAATAGCAGCACGGGGGTCGTCGATTCGTCGGAGCCGGGGGGGGCCCACTATCATGAGAGCAACACACATCAATCTGCCACACAGCAGTGCGGTTTTAAAGATAAAGACAAAAATGGTTCATGTATGAGAACCGACGGAGTCCAAAAGTTCAGCTCGAAGCGTTTTAGCTCGCGGGAATCTATCAATTCGGACGACGAAAAGCCGCAACTGTACAAAAATTTTTCGACCAACAATAATTACAATGGTGGTCGTCGTCCCCCAGAGAGGCTTCTTCAAGAAAATTTTACAAGAGACTACTACGAAAGGAGGAAACTTGATGATGATGATGATGACACCACCACCCACATTAGTTCGAGCGCGAGCAGCTCCACTTCTACAGTGCGTACGTCCACACAGACCTTCAACAGTTATTGCTTCAAATTCGCGCACAGGGGGGACGATTACGAGGACGCCTACCTGCCGCTGTGCTGCCCGGGGCGCGTTTTGCACTTGCGCTTGACCCCGAAAGTTGCGAAAATCCCGAGTTGGTACGGGAGGCTGCAGCAGTGTAAAAAGAACTATACTAGTATTGGTCCTTCAGGCTCCTCTATGAAAGTAAACCAGAAGAAGGGTTACCATAATAATAGTAGTTACATAAACAGCCTATTCAAAAATGTATGTTCGGAGCAGCAGGTTAACAATACTAGAAATGTGCCCAAAATGCCGCCGTCGATGCCAGGGTGTGCCTACGGTTTGTTGAAGGAAGTGCGCCGAAAGCACCAAAAGATCCTGAGAAGAAGAGCTAAACACTTCGGCAACAACAACACTTCTTTGTACAACTGTATTAACACTAATAATAACCAGGGACAGGGACCCGTAGGCGGAGCAGGGACTACTCCTACTACTGCCAAAAGCAATTTCACAGTATCAAATAATGGTAGTTGTAGTAATTTGAATACAGGAGCCATAAATGGGATGGGGCCCCCCGGCAGTAGTGGAAATAGTAGGACAACTAAATTTCAGGTGGCCGCGCAGATTTTTACCAAAAAGCAACTCGAGGAGAAACAAATTTTGAAAAATTCTTCTGCGGCCGCTGCTGCTGCGAATAATAATAGCACAAAAAAGGACCTGGATTTCTTGCGCCCGGACCAAGAGCTGGCGAGTTTGACTGCCGCGAGGACGCAGAAGAAACAAGCAAGAACGGAGCCTGGAGCAAAGAACTTTCAGTCTGCAGCAGCGGGAAAAGATTCTTTCAGTACTTCTCTCGCCAAGAATATTGTAAAAAATGATAACGCCTTTGGGTCGTCGGGAGGAGCTATTAGTTGCTCGCCGTCGGGGGCCCCGGCGGCAGGGGGCCCGGTGTCACTAAATGACAATGTCGGGTGTCCTCCAGATGGGGTGGCGAAAAAAACTAAATTCGCTAATTCTTCAGGCAGTGGTTCCTCGAGTACAACCAGCCTGGATAAGAATTCTTCTTTGACAACTAGAAATAATAATATACCGATCTTGCCTGCTGGGACCCGCGGGTCCCCGACAAATGGGGCCCCCAGCGCCACAAATGGAGGCACAGCAATGGGGCCGGGCCCCGCGGCAGCAATGGGTCCCCCCGGCACTGCTGCTGCACCACCACAGCAATTGGTGAGCGGCGTTAGTGGTATATGTAATAATAATGGTGGGGATATAAATATTGGAGATTCAAAAAACCGGCATTTTCATAGCGACGGCACGCCGATTTTCAATCCGTACTGGAAGGTCTTCGACTGCATGGACAATGTCGAAAGGAAGTTAAACGACTATGTCTTCGAGCCCGTGTGGGTCGATCCAGAAGTGGAGTTCAGCTACTGCTACAGCTCGTGGAAGGTTTTTTTTTCCAGCTATTGCTACAGCTCGTGGAAGGTTTTTTTTTCAGCTATATTGTTACAGCTCGTGGAAGGTTTTTTTTTTCCAGCTATCGCTACAGCTCGTCGAAGGTGTTTTTTTCAGCTATATTGTTACAGCTCGTGGAAGGTTTTTTTTTTCCAGCTATCGCTACAGCTCGTCGAAGGTGTTTTTTTCAGCTATTGCTACAGCTCGTGGAAGGTGTTTTTTTCAGCTATTGCTACAGCTCGTGGAAGGTGTTTTTTTCAGCTATTGCTACAGCTCGTGGAAGGTGTTTTTTTCAGCTATTGCTACAGCTCGTGGAAGGTTTTTTTTTTCCAGCTATCGCTACAGCTCGTGGAAGCTGTTTTTTCTCTTTTTTTTTCAGTGTAACAATAGGTATACACCCGGAGAAGGTTTCCTTTTTTTGTTTTCTTTGTGAAGGGAGTGGTGTTTTGTTAATGTTCATCTTCAGTGCTATTATGTAATGTATGAATGGAAGGTTTAGGTAATTTTCATCTTTGATCTTTGATATGATTCAATCCCAACCTTACAAAACACAGGCCCGCACGGATCATGGTTTCATCGCGTTTCGGGAGGCGAATAAGGCGCTAAGAATGCATTATATGCACCAGATGCTGTATGGGGTTTCGAAATAGATCGCATTCGGGATACTTCTAGAAAAAGTATTGGGAACACGCATACCCTGAAATTTCCCTACAATGTTTGATACTGGATGTAATACTGTAGTTTCAAGGATTGTTACGGTATCATTCAACATTAAGAAAATAGGGCCGGTACCATGTGACTATAGTATACCGTATATTAATACTTGAACAGTGAATCATAAATTACGTGAAATTCAATATTATAAGGTTGTATTCTGAAAAAAAAAAAGATCGATTGCAAAAAAAATTATCATGTCCGAAAAAATAATTCATGAATGAATTTGCCAGGAGAGAGAGTCCAAAATTGGGCCACCTGTAAAACATATAATTACATATATTATAGAGCCAAAATGGTTTCCAATTTTCATCCCCACCCTCCTCATTCACACCCCGCATTCACACGATGAATCCTCACACGGTGCATCCGGGTTCGCAGCGTCCATTTATTGGGTTCGCTCTAATATTAAATAGAATATTGAAGAAATTGCGCTTTTCGTTGTCACATAGATAATACATCTGAGAGTACACCAAAATTGGTGTATTGACTGAACCCTGTACGTAGTAGTCGAGATACAAGGCATGACGTAAATTTTTGTGAAAATTATATTCTCGAATAATATTAGCCATGTTAATGGGCATATCTCTTGAATCTGCGTCTATATCTTTGTATCGCGATTCCCCTCAAATCTGTTTAGATATCCATTCGTTCCTCATGATATCATCCCTTCTTCTCCGCCTCTGGCTATGAATTGTTGTTCCAATTGTTTCATCATCTCTTCCCTAGAACCATCGATGATTCACAATGTAGTACTTCCACTACTTCCACTAACCATAACCTACAAAACCCGGACAGAAATACTATCGTAATAGCGTGATGATAGGATAGTACAGAATTACCCTTCAACGCATTCCGATAGGAAGAGCCAATAATGATATTAGATTAGTGTGTGTTCTGGATATTGAGTTGGCATACCTTAATATCTAAACATACGATAGTATTTGGTTTGAGCACTTTTTAGGATGGAGGCGGCGGCTTGGGCTAGGCAGCGGGGCGAGCTGCGGTGGAGTTAGGCCCGGATCATTTTCAGACGGCCTGGCAGAAAGTCTGGAATAGACCCTTGGATGATAGCATTTGATAAAAAAAGTTTCAGGACGCAAAATTCCGTGGTGAATTTTGAAAAGGCCTGGCAGCGAGATGACCCCCTCAAGAGGCGCTTTAAAAAAAAGGGGCAGAGGAGGCAAAGAGAGAAAAACAGGAAATGAAGTAGAGAAAAAATGCGAGAGAGAAACAGAAAAGAGAAGGAGGAAACGGCAAAAGAAAGGCCGAAAGAGAGACAAAAAGAGCCGCCAGAACCAAAAAGAAAAAGAACACGCAGGAAACCTAAAAAGAAGAGAAGGCTACGGAAGGAAATGGATTCCCTATAATGGGCGTAGAGAATGTGATTTGGAAAGTTTTTTTCAAAAGATTTAGCGTGGGAACCGATTGGTTTAAGAAGAGGGGCAATGAAACAAGCAACAAAAAAAGAAAAAAAGATTGTGACCTTGAGCCTGCGAAAAAAAATTGAACGCAACCTTCCCGAAGCTTGGCAGAGCTTCAGAAAGAGAAGCAGTGCCGTACAGAATTGCGGTGGAAAAAATGATTTAAAAGAAAAAATGAAAAGAACGGAAACTTTACCGAGGTAGGATTTAAAAAAAAAAAAAAGAAAATAAAAAGAGAAAATGAGCTGCACAGAATTGCAGCAGAAAAAATGTTTTTTGAGAGAATAAATGGAGAAGAACACCCCAGAGGGGAATCGAGACCAGAAGGCCGCCCCAAGGGGGGATTTAGACCAAACAAAAGGACATCCCAAATTAGGAATCTAGAAAAAAGACACCTGTGTGGGGATAGAGCAAGCAACGCCCCAAATGGGCATGAAAATGACTGGACGTTTCTAGAAATGCAGCGGAGAAAATTTTGAAGATGAAATAGCCAAAAGAACCAGTCTTGAAGTCACTCTGGCAGCGATGTGTCAATTTGGCAACGCATAGCGGGCGCAGACCAATATGAAGTCACTCTAATAGCGATGTGTCATTTTGGCATCGCGAGTGCAGACCAACATGAAGTCACTCCAACAGCAATGGGCCGTTTTGGCATTGTGAGCGCAAACATTAAAAAAAGAAGTTAGACATCCGCCAGAAATGCGGAAATCATTCAAAAAAAGGCACCCGTCAGAAACACGGAAAGCATGAAAAAATAGATATCCGCCAGAAATGCGGAAGAAAAAAAGATGTCCGTCAGAGATGCGGAAGAAAATAAACAGTCGCCAGAAATGCCGAAGAACATGAACATCCGCGAGAAATGCGGAAGAAAATGAAAAGAAAAAAGGCAGCCGCCAGATGCGCGGAAGAAAATCAAAAAAAATGATGACATCTCCATATGGGAGGAAAAGTTTTCAAAAAAGAGGCAGGCACAGGAAGACTGACAAAAATCTGGAATAAAACGGAATTTTCGAAGCCTGTGCAGGAACGGAATTATCAAGAAATTTGGGGGAAAAAAACATTTGGGCGAAGAAATCCGCAAAAACGCGGTGGAACGTTGACAACAAAAATGAAAAATAGAAGACGAGATCAGCGGAAAAAAAGAAAAAATCCAAAAACAACAAGTTGAGCGTGAGAAAATGAAAAAATAATATTTTTTTCGAGCAGGAAATCTCGATTTGCGAGAGCAGACAAAAAATGCCCCAAAATGAAAAAGAACCAGAACGAAAAAGCAAAAGACAGCAAAATAACTGAAGAACAAAAAAGTTTTTTTCAGAAAAAAAAATTCCGTTCGCAAGGGCCAAAATGCACGACAAACCAAGTGCCGGGAAGGAATTAAATTGTTTTGCGATGTGTGCGTGCATTTCATGAGAGGGGATTTGGTTTGCACACTGTGGTTGCATTACGTTCTTTTAGCTGGGCTTGGAGTTGCAGACGGGCTTGTAGCAGCGGATGCGTTTGGAGCAGCCAATCGTTTGGAGAGAATTTATGGAACGCATCTTGCTAAATAGTAGCAGATGCGTGGAGCGTATAATGTATATAGGAAAACATGTGAAATTTTTTTTTCCAACACAAAATGTATTGGAAACAGGCATTTTTTAGGTGGAAAAAATTATTTCTGGTGTTTTTTTTTTTGGAAAGGAGAAACCATGAATTTTGTAGGCATGGAAATTTGGAGTAGTGCGCAGTAGCGGAAGTAGGGGGGGATGTTTAGATATCCATTCGTTCCTCATGATATCATCCCTTCTTCTCCGCCTCTGGCTATGAATTGTTGTTCCAATTGTTTCATCATCTCTTCCCTAGAACCATCGATGATTCACAATGTAGTACTTCCACTACTTCCACTAACCATAACCTACAAAACCCGGACAGAAATACTATCGTAATAGCGTGATGATAGGATAGTACAGAATTATCCTTCAAATTCCACTTGTCCCTATGGGTGAAACTGCGCCCGGAACAGAAGTTGAGCCAGTAATTGTAAAAGGGCCCCGGCCCCTTCGACCACTCCGTATGGCTCTCCCCGAAGTCCGGCGCGAAGCTTTTTCTCGACCTAGGATCCGCCTCCTTTTCCGCGAAATCGATCTTCCGAAAAAGATCGCGGTAGACCTTTTTTTTACTAAGCATTTTGTTTTTTTTCATGATGCAATTACTATAAGTGATGCATAATTTTTTTCATGATGCAATTTTTTTCATGATGCAATTAATATGCATCATGACTGTACCTTAAGACAATCAAGGCCGACAGAATCACGGACCGAGCCACAGAACCACTACGTATTACAAAATAACCGTCTGTCAATATTAAAAAAACGCTCTGTGAGCTGGAAATCCATGGAGAAAAAAGGCTGCATACTATACTATATAGTATAGAAAAAAAAAAACCGTATAGAATCCCCCCGCGTCATCGCCGAAACCGCTGAAGCAGCTTGGACGAAAAAAGCTCCAGAGATCCAAATCTCTCTCGAAGGGGTCTTCGCCCTCTGCCAGGTCGTCCCCTTTTGTTCGGTTTTTTTTTGTGTCGAGCCTAATATGCATTTGATCTACAACAATTTCGAGGAGCCAGTAAAAAGAATGTTTTTCACGTTATATGCATTATGACCTGCTAGCCTCATCTTTTAAGCGGTAATTGGTACTCTGAAATCGGAAGTCCTAAGTTCCTTACCTTCCAAGAATCTCTTTAAGTTTTTCACGTTATATAGTATACCGTACAGGATCTGCTCGCGATGAGAGTCGTACCACGCACGTTCCTGCGGGTCACTCAACGTACTGTACGCCTCCTGGATCGCTTGAAACTTCGCGGTGGCTTCCTTGTCGGATAGCGCGTTGATCGCCGCCTTGTCCGGGTGCCATTTGAGCGCTAACTTCCGGTAGCTCCGCTTGATCTCTTCCGGCGCGCACGTGCGTTCCAAGTCCAACAGAGCGTAGTAGCATTGCTTCATCTGCGCCATCTCTCTTTAACTAATCTGGATTGTATACTATAGTATAATATTAATATCTTAGACTACAAATAATACGGTGTGAAGGTATATTTGTGTACAAACAATGCTTATAATATTGCACAGGCAAATATTTATTAGCAGTCTTAATAGACAGTGGAAACAGCACGTTCCCTGGATAAAAAAATCTACGCTCAGTATTTCACACACGCTGAAGAAAATTGCAATTATTAAGCGTAGTGTTCCGAATCTACCGAACTATCGTGATTGCGCAGTATCCTATATGCAAATAATATCTATTCCGACCCTCAGAGAAGAATTTAGGGGCCCCCTCCCCACCCCCAACTGATCATTTCACAGAATATAAATTATAATATAATACAAAATTCCATTTTTTCGATCGGAGCAGGGCGTGATGAACGATGAAATAATGATTATAATATCAAACGACCACAGGCAGCACTCGAGAAAATACTGATATTAGCCCTCGTTAAAAAAAAAACACCCACCTTTGCTTTGCATCACAATGAATACTACCAAGGAATTTTGAAATTTACGTGAGGTTCTTTGGAAGAAAAATTTTCAGAGGAAATTTTCGAACAACTACAAAAACTGTCGGCGGCGCAGTTTAGGAGAAGAGGGAGTGTTTAGTTTTGCAGTGTCAATAATAGGTATAATATCCCTCATATTATTAAAAATCGTATCCCGGCCAGTTGTCGTCTTTACTGCTTAAAAATAAAATTCTCTCTCGTTCCGTTGGCAAATGCGCATACAAGGCTCACGAAATGATTTTATTTGTCCCGGCCCTGCACAATATGATGATTTCGGAAAATCAACATACACTACACATGGCTGGACAGCAGCCAAGGAATCACTCTCAGAGATTAGTCATTCTCGCTGAGCATTGTCGCTGAACTGCAAGTTGTCGTCTTTAACTTGAAATTCTCTCTCCACGTTGTGCGTACAACCCACGAAATTATTTGTCCCGGCCCTGCACAATGCTGAGCGTCTCCCCGCCGTGGTGGAAACCGTGCATGCCGGTGGTGGCGTCCGAGGCGGCTTGCACCGTCTTGAAAGTGAGATCGCAAACGCACTTGCCGTCCGGGCCAGTCCTGATCTCGGTGTGCTGCACGGGGCCGAAGACCTTAATATAATATCAATAGTTCATAATACCGAACAGTATTATATCTTAATGGGAATAATTATCTCAAGGATCGAATCTTGATGTCATCATATAGTATACAAAGAGGGCCTCAATGTCCGATACAACGAAAAACTATGAATGATGTAGAATTAAAAAGCATGCGGTATACTTTATAATTTTAAATTTTAATACACACTATCTTGAAGTTAAAGTTAAAGAAAAACCTGAAACATGCTTTTCATCGCGTCGGCCTTGGTGTTGCGCGGCAGGTTCGAGATTCTTATCTTCAAGGCGTTCGTCTCCACTGGCGGACCTCCCGAACTGGAGTCCGCTGACCCAAGAGCGCCGCCCAGGGCATTATGAGGAGCGCCCGGAAACTGGGAAAACCCGCCGCTGGAGGCTTGCGACACGCTGGAAACCTTGAAATCATTATTAATTACGTAAGTTACAAAATAATATTTTGTATGAAAGAACTAATAGGTTTAATATAATTTCATCCACGTCGCTATACGCAGGAGTTTAGGGTTTTTATAGGAAAAAAAAGGATATTACGATGATACCCGTCCCTCCTGCTCCTTACGCATGTCCTCGCTGGCGCGTACCTTCACAGCCTGCCCGTTGATGTAGAGCTGCTGTGGCTGCAAATTTTTTTTGATATTATACTGCATGCTTTTCCAACTTGATAATTTCTTCAGTGAAATAATTAATATATTATACAGACAAACGTACTCGTTCCTATACTATTATATTGACTCACTGTGATTAATACGGCTAGTTGAAGAACTGTAATACAAGAGCATTGTATGCTATAGTATATAATATAAACTAGGACACCCCCGCGAAAACCCTAGAACCGGAAGAAGGTTCTTCCGAAAAGAATTCAATCTATATGATAAATAACTCACCTCCAAGTGCTTGACGGCCCAGTCCACGCCAGTGGTGTCGGCAAACTCCACGCACACCATTGTGTCGTTGTTTGGCACCCAGCGCACGTTCAGAACCTGCCCGCACGAATCCTGGGAAAAGTATTTTTGTTTTTCAACCATCTTACTATTATATTTATAGATTAACCATAATATTTACAGTACTATTTTCCTTGACTATCATTTATAATGAATATGTAGTATCGTTTGCAACTACAGTCTGGGTCCCTTCAGATGACCAATATACGACTCATATTATTACCGGTGATACTACTAACTATACGCCATTTGCAATGTAACCTTAAAATACCATCACAATATTATATTCCTTGAAAAAATAATGAGCAGATCGGAAGAGCGCACGGAAACAAAATTTGAAAAAGCGACAGCGACGGGATTCGAACCCGCGCGGGCAGAGCCCATTGGTTTTCGAGACCAACTCCTTAACCACTCGGACACACTGTCCTGTGTGGTCGGGATTTCCCGATTCGAATGGACTTATTAAATTAATCACTGACGCTCCAGATATTCCGTACTATCTATCAATGCACGAAATCTATACTAGCATACCATATTATTAATATTAAATATGCAAAAAAAGAACAACCTCGAAAAAATCCCAAATCTGTTGCGCCGTCGTGCCCTGCTTTATGTTCGAAACTACGGCGCTGCGCGCGTAGGTAGAAACCTGTCTTGGCGTACCTCGTGCCACAGCAGAGGACCTAATTGTAATTAAATAGTAAACTAAAGGATGTTTTTACAACCCTGCGCTATGCCTTGCAATCAATTTTTTATATACGACCTATATATCAAAAAAGAATATATCATTGGAAAAACGAAGAGGATAGCTGAACAACTTGTCCCGAGACAGTATGATATATCATAGAGGCACATCAATTATAGCGAACATTTAGAATCTTTTACTCAGAAGGAAAACTCATATTAGTTATTACATACTGAAGACTCAGATCTGAAAGCTCAGATGAAATGAATAAGGGACCCAATGTTCACAAAAAGGTTTTTCGTAGGATAGCTCGTATGCACGATTATGATATCATCGAGGTGCAATGTGCACAATATTGCTATTATCTATATATCTCTCCGGCAATAGCCGTGGTATTTACAGCTACCCCACCTCGCCCGCTAGGACGCAAGGATGGGGGTGGGGAGCTGCGCAATTGCTATTATCATGCATATTATAATACGAAAATAATTCGTATTTCAAAAAGATGAACACCTCAACACTGCAACGGCACTGGGGCCTGCTTTTGGGACGGCCGCGCGGGCCATATTACCACCGCTCAGGCCGCGCCCACCACTAACTCCTCCGTTATTATTAAAAAGGGGCTTTTTTCTCTTCTTCTTTTGCCCCAGTCTGCGGATGCCCCCCGCGAACATCATCCGCTCCAGGTCCCCGAACTGCAGGTCCCCGTTCGCCAGAAACTTCATCTTCTTTCTACTTATTTATTGGAACTCTCAACAAGAAGAATGATTGGCGGGTATTGTTATTACCTTCTTTCTACTTATATAAGTTAAATATGATTCTATTATTAATTTATTATACAGTGGCAGTCACGTGTTTTTATTTTCGAGACTCTCTCTCTCCCTCTCTCGGAGAGTGAGAGATGTAATATTTATAGCTACTTGACTTGAGTGGGCCCCCACCTCTCTGGAAGCATAAAGTGCTGCAATTAATTACTGTATACTGTATAGTTTCGTTCTTAAGGTTGGTTTGCGAAAATGCTAAATATGTGGGGGGATGTGATCATGTTAAATGATGTTTATCATATTCATAATATCGGTGTTAGGCCGCCGAATGCATCACACTTCTAACATCACATTGCACCCACGTTTACACCCACGTCCCGTCAATAGCCCCGTCTGTATTAAATTCGGAGGAATTTTTGACCACGTATAATTATCGGACGGAGCAGGAGTGCAGTCTGTAGCCTTGAAGGGCACGAAACTTTTTTTTGCCCATCCTATACTATAGTATGTACACAGAAGAAAAAGAGAATGCTCTCCAATCATATGTTACCACATTAGATACAATGACAATATTTCGGGAACGAAATTTTTTGGATGGGAGATTTTTTGGATTTGGATTGTAAAACACGGCAACAAACATACACACACGATTCACAATTTTTCAAATAGAGAATCTGGGGATGCTATAAGTCGTGGAAAGACCTCAACGTTGGATTCATTAATGCTATAATATTACAAAAAAGTCAAGTCAGCCAAGTATGAACACAACCCTGCCGGTTGTAAAAGCCTCTGGTATAATATTATGAAATAGCAGATTATTATTCATATCATTACAAGGTAGAAATTGCATCGCGCCTCAAGAAGAAATTTCTTTACGTAGAAGTTTTCAAAATGCTTAGTTGATTTTGTTTAGATATTAAGGTATGCCAACTCAATATCCAGAACACACACTAATCTAATATCATTATTGGCTCTTCCTATCGGAATGCGTTGAAGGGTAATTCTG
>Ga0099797_100863_pt1 | contig 17679 bp, 8 predicted proteins | sample Uncmet_Sort48C_1_FD_89871 | JGI IMG/M metagenome (GOLD analysis project Ga0099797, IMG submission 89871) | Marine eukaryotic communities from CALCOFI LINE 67, Pacific Ocean - C012_Sort48C_1 | ecosystem: Environmental > Aquatic > Marine > Oceanic | place: Pacific Ocean: Monterey Bay | collected...
ATTAAATCCGCCGGATTCCGCGGTATTGCCACCGGTAAGGACGGTAAGGTGTTTCGCGAAAGAGAAGCAAGGTTTACTCCAAAAAACGTCCACATGCTTGTGGGGCGCAGATAGAAATTGTCGTCATCAGCTAAAATATAATATTGCGACAGCCACGGGATCCGAAACGCCCACAAACGGGCCTGCAAACCGTTTTCCGTTGGACACCCATGCGCAGGCATGTAGTTGCAACGGTTCACGAGTCGAATTCGTGGGAAAAGACGCTGTCTCAGGCGCGAGGAGAGAGTGTGTTCAACTTCTTGTCGTGGGATAGATACTTCGGCATTCAATGCTTCGGCATTCAATGCTTCGGCATTAACAATCCCATTCATCCCAAGTATTTCTTTATTCACGGCTAACATTCTCTTCTCCCTGCTCTTTTTCAATTGCAGATAGAAAGGCGACTCCTCTTTTTTCATCCAGCTTGGCTCCACCCCTTTAATTGCATGCTGTGGATCCACAAATAAACCGATAAATCGAATCCGGATGTTCGGAACGATATACTTGATAATGGATTTGATCACGTAAGGAACATGCCCGTCATCACGACTGTTGCCGGACCAGTCATCTGAGGTTTTCGTTGCTGTATCAGACTCGACTTGGCCCGTTTTCGAAGTATTACTATCTTGCCCATTTAAAGTTTTGGAACTTGCAGTCTTCCCCGCGCCCCCGCGTCCTGCGAATCCAGACCAAGGGATGATGTAATCTATCGGTGATAATGTTGGATCACGTATCTCTGTCTCATCGCGGAAACTCATGATAAACGGCGCCATCCTGTAAACGAATTTCCGGAATACATCCCCGTTTGGTAGACAGTCTTCCTTCCCATACGCTTCGTAAATTCGCAACATCAATTCGCGCGCTGGTGTGACGCAGAAAGTATCACTCGAATGTGTTGTGACCGGTTGGTAGAAGTTCGGTCGCGTCGGATGCGGATTGACTTGGAAATGGATTTTTGAGCCTTTGAATAAGACGCATGGGTTTTCTTGGTGTTCGTCGAACTCCAACGAATGCGTGACGGTTTCTTCGTATGAAGGTGCCTCTTCACGTTGTTTTCTTTTCTCGTACAACACGTCGTGTGTAGCCCATTTCGCCGGGAGACTGATTTTGTCGATGCCAACTGTGGACGACTGGGAGAGATTATCAACAGCATGAGAGTTGGTGTCATCAGCCGAGGGATTTTTCTCAGATGTTAATGATCCTGAATCTCCTTCCGACGGAGAGCCAATCATAGTGTTCGAGCCGAATCCGATACTTCGTTGAGCATAGAACTTTCTCACGCTTTGTTCGAAGACATCAATTTTCGACAAATCTCTTCTTTTCGGGTCAAAATCTTCGTCGAGTCTCGCAGTTTGCGTGAAGTAATTGCTAATGTACGGATCACGGATAGTTTCGCTCGATCGCGCGAGTCGGAAATTTCCGCCGTGGTCTTCATCATTGAATACACCGCCCTTCGTGGGATGCGAATCGTAATCCAACGAAGGATTGAACATGAAGAGCGACGGAATCTCTTGTACTGGATTTCTCGCGTGCGACTTTTGCATTTGAATGTCATCCCTCTTCTCATCATCGCCACACATGAAATACCGGCCGAAAGAGTCGAATCCGGGGATCCAGTCGCCAACCGAATGCGACATTCGCAGAACGTCGGCAGATATGATTGGACCAAATGTCTGATCTGCAGAAACAGAAACGGAAGACGACGTCTTAAACGTGACCTTGTAGAATTCCAAAAGCGGATGTGAGTTTTCACGATGTGAGCTTTCACCAGGATGTGAGCTTTCACCAGGATGTGAGCTTTCACCAAAGGAGCTCTCACCAAAGCAAACCTTACCAAAAGATGCCAAATACGCCTGCACCACGACAAAATGCAAGACCTTGTGGTCCAAATGCCCGTATTCGCCCAGAAAATTGTGTGTATAGATTTTGTCCAGCTTGTTACCAGACTTTTTCTGCAAATCTGAAAGCAGGTCGCTAAGTTCCGTTCTCAATGCAGTTTGCAAATCCTCTGACCAAATCTGATTCTGCTTGTCGTGTGTCTGCTTGTCGTCAACCTGTGTGGAATCTGTATTGCCAACTTTCACAAAAATATTGTGAAAATCGTCCGTCTGGGGGTAATCCCAATGCTCCCAACAGCGCACATTTCCGGATTTGAGCGCGTGAGCAAGAGCGGCTTTTCTGACGAGAGATTTCGGGTCGGTGACAACCACGACGAATGTTGAAGAATCCAATACATCGGCCGCGAAGATCGCTTCATCGTCCGGGTGCGCGACTATAACCAGCTTCTTTATCCGATGCAAGGAATCACTTTTACATTGATGCAGTGAATCACTTCTCAATGATGGCTTCAATGGCACGTCTTGGAAGTTTGTTTTCAGAAACGATGCAAAATCCTGCTCGTAGAAGTCTTCACGTTTGGTATGCATATCACTTTTCCCATTGTCGTTACTCATACCAATCACCTTTTCCCACGCCGTACGGCTTGCGATTTGCCATCCTCCGCCTGCGTAAATCGTCTGTGGATCAAGGTTGAGAGTAGCATCAACGACAGATTCATGCGTCGTGCTTTCAGGGACAGCACTCAGCTTTCTTTGACGCCTCGCCAACGAGCTATGACTCGACGTGATATTCCATCCCCGTGGAAATCGCAAATAATCCACCGTCACCGAGTCTTTTGCGCTCTGTGGTTCTAGATAGGCCAGATATGCGTTGCCTTGGTGGCCGAAAGATTTTCCAGTTCCATCTGAATTTATCCCGAACCATCGCTCCAGATTCTGCAATGCGGTCTGTATGAGTGTATTTCTGTCCCATAATGCCGTTGCGGAGGATTTCTGAGTTTGGGCAGTGATCTGAGCTTGTTTGGCCACGCTTTTCCACTCATCCGAAAGAAATTTCAAGTCAAAAGCGCCTTCCGACGAAGCGCTTGGCATCATCACGATACTCGGTGGATTGATGCTCGTGTAGCCTGATATCGCTGCATTCTCACCGACAAAAAACCGCACCAACGCCTGGAAAAACAACTTCTGCTCCACAAAGATTACGGCGTTAGAGATTTGCGGATCTGACACGGTCTTCAAAACCGTTCTCAACGCTGACCAATTCTTCTTGTCGTTTGTGACTTTCGTTATGACTGTCACGATTGTTTTTGACCGTGAGTCTCTTTTGTCTGTTTTGCCATTTGATTTATCGAAATCTGTCCCGCATTTCCGCTCGAAACGAACCTGACTTGCGTTTACTTCCAGCAATAGTCGAGATTTACATCCAGCCGCGGTTGTCCATTCCCGAAGAATTTTTGCATCCTGATCGCTGGCATGCTTCTCCGTGGCAACCTGCCATACGGCTGTGGAGAGGACAACACAAAATAGACCGGAGAACCAGAAACGACCCGTAGCCATTTTTTGTGAGGGAAATTTGTTCCGTGACTCTTGAATTTTCAATCAAATCACGATTATCATTCACGATTAGGAGAGTTGAAATATCATTTTGAAATTTGCGCAAAACTCTGCTGCTGCAAAAAAAAAAACTAACTCTGAGTCACATTGCTGATGCCTGGAACCCTGGAACAAGGAAAAATACATGGAACACGCTCAGAGACAAAATTCTAAAAATTTCGCACGGAAAATGGGCTGACGACTGTAGCAGTCGGAAAATAGAATCTCAGTCTTCAGATGTTATTTATGTCATTCAACTTTCAAAAAATTACGGATTGTCGGCCGAATTTTCGCCACCCTCGTCCTCTTCAAAACGTTTTCCCTTGTTTGGCGATTTCTGATCTCCAACAACTTCCGCGGTTTTTTCCTCACCCTCTGTCTTCTCCTCCCCAACAGCAGCAATAGCTTCAGCTGTTTTCTCTTCCGCAACCTTATCATCCGCCTCTACAACAACAGCTTCAGCAACATTTTCCGTCTCATTTTCCTTGTCAACAAAACCATTTTCAACGACTTTCTCCTCTACTTTGACAAACCTCGCAACCGCTTCTCTGCAAATTGGGCACCGATAGCTTCTGAATTTGGGCTTTGAAATCAATGTTTCAGCGCATTCTTCGCATAAACAGAGGTGCCGACACGGCATCAATATCATTGATCTCCTATCCGATAAACAAATGATGCATTCGGTATCCTGCATAAAGTCGGATTCTTTCAAAAGATTGCTATCTGACGACGGCAATCGGAGAAGGTTCGGATCACTCGTGTCTTTGTTGAATGGTCCATTCGATGAATTGAATGGCCCATTCGAATCCGATGGATTTAAATCATCACCGCCTTGGGAACATAATCCCGCTGCGGGTCCCGCGCTACTACCGAGCAGATTGTCTGAGCTTACTGGCACACATACATTCGAAACATCTGTCCCGTAGATCTCTCTAGAGTCGTAAAGGGCCACCCAAGACAGAGGATCGAATTTCACCGGGTAGTCTTTAGGGTTCAATGAATAATCTTTTGCATTCAGTGAATAATCAGGATTCGCAACTCCCGCCTTCTTCGGCGAAGACGCTATCTTTTTCGGCGAAGATATCTTCTTAGAGTTAGACTTGGAGTCAGACTTCTTCACCAGATCGTTCACAACTTTCGCGTAATTCAATGGAATCTCCTGTGGTATCTGCAAGTATTGCGATGTAGTAGTCCGCGAGCCGATGTTGTAATTCGTACATTCTGCAGGTATGCAGAAATCGGAAAGAGTGACGAATGAGAAATCAGGAAAATCTGAATCGAAGTTGAGTATTGCGGACTGACTATCACCAGATTTGTCGTCACTAGACTTGTCTGGCCACCGTGGCATTTTGTTCGATAATTTTGCCAGGGATAGTTTTGGGATTTTTGCCATTAATTTTTCTGTTTCGGGATTTTTGTCATTGACTTTGTCGGCAGACGTTCTAAGATACGGATATTTCTCGAGTAGGTGGTCTCGGTTTGTGGTTTCGTTGACACATCGGTTTGTGGTTTCGTTGACAGAAGTAGTGCTCGGTAAGAAGTGACTCTCACCGGGTGCGCTCCCGCCGGGTGCGCTCTCGCCTGCTGCAATGGCAATACCACTGAGATTGTTAGTTTTCTTATTCTCGTCTATTCCAACACCGAGACTCCCAACATTCTCCCCCGTTATCACATCCAGAATTCTATTCAAGACTTTTTCATGCCTGTTTTGCTTCTCTTTTGGATCTGTGATTGTTCTCAAGTCTGTTTTCAAATCGGTCGCCATCTTTTTGAGCATCGATTGCCCTTCGAGACCCGTTTTCAGCAATTCCAGAGAAAGAATGAAATTGATGACGATCAGAGAAGCGTTATTGCACTTCGAATATATCTTCATCTGCTCTTCGTCGGAGAAGGCGTACATCCCCCACTGATGGAGAGAGGTTAGCTTATTCAGTTTTGTGGAGTGCAACTTCTTTCCCGAATGATTCTTCGACCGAGAATCCAAATTGAAATTTGACATATTTTGACCAGAAAAATATTTCATGAGACCGGGGTTAGTGTGAACGGTCGAGGACTCCGAAAGCAGCGGTAGAATTGGCGGAAGGGGATCATCGCCGAGATATAGTCTTTTCAAGAAACTGTTGTCATTCTTCAACGACAATTTCGGTCTTTTTTGGAGTCTCTCCTTCCTCCGGCGCTCGCGCCTCGCACGTGAGCTGTCGTACGACTTATTGTAATAACATCGCGGATCCTTCTCGTCATATTTGCCGTTCCGCGGATTTGTGCCGTTCCGCGGATTTGTGCCGTTGACCAGCGCTACATCGCTCCGGTCCGTATCGTCGTCGCTGTCCGAAAAATGCACGTTCGAACAATGCATGTTCCAGTCGTGAGCATTTACTCCTCTTTGCTCACAGTTTCTTTGCTCACTGTAACAACTGGATACAAGTTCTCCACTTCCATTTCTATTCGTAGTGCTTTCTATCTCTTCTATCTCATCTCCATTCTCATTTCCGTTTGTGTTAGGTCCACGATCGTTATTCTCATTCGTCACTCGTAGACCAGAATACCCAGGTCCGATATGGATGGTTGGGCCACTATTTTCACTATGTCTTGCAGAGGTCCGTCTGCTCGGTCTGCTTGCTGCGGTGCTGGCTGAGGAACTTGCGGAGGAACTTGCGGAAAAGGATGATACCGCAGAAGAAGACGAACTACCTGATGATCCCGCAGAAGAAGATGAACTGCTTGAAGCAGAAGAACCACTGCTTGAAGGAGCAGCAGAACCAGTTGATGAGAAAGAAGGAAAAATAGTATTGGATGAAGATACAGGAGTTCTTGAAACCGGCGTACTCACATCTTTATGCATCAACTCCTCTGTATCCATCGTTAGAAACGCGCGTTGAAACGAAGAGGCGGCCCAAGCGGCGTCTTGGAGACGTGTTTTGCCGCCCTTCTTTCCTTTGCCTTTTGCGTTTTCTTTTCCTTTTGACGACTTGCCTGCCGACTTGCCACCTTTGTAATTTTTCCCGTCTACTTTGCCCTTGTTTACTTTGCCTTTCCCTGGGCCTTTACCTAAATTCGGAAAGGCTTTCGTCCCAGATGTATCATTTCCCTCAGATGTCTCAGATGTATCCTTCGACTTCTCTTGCTGTTTTGATGCTTTTGATGAGAGTTTTGATGAGACAGAAGAGCTGTCATAATTGTTGTTTTGTATTCTCCTGCTACGCGTGAAGTCGACCTTCTTTTTCAACATCATCATCCTTGCGCGCAAGAAGTTTTTGTTTTTTTCCTCCGCACCTTGCCACTTCTTCAACACTTCTGCACCAAAGCGCATGTCAACATATTTTTCTGCGAGTAGGCGTTCGAATTGAGAGCCTTGTGAGCTTCCAATAGAGACTCCTGTGGTGCTACTAGAGCCTTCTGAGCTTCTACTGGAGCCTTCTGAGTTTCCGCTGGTAAAGTCGATGGAATTGTCATCATGTGATCTAAGATTGTCGCCGTCTGATCTAAGCAAATTAGGATCCCCACTTCTGCCATAATCGACTCGACTTGCATAGCCATTCCCTTCCACAATTTTCCGCACCTCTTTCCTCATCGGAATGAGCAATATCTGCAGTTCCAGTGGCCACGCCATACTCCCCGGCAAACCTTCGGGACATTCGCATATGAAGTCGCATTTTTGGTTCAGGCCAACGGTTTCATACGGTATAAAAATGTGCTGCGATCGACGACGTAACACTGATGAATTTCCTTCCGATCCAGACGCCGTTTTTAGCACGGCACTCGCCATGAACAAATCATGATTGGAATCAACCAAATCCGATGGGCTGGGATTCATTATCGCGGTGTCGCTCAGACAATCTGAAGCAACACTGGACACATTATCTGCCGTAGATTCAGCGATGTTTTTACCCCCAAATTTCGTGTCACAAAGATCAAGATCAAGGCCGCCACTCGTATTGACAGCCCGGGGACTCGTATTGACAGCCCGGGGACTCGTATTGACAGCCCGGGGACTCGTATCGACAGCCCGGGGACTCGTATTGGCAGCCGTAGCTTCGCCATTTGTACCACTAACGCTATTCTCAATGATCTCGCTGTCACGTGCCCAAACGTTTGCAGGATGAGGATACGGATTCCCAGGATTTGTATTCAGGGGATTATTTGCGACAGATGCGTTTATAACGGGTTGTCCGCGATTGGCGTTTACACTGGAGGCATTGCTATTGGTATTGGCGCCGGATGCACGCACAAAGGCAGCCTCTTCTCCCTCAATAGCAGCCTCTTCTGTACCCACAAACGTGCATTCTCCACAATTCGGAATATGCGTTGACTGTCTACCTTTCGACTGGGAATCGAACGCCTCCAAAATTTCGTTTCGCGTCCACTTCTGGACTTCTTGTATATATGGCTCTGATTCCTCCTCCGAAAACCCGAATTCCGTAACTAAAAATTCACGAAATGTAGTTTCAATTTGGTCCCGATGATAACGCTCCAGGACACGGCAATGGTTTGAGGAATCTCTTCGACGGCCCAAACAACGCGAACATTGGCACTTTGCCCGCGACTTCTTGTGATTCGCAGATATTTCGTAGACGAAACCTATCTGAACATAGCATGGCTCCGTCGCATCAAACCGAAAACGGACACGCACGAAATTGGTCGGCAATGGGTTGTTTGGTAGCGGGTTGCTGTTGTTGTTCGGTAACACGCTGGAGAGCCCTTGTTTCGAAATTCCAAGACTCCTCAAATACTCGCTTCTACCAACAACCCTTTTGCGAGTTTTTGGATGACTGACGACTGTCATTCCTCGGTTGTGAGGAGTCTGGCTCTCTGTCTTTTCTTCTTCGCGGCCATCAATGTTTTCTTCATCACGCCCATCGACAATCAAATACGATAGCATCTGTTCAAAAGCAAGAGGATTCTGCTCAAAAGCAAGATTCTGTTCATAAGAAGAAGAAGAAGTCAACTTTCCCTTCTTCGCATGATATTCTATTCCGACCCTGTCCCAAATTTCTTCCCCAATCCCCTCCAATTTGTCTACCCGAATGGTATCCGCCCTCACATGCATGCTATTTTCAAAAACTTCCGCATGTTCCGTTGTCGGTCTGGGCATGCGCTTCAACGGAAAATTATTGGGGCCATTCCCGCTTTCCGGGAAATTCAGATTTAGGCCGTCCCGATCCGCCATGAGATGAAAATCTCGCATTTGTAAGAAAAGTAACAATTGCGCGCGACGAATTTGCGCTTCCTGCCGCCTTCTTCGTATTTCTTCCATAAAGATCGGCATTCGCATGAGCTCTTGTGGCACGTTTGGAAGCGCGTCTGACGGAAGGTTGGGGAGCAATTCTCGAAGGAGATCATGGGGGTTTTCATTCGCAAGATTGGCATCTGCATCTGGAAGTGAGCCCGCGGGACTCTCGTCCCCATCTTCGTCTTGGTGTGTTTCTTGCTGTCTTTCTTGCAGCGTTATGTTGTCATCCTCGCCATCCGAGTCTGCAGCTCCAGGACGAGAAGCGGATAGACCCATTTTTGATTTAGACTCTCGGAAACTCAGTCCTCTACTCAAGGTTCCTGTTTCCGCAGCTCAATTTCGGCAGCTCAAGGAGTTTTGCAACTCAGGGAGTTTTGCAACTCAGGGAGTTTTGTGACTCTGAGAGACCAACTGCCATTCGGACTCAGATACTGACATTCGAACTCAGATACTAACATTCGGACTCAGTTGGAAATTACCATTTGGATTCAATTAGAAATTGTTCAACTTTTTGGTCCTGACTTTCTCGTTCTGAAGTTCTCGTTAGATCTGTCTCTCATTCTGATGCAATCAAACAACCCCATCAAAAAGGAAAATGACTCTCAATCTCGCCATAAATTGTCTCGATCTCGGAATAAACGACCTCCATCTCAGAGAAAAACGACTATGACCTCAGGGAAAAACGGCCTCGATCTCAAAAATCTCAACCACCAGAGGGAAAAATCTCAACCACCAGAGGGAAAAATCTCAACCACCAGAGGGAAAAAATCTCAACCACCAGAGGAAAAAATCTCAGCTACCAGTTTACGAAAATTACGCCTTGGCAAATGTTATCGCATATAGGAATCTCGGCTCTCCTTAGACAAAGAAACAATGAATACCGAATGACAACCATAGACATAGACAATGGCTTCTTAAAGATGAGAAAACTTAAAGTTTTAGACTCAATTGATCTTATCAAAATTATTATAACAACCCTCCAAATAAATCGGCGACAAAAACAACAACATTACAAATCGCACAACACCAAACAACAATACAAGATGTAAAAAACATATCTTGAATCGATGCCGAAATTAACGTGCCGAAAAAACTGATGATCCCAGACCTTTAGGCTTTAATATACCGCCTCGATAAAATTTCTTTGGCCTCATGGATCCTCATCATCATCGTACGGTCATGATTCATACCATGGGACCCCGCTGACGAAAATCTTCGGGCGAACTGGAGAAACTTTTTCACCACCACCACACGCTTGCCATCTATAACAATTTCCATCGTTATGAAATTGAACACGAAAACTGAACACTCGACGATCATTAATATATTAGACCACACCTCGCCACGGAGTGCATCAATATACGACCATCAATACACCAAATGAATTAGTCTTCATCTACTATGACAACAAATTTAATTAATAACCGAACCACAAAGACACGGGCTATTGCTTTCCAACCAAAAACGTTAAAACTGAATCCCAAATCTGACAAAAAAATTGAAAAAAGGAACCGCATGGACCGCACAAAAACTCCCCCAAAAACATCAAGACAGGGGTCAGAAATGTCTGCAAAAGATATCAAAAAATTTACACCACACCAATGGAAGGAGACCATGAATCAGATCTGAAGAAGTTACAACTGTCCCCAAAAGAAGGATAGAAGGAATCAACAGAACAGACCGCCCCCCATAATAACACAACAGAACAACACCACTTCTGATAATACTTTACACAAGAAATTTCAATGGCAAATCTTGACAATACAAAATGAGTTCGACGATAGACCATACATGACCACTTCCAGAATTATTATTGTTCCAATTGTGAGAAAAAGTCATAAAAGCCCGACACGCATGTCACACTGAGTATTATAATTTTATGAGAATCGACTGCAATACTGGAGTCTAAAGCTACAACTGTTGTAACTGACAACAAAAGCTAATCCCACATGACTGCGCATCATAACGGACCCAAAACTTTCAGACTCACTGTCACTGGACGAATCGGAATCATGGGAAAGCCAGTCGGTCAATCAATGATAATCAATCGGTCACCCTCAAGACTCAATGTTTCCGGAGCCAGATATCATCCGGCCGGGTATAGTATACCCGGGGTATACGAACATTGATGCCTCACTATCGTGGTGATACATATGATTATCATTGAATAGTTATAATATTTGTCGAATAACTCTCTTGACTTCCAAACACTTGACTTAACAGTTACTACCGAGAATTTGAAACGAGGACAAAAGTTAAACAGTTACTACCGAGAATCGACGCCAAAACATATGATTTACCCCAGGCATATACAAACAATATGCCTCAGGTATTATCCTATCAATATACCACTACCATGCCAGAGATATCCTGTATGATACATAATATAATATAATCCACATCATATACCTCGGACACATGATCGATAGATCATAAATCATCTTGGGTTTTTTTCAAAACTGTGCTCATACCCAACCTTATGCATGAGCCTAATCGTCTTACGTTTTATTTTCAAAATTGTGCTCACGCCCAACCTCATGCGTCAGCCTAATCATCAACCTCATACGGTATGATCTTACGTCAGACTTTTTTTCAAAATCGGGCCGACTGCAACCCTCATGAACCTGCGTCACTTTTTTATCTTGAGCAGGTTTTCCAAAATTTAAATCTCCTTTTTCAAAAATAATAATCATTAACAATACTGATACAACAGTATCAATCTGCGGCATCAGTTACAGCATTATATACTAGATCGCATCTATGTCTGTGTAAATAGTATCCAACTCAATGAGGAATACTTTCGGGTTTACGAATGTAAACACATCGCCGACCGACAGGACGACTAAAGAGAAACGGCAAACCAAATTGCAGGATTAAAAAACTGCCACCATATGCATTGATGTCATGGACATACAGAGAAACTATTTAAGGTCTCCTATACAAATACGCAACGACAACGCTGCGCAAATAATAAATTGAAATGAAATTTCAACGAGTATCGCCCGAAACTGGCAACTCGGACCTGCTGCATACTGCAACCTTCACAAAACTTCAAAAGGGGGAAAAGAAACAGAGAGAAAGCTTAGCCTTATGCTCCTCGAGAATCATAAAAATACTCTGGAGCTTCAAAATCTACATAGCAGGGCCTTGTTGTTTCATTTTCGACGAGTAAACAGCTTTAATCTAACGGACAATCACGATGAGCCGCCACAAGTCTGAAGCTTAAATCTGTTTGATAGAGTAAACAGCTTTAATCTAACGGACAATCACGATGAGCCGCCACAAGTCTGAAGCTTAAATCTGTTTGATAGAGTAAACAGCTTTAATCTAACGGACAATCACGATGAGCCGCCACAAGTCTGAAGCTTAAATCTGTTTGATAGAGTAAACAGCTTTAATCTAACGGACAATCACGATGAGCCGCCACAAGTCTGAAGCTTAAATCTGTGTGGATACTCTATCGAATCTAACTCGAAAGAGAAAAACGCGGCACCTCGACCACTTCACTACTTTTTTTCCCTTCATTCCCAGCATTCATCCACTGGCGGCCTTCATGCGTTGACGTGCGTCTTTTCTTTTCTTTGCATTTCCAAAAAATTCGTCTTTTATTTTTCTTTCCAAAAAATACGTGTTTTCTTTTCCTTTCCAAAAAATGCGTCTTTTCTTTTCCTTTCCAAAAAAATGCGTCTTTTCTTTTCTTACAAAAAATCAAAGAAAATAATATAAAAAAGAGGCTCCGAATAGATGCTCAGCATCTGGCTCATTATGGATGTTTCATGTCCATATATCTGAAAGAATACGCATAGGGTTACGTTTTTTTCTTTACAGCTTCACATCCTTTTTCTTTACAGCTTCACGTCATTCTTTACAGCTTTACGGCTTTTTCTTTACAGCTTCACATCCTTTTTCTTTACAGCTTCACATCCTTTTTCTTTACAGCTTCACATCCTTTTTCTTTACAGCTTCACGCCATTCTTTACAGCTTTACGGCTTTTTCTTTACAGCTTCACGTCATTCTTTACAGCTTTACGGCTTTTTCTTTACAGCTTCACATCCTTTTTCTTTACAGCTTCACATCCTTTTTCTTTACAGCTTCACGTCATTCTTTACAGCTTCACATCCGTTTTCTTTACAGCTTCGCCTCTATTCTCTTTACAGCTTCACGTCTTTTTTTCTTTACAGCTTCACGTCTTTTTTTCTTTACAGATTCACGTCTTTTTTTCTTTACAGATTCACGTCATTTTTTTGTTTACAGATTCACGTCATTTTTTTGTTTACAGCTTCACGTCTTTTTTTCTTTACAGATTCACATCTTTTTTTCTTTACAGATTCACGTCTTTTTTCTTTACAGCTTCACGTCTTTTTTCTTTACAGCTTCACGAATCGCTTCGCTTTTCTCTACAGCTTCGCCTCTATTCTCTTTACAGCTTTACGTCTTTTCTTCTTTACAGCTTCACGTCTTTTTTCTTTACAGCTTCACGTCTCTTTTCTTTACAGCTTCACGCCTTTTTTCTTTACAGCTTCACGAATCACTTCGTTTTTCTTTACAGCTTCACGTCTTTTTTTCTTTACAGCATCACAGCTCTCACTTCGTTTCTCTTCACAGCTTCGCGCCTTTTTTCTTGACACAGCTCCATGTCTTTTTTCTTTACAGCTTCACGGCTTTTTTTTTACAGCTTCGCTTCTTTTCTCTTTACAGGTTCACGAGTCACTTCCTTTTTTCTTCACAGCTTTACGCCTTTTTTTTTTTTTTTTTACAGCTTCACGTCTAGTGTCTTTACTTCTTCACGTCTTATTTCTTTACAGCTTTACGTCTTTTTCTTTTTACAGCTTCACGAGTCACTTCCTTTTTTCTTTACAGCTTTAGGTCTTTTTTTTTTACAGCTTCAAGGCTATTTTCTTTACATCTTCACTTCTATTCTTTTTACATCTAGACTTCATGTCTAGTCTCTTTGCATCTTCACGTCTTTTTTCTTTGCCGCTTCATGGCTTTTTCCTTTGCAGCTGCACGTCTTTTCTAGTCAGAATCTCACGTTTGTTTTCTTCGGAATCAGTCTCCCCTTCTGACTTGAGTCTTGATGTTCGATATCGTAGAAATCTAGAGCATATGGAAATAATTTTGGGCAACTTCAGGGAGCTACGTCGATTTTGGAGCATGGAGTCTCCGAGTCGCGTAGTATACGCAATGGGAATTATAATAGCAACGTCAAACATCGCGGCGAGATACTATCACGCTGTGTATATGACCTCTGTCAAATATCGCGGCGATAATAAATCTTCACGCCAGTCTGTGCCGTCTCGCAATATTTGACGAGAATTATGCTTTTTCCAATCATTGTCAATACTTAACCGACTCACGTTTTATTGATACCCAATAAAAGATATCCGACTGACATGAATCATGGCGATACGTTGACTATCAAGCGAAGATCAACACGTCACCCGAGGGATCGACTCGAGTCATATGGATTGTCAGCTGAGGGATCGACTCATGTGTGTTGTCAATCATTGGAGGGATCGACTCATGTGTGTTGTCAATCATTGGAGGGATCGACACATGTGTGTTGTCAATCATTGGAGGGATCGACTCATGTGTGTTGTCAATCATTGGAGGGATCGACTCATGTGTGTTGTCAATCATTGGAGGGATCGACTCATGTGTGTTGTCAATCATTGGAGGACTCGACACATGTGTGTTGTCAATCATTGGAGGAGTCGACACATGTGTGTTGTCAGTCATATGATTGGAGGAATCGACACATGTATGTTGTCAGCTGAGGGATCGCCAATTGGACTCAGAAAGGCTTTCAAATCTTTGCAGTCCCTCAGTCAATCCGTCAGTCTTGACTCTTATCTAGCTTTCTCTCAAATAAATAAGTGACAGTCAGTCTTTACGAGCAAAAATACGAATTATAATACACGGCAGCCCTTCCATAAAGACGACATGGATGGATATGCTTACGTTTTTAGCTTACAACGATTTAGAATTTCGGATAAGTCAGAGAATGTTTCGAAGTCTTCCTGTTATAATTGCAGCACCACCTACAATGATCACGGCAACAACATATATCAATGCTGCTGCACACGACGCAAAGCATGTGCTATTAAGACGCTATAACTGGAGCAACAGATTGCGCAATATTCAATATTGACAGATATTATTCATGAGCTTAGAGCTCCTTTCTGTTCACATAACAATGAGCATAGAGCTTCTTTCTGTTCATGAAGTGGATTGTTATTAGTATTTACCAGTGCTGTCAGATTTAGAATCAACGTCATCTCCCGAATCTGGATGGCAAGTTTGAAAGTCACTGTGACTGAGTGTGGCCCACCTGGAATCCAGTGGAGTCCAGGCGTGGCCAGGATGTCCCAGCCGTACACTTTTCAGCCCACATATTGCGGCATGTGCAGATCAGATCATCACACATCGCAATGATATCTCTGGAGATCAGATCATCCATTACAGTCTGTGGAGATCAGATCATCTTCACAATCTGTGGAGATCAGATCATCCATTACAGTCTGTGGAGATCAGAACATCAAACCACATCCAATGAATATTTCAGAAAACTACGAACGTTTCATAAAAATCCAACAACACTGCAGCCAGTGAATGCGTCGCAATCATTGTGGGTCTTCACAATGAATGTTTCACAAACATGACTAGCTAAGTTTTGTACATTATCTCTGAATAACAAAACATCTACCAAGTCCATTTGTGAGCAATTAGTTGAAAAGCAAGGGAGTACTGTCTGCTTCAGTAGTGGTTTGATTTTCACATTGTCATCAGTCCAGCAGCCTGGAAGTTCTGGCCTGTACCCATTCTGTCTCTGGTGAGTTTGCTTTTCAGATCAAATCTACAAAAACTACACTTTCTGAGTGTGTGAGTGTCAGTGGTAGAAGTTGAATGTTGTTAGAGATGTTTGGAGCGCGTGGTTTTCTGAATCTGGATCTTTTATGGAAAGATCCACCGTCAGATGGCCATAATCTTCCCAATATGAGCATACTGGGGGCCCCGCAGATATGGGAAACGACGGCGTCAACATCCACTGGGAAGCAGGAGACGAAGGACAGGACATTATGATCTCACTTGACAGATTGCACTTTTCTTCCTGATCTTCACTCATAGTATCGATCTGGCATTTACTCAGGTCATGTGATCCCCTCCCAATGTCTTTCCACAACCAGTCGACAAGTGGCGCAACCGGATTAACAGTAGAAGGTTTGGGACTACTATGAAGAAAGCAGAAAATTTGCCCAACTGTGCGGAGAGTTAGTTGAGGGAGCTTCACGATTTTCTCCTTTTGCCCGTTCTTTGTGTATTTTGTCTGCAAGGCGGTTCGATTCGCGATTGCTATGTCCGAAAGTTTGCTCTCTTCGAATGACATAATTGACGTCATATTAAACGTTCTGCCGCTCACTGGAGGATGAAGTATGGCATTTTCTTCCAATTCGGATTCGAGGGAGTGAGTTGGGAAAGAGCCGAACAGTAGGGATCTCAGATCCACATTGTCACCAAAGACTCGGTTGTCTTTGTCACCATCATGATCATCATTGGTAGGAAAACACGGGTAATCTTGTGGAAGAGTTTCACAACAGTCCAAAATCGCGGTTGTCCATGCTATCGAATTATCCAGGTTAGGATGATCACTTGGATCAAGTTGTCTTCGCGTCTGATATGATTGCAGAACCATTTTGATGCGGAGTATCGGACTATTCACTCGGATGAAAATCGAAAGACAAAATTATCAATATCGGATTGTCGGCGAATGAACTTCTGACGTCACAAGTTCTGAGTCTGACCCAACAAATCTTTGAGCTTCAAATTGAAAATAGTTTCAAGTTGAAAAATAGCGAACCAAATCAATCGAATATCACTGGCACAGAGAAAAGAAAGAGTAATGACATTGGGAGAGATAGCTATGAAACGCCTCGGATTTCAAGAAGAAGCTTTGGAATTTCTATTGAGAGAGAAAGAATATCGGTGGAAGGGATACGATTATGTTTTGTGATTCAGATTGGTCAATGGTTGTGATTATCCGAGTTTCATTTGGTCATTGACAAGTTATTGAATGAAAGAGAGTGACAAGATCAAACGAAAGATCCGAATTCAATACAAGAGAATGCAAACCGACGCAATCCGAGTCAGATATTATTATCTCCAGCCGAATCAGATATTATTATTTATAGATATACCCAGGCCGAAACGTTACTGAAGGAAGAAATCACGCCGCGCCAAATATGGAATTGTTCACGAACAACGCACTACAGGGGGGATCTGACCGCTGTGGAGATCGTTTTCAATATTATTTGATCAGAATCCCTGACCTATTTGTAATTCCAGAGAATCGAAATGATTCGAGTTTCGATTTGGATCGGCGACGAAGTGCGCTCGAGAACCATCTGCATCTGCATCAGATCGACTCGAGCTTCAAACTCAAATTTAAATTCTGCATCAATTATGGAAAAATAACTTCGATGCCGAAGAAACACACGCTCTTAATTTAAAGTGAAAATCGTAAGCCTAACCAAATGGAAATTATCGGCATGCCAACTGGACAATGGAAATTATTGGTATGCCGAGTGGACAATGGAGGCTATGTGACTTGATTCTAGACTTTGGAAACGATAGAAGATGCAACTTTTGCCTTCTGAAGAAGAAGATGCAACTTTTGCCTTCTGAAGAAGATGCGACTTTTGCCTTCTGAAGAAATTCGACGTGTCACACTGCAGCAACCATATAAATCCAGAATCTGCCGAGGTATTTCAAATACTTTTCATATCAGTTTCTTTTTTTTAAATACATAACACAACTTAAGTCTTGTTGCAAAAAAGCTAAAACGTTCTAAAAAAAGCCGAACTATTTCATCCTTTTCCCCCCCTATTTCCTAACTAACCACACCTGCAACGAGCGAAACGCTGTGAAAGAATGACTTTCGTGCAATCTCCAATGTAATCTCAAAATAGTTTTGGCCACCT
>Ga0099797_100865_pt1 | contig 17679 bp, 8 predicted proteins | sample Uncmet_Sort48C_1_FD_89871 | JGI IMG/M metagenome (GOLD analysis project Ga0099797, IMG submission 89871) | Marine eukaryotic communities from CALCOFI LINE 67, Pacific Ocean - C012_Sort48C_1 | ecosystem: Environmental > Aquatic > Marine > Oceanic | place: Pacific Ocean: Monterey Bay | collected...
CTGAAATTCCACTGAATGAAACGAAACCAACTTCTGAAATTCCACTGAATGAAACGAATCCAACTTGTGAAATTCCACTGAATGAAACGAAACCAACTTGTGAAATTCCACTGAATGAAACGAAGCCAACTTGTGAAATTCCACTGAATGAAACGAAGCCAACTTGTGAAATTCCACTGAATGAAACGAAGCCAACTTGTGAAATTCCACTGAATGAAACGAAGCCAACTTGTGAAATTCCACTGAATGAAACGAAGCCAACTTGTGAAATTCCACTGAATGAAACGAAGCCAACTTGTGAAATTCCACTGAATGAAACGAAGCCAACTTCTGAAATTCCACTGAATGAAACGAAACCAACTCCTGAAATTCCACTGAATGAAACGAAGCCAACTTCTGAAATTCCACTGAATGAAACGAAGCCAACTTCTGAAATTCCACTGAATGAAACGAAACCAACTTGTGAAATTCCACTGAATGAAACGAAACCAACTTGTGAAATTCCACTGAATGAAACGAAGCCAACTTGTGAAATTCCACTGAGTGGAATTTGCTCTTTTATCATGCTGAAACTATATAGCAAATTGAGTATCCTAGTAGTACTAGAAACATCCACAGATTATAGTAGTACTAGTTTTGTAGCGGTGAAGAAGTGCCATCCAGGTACTGGTACTGTCCTGAGCATTGAGCAATAGTTTAAATTTTGAAGCGGTAACCAGCATCCTGCGCAATACTAGTTTTGTAGCGGTAACCAGCATCCTACACAATAGTTTTGTAAACAGAATCTTCCACTTTTGTAGCAGTTGCCGCTTTTGTAGCGGTTCCCGCTTTTGCAACGCCTAAGATTTGCCGCGATGCCACTACATACATTGTATGACACAACGAGTCGACGTTTGTCGTCAATCCTTTTGACAAAAATTTTGATATTTTTGACAAAAATTTTGAAGCGAAGCACATTCCTGCCTTTGTAATTGGACCGACGATCCACTTTCGAAGGAAATTCCAGCTTTGTTTAAGGAAATTCCAGCTTCGTTCAAGGAAGTTCCTATCTGCCAACGGAATATCTGCCAGCCGTATATCTGCCAACAAATGGCGGACCCATCTCTCAAATTGCCGTGCCCATGTGTCATATTGCGGCACCACATGCCGTGCCAGATGCCGTGCCAGATGACGGATCCATGTCAAAGACCCCACCAATTCCAGTGCTGCTGCAAGCATTGCTGTTCTTTGGATATTCAAGAAGAAACTCAATAGCAACGGCGTGAAATTCAAGAGAAGAAACCCAATAGAAACGGTGTTCAAATTATTAAGGAAGAACTCTTCAGGCGCGCGTTTTTTGGTGTTGTTTTGGTGTTTTGTGTGCACGTTTTTTGGTGTGTTCTCCTTAGCCATGTTAGAGGTGTTCTCCTTAGCCATGTATTCTGTGTCATGGCCAAGGTCGTGCAAGTTAGCCATGTTCGATTCCTTGTTGGGCATGCTGTGTTCTAGCATTAAAATCTTCGCAATATTGCGTTCTGCTTTCTGAGCTTCGAACTTTGCTTTCTGAACTTCGAGCTCTGCTTTTTGAGCTTCGAACTCTGCCACTTTCAACTCGTATTCTGCTTTCTTAAAACCTGATTCTGCCACTTTGACCTCAAATTCCGCTTGGTTCATGACGTCACGGGCTGGCTTGATGTTCGTTTGTTCGGCTTTCTTGATCTCATATTTTGCTTTTTGGATCTCCGACTCGATCGTGGCCTTTTCATTAGACTCTGCCTTCATCATTAGCCTCTGTTCTGCTTTTCTTTTTTTTTCCTCGTATTTCGCTACTTTGCTATTAAATTCCGCACTCTTGGACTCGTATTCACCCTTCTTGACCGCGTACTCAGCCTTCTTGATCTCATGTTCTTGTGTCTTCAAAGCATACTCTGCCTTCTTGATGTCGTGTTCTGCCTTCTTGACATCGTATTCTGCCTTCTTGATTTCATATTCTGCCTTCTTGACCTCGTACTCTGCTCTTTTTATATCGAGGTCTGCTTTGTTCATGATGTCACTCAATGACTCATTATGCGTGATATCCTGCATGATGACATCCTGCATGTTGCTACCTTCTGCTATCTTCATGCTGTACGCCACGACCTTCTCGTTGTATTCAGCTATCTTCATGTTATAGTTTACTACTTTGTCGTTGTATACTGCTATTTCCATCTCGTATTTCGCTATCGTGATATTGTATTGCTCTATCTTGGTATTATATTGCTCTTTCATATCTGCATACTCTGGGTTTATTGAGCTACTAAGAGTATTATTTTCTTTTTCCGCTTTTTTAACAGCTTTTCTAAATTCTGACTTCTTCACCTCGTACTTTGCTGTCTTGATATGTTTTGCTGGCTGAATATGTTCAATATATGAGTTTGTACAACACGTCTTGGGCCTCGTGTCTTTTTCTACTGCGATCTTCATGTCGTGTTCTTCTTCGTTCTTTATGTCGTGTTCTTCCTCGTTCTTCATATCGCTGGCATCATCTTTCTGTTCTGTCATATCTTGGATGTGTTGCTTTTCCGAACAGAATGCGCGCTGATTTTCCGAATCAACATTCTGTTCCGAATCACCGTAAGGGCCCTGCTCCGCACTGCCATTGTGTTCCGAATATACGCCCTGATCCAGATCCGAATCACGCCCCTGATCTACAGTAACATTGCCATTGCCTGGCACAGGAAGAATCTTCTCAATTTGGCGGCCGTCATTCACATCGTAATGATAATGATGATCATTGATGTTGAAGCTCATAGCTCGAGCGTCGACTGTGGCCACATTGAAAGGAGTAAGAATGCTTCCGATCACGAAGATCGGGATATGAGACTTCATTGACGTATGAGACTTCACTGACATTTTTTCGCAGAAACAACCGCAGGAATCTCAATTGAATTTCAATGGAGACATGAACTCAACAATGGAAGAAAGACGCTGCAATAAGGCAGCTGAAGGAATGAAACATGGATCGACTCACGGAAGAATTATGAATGCATGCAGTTACACCCTGTTCGAACAACGCATGATGAGGAGTGGGTTGATCGGAAAGACCTGGAAAATCCTCCAATAAAATTTGATTTATGGAAAGTCCTCCAATAAAACTACATCCGCGAAAAAATGCCGTGACCCGGGATCGAACCAGGGACCTCGAGATCTTCAGTCTCGCGCTCTCCCAACTGAGCTATCACGGCACTATGACTGTGATGTCAGGCAACATTCTATAGGAGAGGTTTTGGCTGGCAATATGCATATGCACTCAAAAACAGAAAGAGAAAACCTCATAATTTACTTCCGCATGCCGCCTTTTGTTAACTTTATACCTCGAGTCATGAGCAACCTCATGATCTCAGATCTGGATCGAAAATTTGGAACACTTCGCACAATCATGCTGGGCAATCGAAAGTTTGGAACACTTCTGATTGAATCCTGCTGAACAATTTGTTTCACATTGCGCCTCCATTATGATTCTAAGTCTTGGTCCTTTACATTGGATTCCTAAGACCTCCTGACACAATGCAGCATGCTTCCTTTGCTCTCAAATTGAGACTCAATTGAATACTCATCCTTGACATGACATGTTTACTTTTTTTTTCGAATAACTTTACAATCATCATCACGGCGGCATCAAGACGAAGACCGGCTTCAACTGAATGACTGTTAACTTGGCATTGCAGACCGCATGGTAAATGGAGAAATAGCGAAATCTTAGCTCCAATTGTCATGTCAGACTGAGAATATTCATTATAAACGTTACTGAGATTTATTATACACGTTACTGAGAATCAGACAAATACTTACAGCATCTTACATGAAGTTACAGTTAAATTGGCAGATAGTTCAAGACTCTCTGTCTCATTTTTTTTTTTTTTTAAGAAACACCTCTGGCAGAGCCTGTGCCGGAGAGGAACCTGGAGGCTGGAGCAATTCAAACCAACCATACCAAATCACGCACATCAATGATACCAAATCCCGTACATGATCCCAAGAGTTGCTGCAAAGGCACCACACAACCCAATGCGTCCAATAGTGCCCAAATTTTTTAGCCAGGTGACAAGAACTGACGTGGATTCAGTGGACACGGATTCAGTAGTCCTTGGATCACGGTGTGATTCGTTTGAAGCAGGATCACGGTGTGATTCGTTTGAAGGAGGATTGTTGGTATTACTCTGCGCAACAGGCGCACCAGAACCGAGATTAGTTGCCGAAGCATTACTCTGAGCACCAGAAATGAGATCAGTCGTTGAAACATTGTCATGATGATTGAAGTTCAGACTGTCACGTGTCTGGTTTTTCCTACCTGGCTCTCGTTGCATTGTATGTATCTGGACCTGATGAATTGTGTCACTGTTGGTAGACTCATCGTTTCTGATTGATTCAGCTTCTGCTGTCCTTGTTTCCGATTCTCCTGTCCTTGTCTCAGATTCTGCTGTCTCAGTCTGTGTCTCATGCTTGAACAGAACCCGATGACTGTCTCTAGATCCACTGTCTTCCACAAAATCTTCCATGAAATTGTCAGCGGCTGCTGTTGTTTCCACAATTGGCTGCAATTGCATTGCTGCTGCGTCCGCGATCATTACTGACCGAATCGCTGCGATCAATCCCACGGCGGTCATACCCATGGGACTGACGACCATCATTACGATGGATCTTTTGAAGAGAGTCTGCGAATACGTCATTTTGGGGTTACAAATAGTGAATCAGGAGCCTGGTCGTATGAGCTTGCACTAGGCTCCAAAGTGACTAAAATGATTACACGGATGGCGTTGACCATAATGGTCCATTATCATTATGAAAAATTTAAGCGTTTTAGAGCGCCGATCTGCCCCCACCTTACGGTAATACCGTGCCCTCGGATTCCCAAATGAGAACAATTCAGAACATGATCCATCAACACTTTTGAAAAGGGATCTTGAATTATCGAAAAGCAGCTGGTTCTTGAATAATCATGACAAAACTGATGGCATCGCCGTAGATCCGACCTTTCTGCAAAACTGATGGCATCGCCGTAGGTCCGACCTTTCTTTATAAAGTTGGATCTTGTTTCTGAAAAACTTTCAGAAAAGAATTCGGCACATGATACCGCATTGATCGTTGAATTCTCCGAGACAATGACTCTCCTGGCTCCGAGACATTCTCTGTGATGGGAGGGAATTTTGAATTCGAGTCTCACACGGAGACTCCAGAGACGCGAATCTCGGAAAGCGAGACGCTGAGAATCCATGTCAGCAAGTCTCCTAACGTTACGTAGCTCGCACGCAGTCTGAGAAAACACGCAAAGTTGTTCCGCTTCCAAAACCGCTAAGCTTGTTCTTCCGAGATTCTGTCGTTTAAGTTCTTGCAGATTAGACTTCTAGATTAGACTTGTAGACCTGTTGAGACCAATATGAATTTCTCTGATGGTAATACTCGGCCCGACACTGTCGTAATACTCGGCATGACAATGTCGTAGATGATTCCTGAAAGTTCAGATGTATACTCAATGCGATGTAGGGCATCAATTCGAATAAGTAGTGTTAACTTCCTGGCATCAATTCGAATAAGTAGTGTTCCTGGTATGCAATGTCAATAAAATGTCTCTGGCAAATTCGTAGTTTCAATAAGTCCTTCTTTGAGCCCTGGTATGCAATTTCAATAAGTCCTAGTATGCAATTTCAATAAGTCAAGTCTTCGAACATTACTGAGACAAGACTTCATCTCGACCAAACATGTAAAAGAAAAAAGACAAGACTTCATCTCGACCAAACATGTAAAACAAACGGCATAAACTCTAGCATGTAAAACGAATAGCATAAACTCTAGCCCATAAAACAAATGGCATAAACTCTAGTCCAAACTTCCAAACGTTTCCATAGTCTTGGTTTTTTGTAAAGTCACTCTTCTTGGTGTTTGTAAAGTCACTCGTCTTGTGGTTGCATTTATTCTTTCATTCATGCGCTTCCATCTATGAAAAGTTTTTCACTCTTTCTTTCATTAATTCGCTTTCATCGATGAATAACAGGTAACAGGTTTCACAGATTTCTTCTGTTCACTCAAATTTCTCTTCGCAAGTCTTGACTCTTCTCTGTCACCACCCAACTAAATTTTTTATCGACGCTCTTCCCCAAGTGAAACCCTCTGTAATTTGCTGCGCCAATCCATCCTCTTTATCCTTCCCTTTTGCACCCCTAGACTTTGCATCCTTAGATTTTTCATTCTTCGATTTTCGATTCTGAGATTTTGCATTCTTCGCTTTCACATCCTTATCAGAATCTGATGACGAATCCGATGAATCACTGCTATCTTTTTTCTTCGCGGTGTTTGTGGTTTTTTTCGCTGTATTACTATTTGTGGCCTTTTTCGCTGCTGTTGTGGGTCCAGGAGAAGTTTTTTTCGCTGCTGTTGCAGGTCCAGGTGAGGTATTTTTCGCTGCTGCTGTGGGTGGTGGATCCTTTTTTTCGTTGGCAGTGTTATTTATCAAACCGGGGAAGGAGGTCGCTCTTCCGAGATCAGGAAGATCAGGCAGCGGGGGCAGCAGATCCATTCCAAGAAGGGAAGGCGACTTTGCGACGTCAGGCTTCGTGTCTTCCTTTTTACCACCAGCACTAGTTGTTTTTGGCATTTTTGCAGTTTCCTTTTTGTCATCTGTTGAATAAGTTTTCGTTGGTTTTGCAACAGCAGCATTGTCCTTTGCTGTGCTCTTTTTCGAATCCGCAGTCTCTACTTTTTTCTTATCAGATTCGGCGGTCTTCGATGAGACAGACGCGGTCTTATTTTTCAATTTATCCGTCTGATCAGTCTTCTGATCAAAGCTAACGGGCGTAGTGTTATCAATATTCTTTTTATCAGCATTCTTCTTATCAGCACTAGCATTCTTCTTATCAGCACTAGACTCATCATTTTTATTGACATCTCCGTTTTTAGCAGTGCCGTCGCCATTTTTAACAGTGGCCTGAGTAGCTGGTTCCGATTGATAGGTCCACTCATCTGTTTCTTCGTCATAGACCCACCTATTTTCGTCATCTTCACCACCGCCTTCACCCCCTTGAAACTGCCATTCGCCATTTTCATCGAGAACCCATTCTCCATTTTCACCACCAACCTGAACCCACTCTCCATTTTCATCGACTGCCCATTCCTGCCCGTCCATATTCACCATAGCAGCCCATTCCGCGTTTTGCTGATCAGTTAAGTGCCCGCCAAAACCATCAGCCAAGCCATGTGACGTGTCTGTCAGAGTTCCGTTGGAATTCGAAGTGCCATCTGAATTCGAATTTTCGGAATTTGCTCCATTTCTATTTTTATACCTATCATACATCCCTTTAAGTTTTTCTTTTATTTTTTCCCTGTGTTTATAGATAAAAAATCCGCCCACACCACCGCCGGCAAGAAGAACGATTACAAAAAACCAAACAAAACAACAGCAGCAACCTCCCGATCCTCCTCCGTTATTTTGGCCATTTTCTCCGTTACTTTGCCCATTCTCTCCGTCTGGAGGCTTTATAGGTTCGTTTTTTTTTCTATTACTATCTAAGTTTTGTCCAGGCGTGGCGCCCTGTCCGGGTTTAGTAGTGTCGTTCGCGGCAGCTATTGTTTTTAACACAGGCGCTACCCCTGGTACCACTCCCAGAGGATTCCCTGCTCCTGGAGCTGCTCCTAGAGGAGCCCCTGCTCCTAGAAAGCCACTATTACCCATCTGTCCTACCGGCATAACGGGTCCACCCGGCATACCAAGTCCACCGCCCTGCATCATACCAGGTCCGCCCTGCATCATACCAGAAGGACCCGGCATCATACCACCACCACCCTGCACAATACCACCGCCGCCCTGCATACCAAATCCACCTCCCTGCATACCAGAATTACCAATAGGGCCAGAATTAATTCCAGAAGAATTGATACCAGAAGGCCCACCACCCTGCACAATACCACCACCACCAGCAGCAGAGTTCGAAACTGCCATCATTTCAGAATGTGAAACGTCAAAGAATTTGTGGCCGTATTGCACTGCTTCGTTATGCCAATTCCGGGGTGTATCTTTCGCCATCCAGTTGAGATAATGATAAGTAAGATCCGCCCATGGTTTCTCATCTGTACCTCGGAGACCTGTCCACAATGGCGCCAATTTTGCATCTATGTCGGCTTGGCTTTTGTTCTCATCTGTTAGAAGGTATTTCTGGGCTAAATTATTACTTTGTGAAGATGACTGAGAAGATGATTGTGATCCATAACTTTTACCACCATTTGAATCTTTCACTACACAAGTTATGTATCTTTTTCTCAAAACCTCCAAAATCGGTTGTGTCAACGGTGCCAGCTTTTCAATGGACTTCTGTGTTTTATCCTCTACGAAGGCCAAGAATTCTTTTGCGGCGTCAACGTTACGCTGATTGAAGGGCGTACAATTTTTACTATAAGCCATGGACTTACACAACGTCGCCGCGGGACCTGCGTTGGAGTAATCGACGGTCTTTATTTTCATATTTTTTTGAGAGTCGTACTTTTTCTCGAGCTGACGAGTTTCCGACGACAAGAGTTTGAAAGTTTCGATATAGAACGCCACTTGTTCACAGGAAGGAGTGTTTTTGGAGTCGGTCCTTTCGATTTCGTTGTTCATGTGTCTCAAAAACCCGGTCCAGTGTCTGTTTAAATTGTGAACGAGGGTCGAGTTTTGTCTGAATGAGAAACCCCATTGAGAACAGAAATCGCAGGCCATACCCTTTCGGTCCGCTGGGTTTTGGGGTGTATCAGGACAACTGGAATAGTCTTTATTAAACTTTGGATTCTCTAGATTTTTGTTGTGTGGATCTTCAGTTTCTTTCTTTTTTGACTTTTCTTCACCCTTGTCTCCTCCTCTTCCCTCTTTTCCATCTTTTTTTCCCTCTCTCCTTTTTTTATCCTTTTTTCCGTCTTCATCCTGACGTGGACCAGCGAACGTAACTATGATTTTAAATTCAGTTGACCACTCCAGCACTATGAAAACTTTGAGCAATGTAATCATGAATCCGCGGCGTTTTCTTGGGCTCAGAAATGTACTCATCATCGAAATGAAACCGTTGTTACGTTTTTGTCTTGTCCCGATTGTCATTTCTGACGACTCCGATCTAAGAGGGCTCGATGAGTCTAAGACTAGTCGTTCTTTTTTCGGACACACCTTCGGACATGACACTGTGTCACACTGTGTGTCCGAAAAAGATAACATTGTCATAGGCTTAAAGCCTGGCTTTGCTAACGACCTTGTCAATGTTTGTGACATCCTTGCTGTCCTCCTGGCCCAGAGATCCATCATGCCATTGAATTTGATGTAGTAACTACATTGACGAAGATGAAAAAAGATATTATGAATTCATGAGTGAATGCATGATTCTGAATAATCCGAGACAATACATGAGAAAAATTCAAATTGAAACACTGACAGACTCTCAAATATTATCGCTGCATGTCAGAATATGAAAAAAAACTTCAAGAGACTAAGATGGAACTTGAGTTCAGGAATGCAAGAATATGGACGAAATCTACGGAATGAAATTTACGCGAATGAAAATCAGAGCAAAAAACGAGAGACATACGACTTCAATTAGAGCAGAAAACGAGAGACAGTCACATACAATGAATTTGGAATCGGACTGGTAAGAAGTGCCTGTCTTGAACTCTGGTTTCACATTGAATCTCAATGACAGATTGAAATTTAAACGAGGCAATGCGCTAGACACTCTCTGGCGATTAATTTCCTCTGACAAGGAATGAGATTATTTGAAAATTGGGTCAGAATCTGACGCAACGAATTGACGCAGCGACTTCATGTTAGCCGCGGACCCATGATGATCAGACATCGCTGTTGTCAATGTGCTCGCTTCTCTGTAACTCTAAGAAAAGTCGTGTCTTGCATCATTTTCGCCGCACTCTACAAGAAAAAAATAGATAGACCATCCTCAATTTGCGCCGTCTTTTGTATGACGCACACGGCTTCCTTCGATTGACGAATCCTTCGGATAACGGACACGGCTTCGAATCTCTCGGATAACGAACACGCTGAAAAAATACCCCCTTGACAGGAATCACAAACACGTTTTCATTTTTTTGACATATGATATGAATGCTATTGGTAATGGCAGTAATGATGTACTTCGCATGAGATCGCGAGAGATAGACTCGTGAAATTAATGATAGGATCATCTATCTCACGAAATGGCTATCTCACGGGGTGACAACTCCGAATCTTTGAACGGCTATCTCACAGGGCCACAACGGGCCACAACTCCGATTTGACCTGCAGCAGACCGCTTTAATACGAGTCTTTAAATTCTTTCTATTGAATACCAATCTGATTCAGCTGAATTCGATTCAGAATTGGATAAAGCAATACATTACCTATGCAACACTCAGTGTGGGACAATACATGTTTCTACCCTGCACCTGCTCCTTACGTGTATGATTTTGGAACATGGTATGGTAATTCATTTGGAATCATAATGCCTGGCATGATCAACCTGTCAATAGAAATTTAGAGTCGACGCCTCTAATTTGCCGATCAGATCGGATTCTATCTAGGGCCGGCGATATTTTATGACATATCTAATGTGCCACTCTATGACGATATGACGCCATCTATGCATATCAAGGAACACGATCTATGACGATCGATCTCATGTGGAGACACTGTCTGTGGGAAAAAAATCATGACTGACGCTACAATGCATGTTACAACAAGTTCAACTTTTTTGCAAAGGGTATGTTTGATTTCAAATGTGGCGAACGAATCAATCTATTGAAGGCAGGGTCCGCACGTAGATACTTAACATGCGCGATAACGTGGATCATTTCAAATGGCAACTAATTTTCAGATGCAGAGCATGAAATGGATAATATGTCCTCATGTGTGATTTTGTCACGATTCATATGTAATTTTGTCCTCATATGTGATTTCGTCACGGTTCATATGTGATTCGTGCTGAATTTATGTGATATCGACAGATGGGCTCTCCTTGTCGACGAGTAGCGTCTGCTTGTCGACGAATGAACTATCCAAAAGTCACCTCCTTTGTGCTTCCATCCTTGTTGCCTGGTACCCGATAAAGTATCACCTCCTTTGTGCTTCCATCCTTGTTGCCTGGTACCCGATTAAGTATCCAAAAAACAAGAAAAAACCAGCTACAGCACCCACTAGGAGTATAAATGATTGAGACGAAAATATCTGCGAGGCCGCTTTCCAGGAAGACGCCGCTTTCCAAGACGACGGAGATTTAGCGGGTTTTGAGCTTTGTGCCTCTTCTCTTGGTTGGCTCATCCCCTGTTTTGGTTGGTCTGGTAGAAGTTCATTTCTGTCAGATGGCCTTGCCTGCTGTGTTGATTTTTCTTGTGTCCATTTTTTCTGTGCTGTAGGGCGTGTTCCTTCTCCCGGATCTTTTCTCGTCTCCTGATCCTGTCTTCTCTCAGGCCCCTGAGCTTCAAATCTGTCCCGCCTTTTTTCAGGCTGATCATTTCTCTGCGCTTCGTCACTTCTCTGAGTCTTGAGTCTTTCCTTTTCTTCTCTCCCCTTTCCTTCTCTGTCTTCCCGCGTCTGATTCCTCCGATGTTTTCTCCTGCCTTTATCCGAATTCATTTCCGTTTTTTCCAAATCCCTCCGCAAGCTTCGTCGGAATGCTAAATTTCGTCTGAAATGTAATTGCTTTCTACCTGACCCTTTTCCCAGCCTTGAAAGTTTAGAAAATTCCCCCTGTATCTCATCTCTACTGGCGCGATATATGACGTCGTGCTTGATTTCGGCAAGGATTGTGTCCACAGTTTTGTTGAAATTGTTGTTCTGACTCATGAATTCGTTTAATTCGTTTTTGTTTAATTCGTTTTTGTTCTGAGTACTCAGTTGAGCTTCATCCCGACTCGCAAGACCGCGGGTCTGCCCTGATCTTAGATCAGATCTCAGATCGCCACCGCTGGTCTGACCTTCTCCTCTCACAAGACCCGGCGATCTCAGACCAACGTCAAACGCCCCCGCCTGCTTCAGTCGATCGATACAGGTCGTGGTTGCGTCGAATATATCGGATATGGTGATGTTCTTTGTGTGCGCAATATGCAATTCTTGACTCACACATAATTCGCCATTTCTCACATTCGCTTCATGTTTGGGGAAAAAAAGTAGTCTCTCATTCGATTCAGACATCAAGTGCCACACTTTTTGTAGTCGGTCGTCTTTCTGCAGTCTTCGTTCCGATACTTTTTCCAGACCTTTTTCTTTCGAATCTCCTGTCATCGTCAGTGATACTTTTTGTCGTTCGGCAATCGCGCGAACGATTGCCTTACAGATTTCATTCGGTGAAGTCAGATGGTGAACTGTTGTGATATGTTGTATATCCGCCGCAACATCATCATCATGATGATCAGGAGCCCTTTTCGTGACCGTCCCTACTATCTTCGTTTCACTATGAAAAACAAAATCAGGGAGCATTTTTTTGATTTGCGATATGATCCTCGTTAGGTTTTCGTCCTCTTTTAGACTCCCATTCTGACTTTCATTTGTCAGATGATTTGACAATGCAGCAGGCTCAATTTTTTCGAAATCCTCCTTCGAAATTGTGTCGACGGCTGCGCGGATCGCAGCATCACGGAATGTTGTCTCTACTAAGATTTGTGCGTCTGCCGATTCTGAAGTCGTTTCAGAAGATTCAACTGAATTGTAAAGTGCTCTCAACCACAAATCCTTTGCATAGAAGATCACCTGATCCAGCTCGAGTTTTGTCGAATTATGATTCTGTAAAAAACTTCCATCACTCGCATCCACGATACTTCCATCCAATATCGTGTCTACTTCTTCGCTTGTAGCTTCACCGGTGTTTGGAGCTTCGCCGGGGTTTGAAGGAGCTTTTATTGTAGCAGAAGTAGAAGAAGAAGATTCAGCTGAACCCATCGAAGATTCAGAAGAAAGCGCCCGAAACTTGCTTTCTAACTGCGTACAAACATGAGCCCACGATTGGGACGCTATATTGCCATCTCTACTACTCCCATCTCGATTTAAAGAATCTGAATTGACATATTCCCGACCCTTTGAATCTGAGTCTGACTGGCCCTCTGACTCTCCTTCGGTCCGAGGCGCGGAACTATCATCAGTCAATCGACACAGACTATCATCGTCGTTGCCAAATTCTTGGGCAGCTATGCCAGCCACGCCTATACCTAGTAAGCCTACACCTAGTAAGATTGATTCCAATAGAAGAAATAGAAGAAGGGCGAAAAGAAAATTTGCCATCTTGCAACCAACTGGAATGCTTCCTTCTTCTTGGAGTCTTCTTAGATTGGGGGATAAGTAGCCTGATATCATTAAATTTGATGAGTCATATGTGGTTGGCAAAATTCTTTGTAATCCGCGCGTGACTCTGTCTGCTTTCTGTCTAGATTCAAATGTCTGGCCCTGTCTAGATTCAAATTTGTGCTGCTCTTCGTATGCCCAGGAAATTCAAAAGACGCTTCAAAGAAATGGAAAAAAGTTGCTCTCTCTCTCAGATTCTGATCTCATTCTGGCCGTGTATGCTCATGGTCGCCCACTACAAAAGACGACACGATTACAAAAAGAAACGACATAGAACACGGTGACTGCGAAATTCGCAGCGAATGACTATGAGGAACGCGTCTCTGCGCAGCGTGTTTTCATTTGGAAAAAAAATCATTTGAATTTGAGTCAGTGGCTACACTAAGACTATGGACTCAAAGGATGCGCATGTTGATTTCAATCTTGTATGATAAGGCTTCCGAATATTTTTTTTATCGACAACACCCGGTAATACTGAAAAAACATCGCAACATTGCGCAATGATCATTGGAGCCGATCACCGTCTGACTCTTGTAGACTCTCTTGTGTGTCAATGTCATGATTGTCGACTGCTCGAATTGAAATTCCGACTGAAAATCAACGGCCGTTTTGAAGCGTTGGAGATTTGTATAATTCGTCGCGACTCGCGATTCACCATTCTCGTGTCTGTCATCATATGCGCCCTCTTATAAGTTTTGAATTCTTCGACGGTTGGGCCCCGACTTCCTAAAAATAGCCGCGCGCAAAAAAAAGTTGGTTGACATAACGAGGGCCCCCTAGTAAACTGTAATGCTTGTCAGAGATACTACCAGACTCACAACACAATGAAGATTCTGATAAACAAACACGATTTTACTCCTTCTAGATTTCCTGCATGATAAATACCTTAAGTTCCACATGGTCTATGTCATAGACTATGATCAATCATTCACTGAATCAAATTTACACTTCCGATGGTGACCGTTGGCACTACCGGCATCAATGAACCTGACGGCACCCGAGTTCTATAATCTATTCACAAGGTTAGACATTTAGCTTTCTGATTTCGTAGATAATTTTCGTTGAGGGTCTTTGGTATGGAGTTTTTCTGATTGAATTCGTTGATATGCGAGTTTCAAACTCTCGGAATGATGTCTTGAGTTAAACTGACTATGGCGCAATATGTACTTACTTACTGGTCTCAACATCTTTTCATCTGACACACAAATCATCTAACACAAGTTTCTTTTCATCTCACGCAATTTCTTTTCATCTATCTACAGTCTAACACATTTTTTTTCCATTTCTCTAACACAAAAACACAAAAAAATCTCTCACATGTATGATGATTTTAGCTACTCAACTAGGTAACTCGACCAAGTTGCGACCCGTCATGCGTTAAATAGATGTTATAGCCCTGTAACTGAAGGCTGTCCCTTTCTTATGCTGCCCTTGCATCATGCATGCTAAGTATGATGCTGCCCTGCATCATTTATGAATGATTCTCATTGATCAAGGTGCTCCTTCTGAATTGGCCCGTTCCTCTGACTGGGCTCTCTCCTCTGATATCAATCTCTCTGAAATTTCTTCTCTCTTCTTCTGTGATTCACGCAATGAGTCCAATGACTGACAGTTGTGAAATGATTCGCACAGTGACTATCATTGACATTGACAAAAAAAAAATCAGTGCATCGTCCTGCTGTCCTCCACATAGTATCTGCTCTTCTCCCCGTAGTATCTGCTATTCTCATCATATCTGCTGCGGCTACCCTCCACCACATATAAAGACTCTTCACAAGCATTATCATATCTAGAGTCTTCTGGATACATCGATCCAGCCTCAGTATGCTCCGGCCCGACATGATGATGTTCTCCTCCTCCATGCCGTGAAGTGGATTCTTCACTGTGGTGACTCGCTGCTGTAACGGATAATGCCGTAGCTCTTGCCTGAACCATAGCTAAATGCGAAATGGAATTACACAACAAACAACAACAGCAAAAAAGAATAGAGCCAAACATTGATACCATCACAACTGTTTGCATTCCAAATTCTTTGACACAGAAATTGAAAATGTACCCTACAACTTCAAAAAAAACCCATGCAATATCCCATATTGCAGTAGTGAGAACAGAAGTGAGGGAGCCTAAGGCGTCTAATACAGGAAATTTCCAAGAACTTGATTCTGAGTTTTCTGATGTATCTTTTTCAGAATTTCCGGAATTTCCTGAGTTGGAATTTCCTGAGTTAGAATTAGAATTTTCTGAATTAGAATTAGAATTCGCATCCTCGGGATACGGTTCATGCGGGTGGTTATGCGCCCATCTGGCTCTCAAAACTTCCCCCCATTCTTCATCGACTTTCCTGCGCTCTTCTTCCCACTGGGAAGCCTCTTCTTCCATTCTTCTCACTCTTCTTTCGTCTCTCGCTTCATGTGTTCTTTCTTCATCTATTAATGCTGCTTGTATATTTTCTTTTTGTATTCTTTCTTCATCTGCCAAGGCTTCTTGCATATTTTCTTTTTCTGCACGTGCGTCTTCTTGTATTTTTTCTTTTTCTGCCCGTGCTCCTGCCATTGCTTCTTGTATTTTTTCTTTTTCTGCACGTGCGTCTTCTCTCTTCTTCTCTGAAGCGGGCTTATAACTTCTAGAAGAAACTTTCTTGACCTCAAGCCGCCGTGCAGAGGTAAGCCGAGTTTTGACCTCTAGCATGATTTCGTTGCTAATTATTGTCTTTGCATCCTGCTTGCTGAATATGATTGTCTTTGCATCCTCCTTGCTTAATGTGATTGTCTTTGCATCGTTGTTATGATTCTCGCTTTCTGAAGACAAATCATTATGAAGAGCTCCATCATTCTGAAGACTTAGACCACCATATCCCAAAACTTTCGCCGAACAAGTCCGAATATCTTCATCGTTCACGATGACCGTTTCACTGAGCCACGTCAAACAAGATTCGATTGTTGCTACGTTCAAATAATGTTCTAACCCGACACCAAAAAGAAGAGGCTTTTTCTGTTCGACAACGAAGAAACTCCATATCTTCTTCAAAAAAAAAGAAGTCTCAGGCCAATATGATTTGGGATTCCAAGACTGCAATGGAGAAGTCTCAGGCCAAGATGCTTTGGGATTCCAAGATCCTAGACTTTGCAACTTATTTACAGTAGATCTTGAGTCAGAGTCAGGCTCATTTACAGTCATGAGCTCATTCGTGTTAGTAGAAATTTCTCTCGCTTGCTTGAAAAACAATTCTCTCGCTTGCTTTTGCAAATTTGTGGACCACGAACGATAGTGATACCAATCTGATGCTGCGTCTTTGATTTTTTCGAAAATTGTCTGACTTTTTTCCATTGTTTTTTCTTGTTGTTTGCCATTGTTTCCTTGTCTTTTCCTCGGACTCGACAAGAGTTTTACAGGCTCTGTCTTTTCCTGTGACTTCAGAATCTTGGTTGTGAGTTCAGACATTTCAGAATCTTCATGCAGAAGCGACATTGACAAAGAGTTGAAAAAAGTTTCAGGCAATACTTCTCGCATCTTTGCGCCAATCTGAAGAGTTGGCAACTGAGAGAGTTGTGTAATTCGTTGCGTCTGACTCTTTGCGATGTTATCAACGGCTGCACGTATCAAAGCGTCCTGTAATAGTGTTGCTATTTTGCGGCCATAACAGATTTTAGACGCTGCAGATTCAGAATCAGACTTAGTGTTATCGGGAGAGTTTTTAGACACAGCTGGAACATCAGATTTAGTACTATCGGGAGTATTAGCCTCCATATCAGGAGAAAAACTACTTTTCAAGTCTGAAGGAGAATTAGAATTCGAAGAAGAAGTCTGAGTCGGACTCGAAGAAGCAGTACTCAAATCGGCCAAACTTCCATAAACCTCCCTAAGCCACGTACTCCTGACGTAGGAGTATGCCTCCTCGATGGTCAGCTTGCCGTCTGTTGCTTCTGTTTTTTTTACTTCAGTTTTTACTTCAGAAGTAACTTCTGTTGTTGAGCTTGGACTCGTCGAACTTGAACTTGGACTCAGAGTCTGACTCTGAAAATTCTGATACTCGAAAAGTTTTTTCAGCTCTCTCAATACCATTTCCCAGGGCGGGAATAATGCGTCACAGAGCGGCGGGCTTTTGTCAGGAGACATTGAGTCAGAGTCAGGGGCTTTCGCTTTGCCTGGCATGGTGGCCACATAGGCATTGCAAACTGCAATATTGCAAACTGCAACAGTAGCCCAAAAATAGCCGAAACATTTTCGGAACATCACGACAAACGCCATGATATTGATGATGAGGGTCTGGAACTCCAAAATTTACTGGTCTGGAACTCCAAAATTTACTATGTGTAATCATGCAAAACTTGTCTCGAACTGCAAAAAACGTGTCTGTACTGATGCTCTCTGTACCACTACTGATGCTC
>Ga0099797_100864_pt1 | contig 17673 bp, 17 predicted proteins | sample Uncmet_Sort48C_1_FD_89871 | JGI IMG/M metagenome (GOLD analysis project Ga0099797, IMG submission 89871) | Marine eukaryotic communities from CALCOFI LINE 67, Pacific Ocean - C012_Sort48C_1 | ecosystem: Environmental > Aquatic > Marine > Oceanic | place: Pacific Ocean: Monterey Bay | collected...
TGGTTCGCATTTTTATGGTTGATGTCAAAATGGAAAAATAATGAAAAAGTTGTACTTAAAATTATAAAAGCAAACGCCGAAAACACGTTCAAAACAGGCACAAAATGCAGTTGAAAAAACAAGCACACTCACGACTAGGATAACGATAAGTTTTTGATGAGGTAAATCATACTAGAATCAGACTTGATGAAGATGAGAACCACTTCCAATACGTTTACGGACAATTCGTCGACGACTAACACAAACGGCAGAATCAGCGAACTGGAACTCAGTAAGTTTCACGAGGTGAAGGTGTCGGTGGTATGTCGTTAATATATGTCGTTCGTCGGACAGCAACTGCAGAAAGTGGCTGTTCCTCCCCTTGTGACGAGTTATTAGAGAAGCATATGAGTGTGAAAGTAAGTTTAGTGATGTTGTGGGTAGCACGTTCTCTTCTCGTCTCCTAGGTGGTAAAGTTCCCTACTCTGTTCTGCAAATTTTTATTTCTGCAATTAGAGATGTTACAGGCTTGCCTCTGCGGCTGTGTTTCAACCTTTCTGGTGAGATGATGTTTGGTGAGATTGTTAGGAGTGCACTACCCCAACGCCCGGAAAGACGATAGGTTAGCGCCGCGCCGTCGCCCTTTCTGCATACGGTAAAGATAGCTCTAATTGTATTGGTGGTCTGCGACGACGCCTCCGGTGCTAGTACTGCATAGACTGTCCTTCATTTGGACAGCGGTTTTTATACCTTTCCTATCTTTCACTTGTCTTTGTTTCTTTCTTGCGAACCGAGCTTGGGCCCAGGAAAAGCAGCCGCGTCAGCATACGACTACCCCGCCTGAACTTTCCACTCCTGCATAGTTCGTCTATCATCTAATATACCTGGTCCCTGAGGACGGTGTAATTATATCTTTATTATACTGCAATGTCGCACTGTTGGCTGCATGGCGCACGCAGTTTTGAGTCCCCTTCTTTTAAATGAATGTATTTTTAAACTGATTCAAGTCTTATGTTAAGCGCAGAACTTACAGTACGACTACTTTACTGGTCTGGTTTGTGGTGAGATTGAGATTCTTGGTTGAGACTTAGGCTAAGTCCGTTTTTTTGTTCGCACTCTGGTCTGATTTAAACTAATTCAGATATGTATTACAACAAAGGTGACGGCCTTTTAGCTGGTTCGTCGCTGCCCACACCCTGCCCCTTGCAGAGGGGACATAGACCCGCAGCACTTGCCTTGCGTTTTTGAAAAAGTTAGATCTTTCTTTCTTGTCTTTCACCCGTGTCACTCCCGTTAGTCCTTGGCTTCGTCTAGTGTAGATGCGCAGTATCAGCCTCGGTAGGAGTAATGCGAAACGGAAATAGATTGATGTCAACGCCGTGAACAAGTGATAGCTTGAACAGGTATTGTACTTTGTTTTTTTGATCTGTATTGATTCGATTGAGTTGATAAACTTGTTGATTACGTAGCCGTGAATATACTGATAAATTTCTTGATTGATTAGACTCGATGGTCTATAAAGATGAGACTCCCCCCGCTTGCTTACACGTGGTTCAGCGCGCCCGGAACCATGGTGGTGAACCTAGTACAGGAGTATTGGTTAAAGTCAAACAACATTCTCATTCGTGGCACCGTAGACGAGACTGTGAGATTCTTAAGCATATTATTCACGATAGTGAAGCTTTGAAAGCTCGTATTAGACCTTTGTCATACCCGGCCTGAAGGCAATCATCTCAGGACCAGTCTGAAGAATATGTCACCAGATTGGACTTGCTGCAGTACCAAACAAAATTACCCTATTTGCGACGACAAAAGGGCATCAGAAGCCTACTTGCAGACCCCGGCCGTCTACGGTACCAAATTAAACTCGAAAGTTGAATCAAAAACGCATGTGCGGCAAGAACGTGCACCACATCGGGAAGCAGAAGTAGCAGAACGCGATGAAGCTGAAGATGATGTTGCCCACGTTGATCACGCGCGCCTGGTGCGCCTTCGGGATGTGAAACGCGGTGGAGCCGACGATCTTGGTCCAGCCCAGCAGCACGTGCCTATTATTGTGAAAATTTTTTTGATGATTCTTGATTTTCCGGAAGCAGTGGTTATACGGAAAAACACCCTCTTTCGCACTATCAAAAGCCATCCAAAACATCGTTCACGATACCGGCTGTATGCGCCAATAATTAGTAGCCGAAAACACTACGCTCATATCAGCTTCAAAAAAGACTCGGGGCCAACGCAAAGAGCCTGTTTCGCAAAGCAATTTCACACTACCAGACACATTTATCAGGTGGGTAACACGCCTCCAGAAATTCAATTAATATTTCCAATGCAAAGCTCTAGCAGCAATTCAGACGTGAGGAAGATGCCGACGTTGAAGAGGTAGTAGATGGTCCACATCGGGGAGGCGAACAGGTCGAACTCCAGCTTGTAGATGTCACGAACCGGCACCGGGGTGATGGAGGTGTCCACAGACCAGAACAGGCGCAGGTGGATCCAGTCGCGGATCGGGTTCTGCAAAAAAGTTTGGAAAAAATCATTTCAGTGGATGCAAGGTAAAGCTGACATGGATTGTCCATCAGTATGTCGAACATTTTTTCCGCGCAGCTTATTAAATTTAATACAAACTCTAATATACACGAAAACTGGATCCAAATAATCAATCAATCAACAACATCAAAATTAATGTTGAGTAAGCAACGACTCACGAAGTTCACGAGGTACGGCGGCGGGCGCACCAGGTACGGCTGGGTCTCGCCGAAGCGGAACTGCAGCAGGTGGATGATCCTGTGAGCGAAGTGGGTAAGTTAGATGATTTAGTTTTAGAATAACACTTGCAAGGCTGTCTAACGCGAACACCCTCATTCAGCTTTACTGTTCATGATTTCCGAACGCCTACCGGACCCGGGTTGAGAGCCCCGCGTTTCGAGGCTCTGCCATTGATTTCGAGCCACATGGACTCATGCGCTTTTTCCAACGCTTTGGCCTGATTCAGATGACATTTTGACGATACAGTGTAGCTCCTGAGGTGGTTCGTGAACGTGAAGACATTCTTGCAAGAATAGAAATATTTTTCAAAAAATTTGAAGATCTAGCATCGACATGATCATGAACGTCAGCAGAACGACGCCGGTGATGGCCAGGTTCAGCTTGCCACTGCCAATCGCGTAGTTGCGGTTGATGTCCCAGGTACCTGTTGGAAAATTTTTAAAAAATTGTGAAAGAAAAATTTAGTTGATGCATGGGAAGGGTCTCGTTGTAGTCTCGTAAAGCACGTTTGCGCTGTACAGAATGGCACTTTCCGTTAGCTCTCATGGGTTCTGAAATTTCGTCGCGATAATCTGAGCGCGCTTCAAAGATTAAGCTTTGCCACGATCGGTATCTGCATTGCGGAATAATTGACGCTTTTCTCGTGCCACAGACCCCCTAAACATGCAACAACATTCATCTACGTTCTCCATCTCCGGGCCAGGCCTGAATCCTTGCGCACGCTTCAGCGCGACGGCGACGTGGAGCACGGCGGACACAATCACGTACTCCTCGATGATGTTCATCGGCAGGCCCAGGCCGGTCCAGTACAGGCGCGTGTAGAAGTAGCCGTAGCCGTTGAAGTCGTCCGGGCCGAGGAAGATGTGCAGGTTACCGACGGCGTGGATGACCTGAAGAAAAATTAAGTATTTTGGAAAAAACTTATCTGTATTCTGAAGAAACGCATGAACACCTTTAATTCTTGCTAAATGTAAACGTTCCGTGAATCAAGTTTTTTGATGCCCGGTATTTACAGTAAATGTATAATATCAAGCTCAAGTATCTTCGAATACACATGATCCAAATAATCAATCAATCAACTCAAATTAATAGTCCTACCATGAACATCATCAGGAACACAGCGGAGCGGGACAGACCGGAGCGGTGGTTGGTGAACCTGGCGTTTATTGAGAAAATTGTTTCGCGATTGTCGAATGGCTTGAGAACCTCCTCACAGATTCGATAGAATGAGGATCTGGGTTTTGCTCAGAGCGCTCTTTTATTGCAAAGTTCTATCGCCGCCAGGTCGGCGTGAAAATGGATTTCATGACGTGCAGAAGTGTTTTCGTGCCGCCGGTAGCTTCTGATGAAAAATTTCGCGTCTCGGTAATGCCAGAAAGGCCAAATCTGTTAGCTGCTGAGCCAAATGACAATCGAGCATTATTAGATACAACACTGCGCCACAGGTGGTTGGTGAACTGGAACTTGAAGTTCTCGTTGGCGAAGATGGTGGCGCACACGTCGTACAGGAAGGCGTTGACCTTGGCAAGTAACAAATTTTTTTTTCAATAATTTTTGAAAGAAGTTTTCGTGAGAGAACTGCCGGGTTCGTAAGTGAACTTTTTTGGAACTGTGGCTTTTGAAAACTCTGAATATCGCGTTGATAAATGTGATAGAGTACACTTCCCTTCAGAAGGTCATATCGCAAGCTCAGTTCGAGCTCTTCGCGCCGGGTCTGGTAAACCAATCCAAAGTGACATCCTGCTTGGCAAATCCTGAAGGTTCCACGTTAAACTTTGACTTTCGCTTTCCAACTTAGTTAACGCTGGCGAGAAAGCCACCATCGACAGGATGGCGTGGTAGTACGCCTGCACGTTGATGATCAGCACACCCGGGTTCTCGTTCATGGCGACCTCACGCCACTTACCTGTAGGATTGAGTGAGTACAGTCACTGTTACATGCACAACTGCTTTTATAACGTTTTTAACAGGAAATCGTCCTTTTCACACGGAGTCGAGAGAGGCTTGTGTACCCCGGCCAGCAGAGGAATTATTCTTGAGGCTTACGTCATCCACAATCGTGTTTCGCAGTTGATGGTTTTTCCCAGTAAAAAACTCCTGTTTGGCAAACCAGAACGTCCTTTCAGAGAAGCTTTCGATGAGGCTCTTGCGACGTACAAAGTTGTGCATCATTATTTTATTTTTCAGTGTCGCGCTCACGCCACTTGCCCCACGCGTGTTCTTCCATCATGTCGTCGCCCTTACCAGACACCAGCGGGGCGGAGAGGGACCTATCAGTTTCCGTTGCAGAATGAGCTAGACCGCTGGTAACAAATCCTGACAGTTTGTAATAGAAATGTCCTGTTTCGTCTATGAATTTCTCCGTTTCAAACCTTCTACGATACCCGGGCTACAACGAACTATCAAAGAGCAACTTCGAGGTATTTTCGTTTTGCTTTAGCCCGTTGACATAAAGTAACTCAGAATGCACATTTGTCCGATGCCAGCATGCAGTTTGAAAGCATCTACCAGGTGGTATGCTACCAACTTTTTTTTGCGATCCGATCTGGAACTAATGTGACGAGCCGGAGCCCGCGGCCTCAGCGGCGCCCGGGCCGGCGGCGACCGGCGCGGCGGCGGCCGGAGCGGCACCGCCCAGCTTGCCGATGATGGCGTCCGGCGCGTACTTCTGGATGACATCCGGCGGGTGCACCATGTTGAACTCCTCGGACGCGTCCTTGCCGGCGAAGGTGACGATGGCCAGCACACCGCCCGGGTGGTCCGGCAGGAAGCTGGTGACGTTCATCACGTTGTCGTTGACCACAACCCAGCAGTCCTGCTCGGTGTTGTGCTTGGCAACCTCCTCCATAGTGTATCCACCAGCGGCCGGAGCGACCTTGTTGGCCTTGGCGCCACTCGGCTCATCCTCGTAGGAGCCGCCGGAAGCAGCAGACTTTCCGAGGCCGCCCGTGCCCTCGCTCTTGGCCAGATCCTTCAGCGGCGTAGCCTTCATCTTGGAGCCCAGCAGGTACTCGGCGCAAGCCTTACCAGCCACGCGGCCGAAGACGACGCAGTCCAGCAGGGAGTTACCACCCAGACGGTTGTTGCCGTGGACGCCGCCCATGCACTCACCAGCGCAGTACAGACCCGGAATTGGGCGGTTGTTGGCGCCGACGACCTCGGACTTAACGGTGATCTCCAGACCGCCCATGCAGTAGTGGATGATCGGGGTGATGATCGCGGCGTAGTACGGCTCGTTCAAGAACTGAGCACCAGTGATCACGTTGTGAAAAAACTTCTTACCGCTGCCGGTCTTGCCACTCGGCTCGTCCCACGTCTTGCCGCTCGGGTAGGCCGGGTACGGGCCGCCATCCGGGTCCTTCTGCATCTTCAGGTACGCCTGGTAGTGCGCCTCGACGACCTTCACCATGTTTTGCGGATCAGCACCCATCTCGGCGGCCAACGCAGCACCGCTCTCGAAGAACTTCATCACACCACGCCCAGTGTAGTGCTTGCAGTGCCAGATGATCTCGTCGGACGCAGCCTTGTTCAGGCACAGACGGAACGGAGCCTTGTTCTTCCACATCTCACCGGTCACGTAGTCGCGACGGCCCAGCTCGTTGGCGAAGCGGTTGCCAAGGGCGTCGAACACCAGACCGCCCACACCGCGCAGCGCCTCGGCGGCCAGGAACTTAACCTTAGCATCCGGGTCCTTCGGGTTCACCAGGCCGGTCGGGTGCACCTGCACCCACTCCAGGTCCAGGGTCTTGGCGCCGACGGCGACGCCCATCTTGATGCCGTCACCGGTGCAGTGCTCACCGTTGGAGGTGGCCAGGTGCATCAGGTCCGGGCGGTGCTTGGCCAGCAGGGAGTCGGAGGAAAAGTCAGCGCCGAAGCCACCGGTAGCGATGATGACCGGGCCCATCTCCTTAAAGGTCTGGCCGCCCTTCACGTACTCGCAGCCCACAACCTTCGAACCGTCCATGATCAGCTTGGTGCCCTTCGCCTTCGTAACCAGCTTAGCCTTGTTAGAGTTCTCAACGCACTTCTCGAACATCTGGATCAGCGCGTACGTGATGGTCATACCCGGGAAGCGCTCCTTACCACGGTGGGTACGCGGCATCGAGTGACCGCCGAGGCGGGCCAGCAGAGACAGGTCCAAGCCGAACACTTCCATCAGCCAGTCGACGTCCGGACCGGAGTTGCCCGCAAGCACCTTCACCTGTGAGATTTTTGAAATAGCAATAAATTTCAAAGATTCAAAGCTCAAAAGTGTGATGTGTGTATAATAAACGAAATTGAGAAAAGTGTAACTTAGTTATTGAGCTAACCAGTTCCGGCTTCTTGGCACCGCCCTTCAGGCAGTCGGAGGAGAAGATGGCAACGGTGTCCTCGATGCCCTGCGCCTTCTGCGTCTTGGTCTCCGCGCCGTTGATACCCGAGGTGGCCTTGGAGGAGTTGCCGCCGCAGAAGGCGGACTTGTCCAGCAGGATGCAGCTGGCGCCCCACTCCAGCACAGTGTTGGCGGCGGACATGCCGCCCAGGCCTCCGCCCAGAACGATCACCTGATCGTCCATCCCCATCTTGTTCCAAAAGCTTTCCTCGCTTTCACTACTTTTGTACTCCAAACTAAGAACCTCTTCAACTAAGAAGAAGTGTTTTTGTGGGTAGTCTCTGTCTCCAAAATTTAGCACCCAAAGGTGCAGCTGACTAGTAAGTAGACCAGACTAAATAACACGTATCAATACGTTAATTGTTCAGTATGGTATCCCGATGCGTTGGTGGAGGAAGTCAAGTTTAGTTGTTGTTGTTGCTGTTGTATCGCCAAGCGAATACTCGAAGTTTATTGCGCTTGGCTGCACTAGCACACTCACGAGTGAATACTTTAAACGATGTCTCCGCTCGCAACGAGGTAGCTCGGTGCGCTGGGGCGGCAGCCGAATGCAATACCAAGTTGTCCCACACGATTAACGCACGTTCGTTTTTTGTCCCAAGCACAAGCACATTTAAGTCACGTAGCCCACAATGGAAAACCCACACTCAGTCATCAGTCACGGAACTTGAACGGAAAATTACAATCAGCTCATTCAGGTCGGTCTCATTCGAGGTCAGCTCATCAGGAGTTCATTGAAGCGATTTTGCGACGGAAATATACTACAACGACGTACTCTGCGGAAATAACACAGTTTCAACTTACTTTTTCAAAGTGCACGTGTTCATCAAGCTCAACAAAATCAAAATGTACAAGTACGGTGCATCAAGCGCTTTAGCTTAACCCAGGCTCATCATCGGAAACGCAAATCCTTGCGGATCAGCTTGCGGCGTGAACTGGTGCAGCGTCATCGAGCCGATGAAGCTCGCGGACTTTGGAAGAGGTACGAACCCGTTGCCCTCGCGGTAGATCTCGAGGTAGTACCTAGATTGAGCAGTACCGACGAAATTTGTCTGAAACTTTATTTTCTTGCCGACACCCGGGGTCTTGATGACCTTTCAAGTGGTAAATTTGATGGGCGATCTAGGGCTTTTTCGTTAAATAATTCAGAAATTTGTACACGAACTGTGGAGGCTGATTTATTTGATCTTTGAAGGCCGCAAAGGGTCCCCCACTCAGGGCTTCAAAAATCAAGCATTTGCCAATGTCAGTCAGGGCTTTTCACAATATAAATACTCACAAAAAATTTCGTCGGTAGTGTCCTGAGCAAGGTAGTACGCCGCAGGCTCAAACCCCTCGTTCGCCCCGTCGTACATAGCGGTCGGCTTGTGCGGGCACAAAGTGAACATGTTCGGCCTCTTTCCTCCTATCGGCACCGCGTTCGGCAGCAGTTTGTTTGTGTTCTCCAGGTTGTAAATTCAGTCCCACTTCACCTCGTGGCTCTTGATGTCCTCCAGGTGCACGTGGATCCTCCCTAAAGGTTGATCGAAAATGAAGAAGGGGTGGGCGTTCAGCCGCACCGGCGTCGTCTCCCCGCGCAGCCAGCAGGTGAACTCGGAGCTGTTCGTGATGTTCGTGTCCTGGATCGATTTGGACCTGAACAGAGTTTTAAAAATATCGGAGCCGCGAAAACTTCGCTCACAGTCCTGCTCCGAGATTTGTATGAATGCTATCTTCTCCTCGTGCAGAATGAGCATTTCAATGACACTTCGTACTCAGTCGATTATCAGTCTGGTAAGCACTTGTGCAAGAAAAAAAAACTTTCGCACACGATGGGTTTCGTAGTGCCTCTTAGGAAGTAGTTTGGCTTTACGATTGAGGGTCTTTTCCTTACGTCTGAGCATCATGAGTGATATGAAATCTCGGCTCCGATTTGGCTTGCAAGCTGTTCCTGAACGCCGCCATAATCTGCGGCTCATTTGTAAATTCTTCTTCGTGAGTTCCTCAGTCCGTCGTCTGGTTCTTCGCCTTGATTCAGTCGCCGAAGGGCAGCCCGCGGCGGCTCATCATGCCGGGCCGGGGCACCGCGAAGTGCTGAAAAGAAAAACCTTCCACGAAATCGTTCGAGTACTGCATCGGGTTCAGGCTCTCGAGGCCGAGCGCGTCGAAGCCGCTCTCCGCCGTGCCGCCGATCGTCGCGTTAAACGCTCAAAGCTCCGGGTCGTTGTCGAAAACACTGTTGCTCGGAAAGGGATTTCCCGCCGCCGCCAGGTCCATCCGGCGGTCGCGAGTCATGGAGCCGGCGTTTGAGGTCGCCTCCGTCAGACTCGACCCCTGCAGCACGGCGTTGTTGCTCAGACCTTTGTAGGCGTCGTCCGCGACCAAACCATCTGGCGGATCAAACCGCGCACCCGGCGCCTGCGCGCTCATCATGATCTTCTTCTCGCGGATAAAATAGGGCATCATGGGCTGCACGAAGGGGAATCAGTGCAACCTACAAGTTACCATGGTAAAAAGTACTAGCAACTCTCTAGGAACAATGACATCGTTTTGTCTACGATAGCTCCATGTTTCTGATTGCTTATTGCATGTGATTCGATAACTTCAGAGACCGGCAGCCAACTGGACAATTAATTGCGATTCAATCTACAGTTTAGCCTAAACGGCCGTGGTGCCAAGCATGAACAAAAAGTGCCACTCCTACACTGTCTGGCATTCAATTTTGTTGCAAATACGAGGTGGGTCCTGAAGCGGTTGTTCAATAAAATTTCTCATCTCATTGTTCAGGAACGAATGGAACGTCTGCAACACTCAGTCCACCGGCGCAAACACAGCCTCTGCTTGTAAGAAGAGCGCGTCCAACCCCGTGTGGATCGTGTTCTGCGCCTCCACCAGCGAGCTGTAGACGGTGTCTCATCAGTCCATGCCCGCCTTCAAACTTGTGATACCCGCGTTGATGGTCGTCGACGCCTGCGCCATTCAACTGTTCAGCTGCGCAACGCCCACGGAATAAAATCAGTCCGCCTTCGCGATAATATCCGGCTGCATTCACGCCAGCGTCGCCGACGCTTGCGAGGTCAAACCCACTGTAGTACCAACCACACCGCTTACAGCAGCTGTTAATTCTCATGTGCCGCTGATGATGGACTCCTGCGCAGCTCAAGCAGCTTCATGATCGTCTGTATCTACGCCAAAAAGCGCTTCGCCCGACGGCATGCTCGAACTCGTATCCGTGTCAAACGAAGTCTTCAACGCACTGTTAATTTTAACTAACGCATAGCTCGTCTTCACGCCGCTGCCGTCGATGTCGAGGTCAACGATCAGCGGTTTTCGCGCCATCGCCTGGGGTCGCACAAGCGCAGCAAGCGCGGCCCCGTGCCCGTGCTCGAGGTCAAGCAGCAGCTGGTGCATCGCCATGATGATTAAATTATTTATTCCCCGCGCTGAAGCGCATAACAGTCGTCCAAGTCAATGGCTGGGGATCTAGGAGGCTCTGTCTGCTGGGCGTTATCAGAATCGCCGTTCCCTCCGGAACGGTGACAAGACGAGTCGGGCCTTCGGCCCTCCAGTTGAGGCCCAAAAATGAGTGTATACTATGGGGATTCGCTTTCATTTCTTATCTCAGAGACGACCATTACAGACGCCGATTTTGGCACTTGAAAATTGCTCTGTAGTATCGGTGAAAGCTATCAGTACCTGATCGAGCAAGCGTTACAGACATGATATTCGGACCCCAAAAGTGTCACGCTAGTATGGGGAATTCGTTCAAGTATGGGATCGCCCAAGGGGGACAGACACAGAGCCTCCTTCTCACCCACTCTTCGTCGATCCTTCCGGCCGTGAGACTTGGACGACTGTGATATTGGTGTCTGTTGTTACTTCACTACTTATCTATGTTCTCGAGCTACTTCTACTTCTACGCCACGTATGGAAGTAAAAATAAATCACCGACGTGAAAGTGAAACTTCGAAACTCTATTTTACTACTGACGCTTCGTTGCTCATTCCCGAATTAGTGCACTAACGACGGTGAGAACGTGTCTTAATAACAAATCGCATTCGCTTGTCTCGTTTGGTTCATTTTCAAAACTTGAACTTTCTGATTCATCTGTGCAGAGCGCATCAGAAGCATGGTGACACTTAACGTTAACGTTAACCAGTCTGACTCGAGCTTACCAGTCCTGCGTCTCGAACTTGTACCGCCCCGCCTCCCTGCTCTTAACTGCGGCCTGTCAATTGAACCACTTCTGTTCAAATCCAGTCCCCCTGATTTTGCCATCCCACTTGTACCCCGGCTGGATGTTCCACCTATTCATGGGGGCGGTGAACTTGGACTTCGGCCGCACCACCTCCTCTTTCTCACCCTCCTTCTTGGGTTCATCGTCCTTGAACGTCTCCTCAAACATTCACATCGGATCATGAACTCTCTTCCTGTCCCTCAGCTCCTTATCATATTCTCAGTCTATTTTGGTGCGCGTGAAACCCTCTTGGTCCATCCGCTCCACCTCTCAGTGCAATTCTTCCAACTCTTTTTTTTGTGCCTCGCCGCCCCACGTCACCTCCTGTCAATCATAATCCTTCAGCCGCTTCTTCTTTTTCTCTCACAACGCACGTCACTCCGCGGTCGTGATGCCCATGTCCCTGTTTCTGACGACTCACTTCGCGCCCTTGCCGACGAGCTCTGGCGCAGCCGCGTTCAGTCACTCGAGTCGGTCCATTTTCTTCTTCTGATTTTGCTCTTTTTGCTTGACCAGGTCCTCTCACGTGAGTAAACCTCAATCTACGCCATCTCCCATCTTTTCCTGGTTTTTGCCTGCACCTACCTCGTCAGAGCTGTCGCTCTCCGGCGCCCTTGCCGGCGGGTCGTCCGAGTTCTCGGGCGACATCGTCGGGGGGCTTCACTCCGGAGTCGGACCGGCCTTCCGCGGCAGGTCGTCCAGGTCGGACGAATCGGAGTCGTTCCTCGCGCGCGCCTTCGCCCTTCACGCCGCAGCACCTCCGTTCGCTCTTGGTAAATCATCCAAGTCGCTGTCGGAGTCGTTCCTCGCGCCCGCCATCTCCTTTCACGCGGCTGCTCTGACCTTAGCTTGGGTAGCAGCTCGGATTCATCCCGAATCCATCGCCGGCGCCTTGCTGTTAGCAGCAGCTGCTTTCCCCCTGGGTAAATCGTCCATGTCACTGTCCGAGTCGTGCCTCGCTGCAGCTTTCGCAGGCGCTCACCCCGCCTTCGCCCGTGGAAGCGAGTCCATGTCAGAATCGGAGTCGTGCCGCGCAGCCTTCTTTCATCACGCGCCTCACTTCGCTCGTGGCAGACTGTCCATATCTGAATCGCTGTCGTTCCGCGCGCGCCCTTTTCACGCAGCAGGTGCAGTTGGTGCAGCGCTCTTCTTCGGCAAATCATCCAAGTCCGAGTCGCTGTCATGTCGAGTTTTCGCTAGTTTAACAGGCTTCGCTCGTGCACTGCTGCTACTGCTTGAACTACTGCTGCTAGCGCCAGCGAACTCAGTCATCTTCCTGCTGCCTCAATCTAAAACCTGGTTGTAAGCGACTCTGTCCTTCGCCTGCTCGATATCTCCGGTATCAACAATCTGCACGTCCCCATGATCCCGCATGTACTGAAACTTCTCCTCCTCTTTATCCCGCTTCAGCTTCTTCCTTCACAGTTGATCAGCGAAATCTTCTTCGTCCCGCAGCTTCAACCCCCCACCACCAGCGAGAACTTTCATCTCGGGTCGCTGCCTTTTCCTGTCCCGGTCCTTCTTGTCCTTCTTGCCCCTGCTGGCTTCCTTCCCGACATCGTCGGCGCGCGCGCCGCCCGTCCCATAGTACGCTGCCAAAGCGTCGGCCTTGGACATCGTGGTTAACTGATTAAATTTAAAATCTAAGTTTCTCTTTCTAATTTATGTAACGTCTGACTAAATTATGTGATGCCGTGTCTCCCCCTACGATTGCGATGAAGATGAAGTTGCGTCAATAGTGCGTCGATGGCGTGAACACAAACAAACGTGCGAACAAGAAAAATATTCGAAAGCGTCGAAAAAGGCAAGTCGTTGCATCCAAAATTTTTATCGATGTCATTAGTCATAGTATCCATATGAGTTGGAAAACTTTCAATGTGCAGTTCGGAAAAAATTTTAATCACTCACAAGTAATTAATCCCACAGCCCCTTGGTGTGCTTCCCCAAGGCTGGGTGGCCTACGTTCAGGCACGTGCTCCGCCCCCAAGGCCCCTCGTTGTTGTAGTCCATTTTGTGAGAACCGTGTTCTCCGGGCGGCGGAACAACCGCAGCTAACGTCGCTGAAAGCTGAATTTTTTCTCTGCGTAATGAATCGAACACTAAATTCGAATATTCGACGCTCCACTTGCTCTCGACGCCTAGCCCCCTGGGTCTTCTCAGCCGCACCTCCTGGAACTCGAAGTCCGCGTCTTTGTTGAAGTTCTTATTGAACTTCTCGTTCCGCTTTGCCTTCGTTCACCCCCGCTCAGCGTTCTCTCACTGCCGTCAGTGCAAAGTCTGGATCAATCATTCTTGGTTAAACAGGTTGGTGCTCTCCACCCTGCCCGTGCCAGTGTTGAACTTCTCGCCCTGGTGGTTTGGATCGACTATCGCCCGCAAATGTTGATTTAAATTCAGGTTAATGCTTCAATGCTCATAAACAACATCTTCAGTCGGATCTATCCTTTCCATCTCGTCCTCGTCGACGCCGTCCATGCGCTTCTTGTACTTTTGCCTAGTGGACGAAAGTACAGCATTGTTTCTCATAATTTTTTTGGCTCGTATTCAACGGAAAGTCCCTTGATTTTAAGCTCTGATTTCAATTTTTTCATGGTCGTGTACCGCCTGATTCTAGGACGCAATTACACGTCAACATGATTGAATGAAGGCGCAGGTGAATGTGCTTGAGTTCTTGAACGGAAACAGCCTTTTTCGCACACAAAAAAGTGCACTTCTATTCAAGGTCAGATACCGGCTACGAGCCAAAAAACTTGAATAAAATAAACTTCTCCGGTGATGAGCTGACTATATTTCTGCCCCACGTTGGCGATGTGGTTCAATTGTTTATAAAAGTTCTGCGTCTGAATATCAGTTCACCACACTGGTCATGCTACTGGAGAGATTCAATAGAGAGGAACTTTATAAACGACCTCTCCGTCCATAAGATTACCTTGATTGTCCATGCAGACGGGTTCTTGCGAAACCACCCGCATCTTCGCTCACGTCTCTTCGATTAATCTTCTCTCTGTTTCTCGGGGATCAAAAGCTTCATTCGCGTGGTCTATTTGTTCGCCCACGAAAATGTTTCAGACGTCTTTGGCCACCCCCGGGTCCGTCGCGTCCAGCGTCTCCACTTTTAATCTAACAATATCTCCGGTCGGGCACTGGAAGGTTGAGGTGTGATGTTTACCACCTTCGAGTGAAAAATCATTTACTGCTACTCATCACGAGTTGCTCCCGCCCACGAACCCGCCGAATCACGAGGGGCCGCGCGTCTTCCTGCTTCTCACGGAGATGTTGTTCCGCTCCGACTGGTTGGGAATCCAGTCGTGGGGCTTGCCTTTGGCCTTGAAAGAGTTCCAAGCAAAATGAGGTTTAGCATCAAGACACGGCATCCTGATTTGACTGAGCGCATTGTGCAATACTTTCTTCGGCAAAATTAAGCCACAGCGCCTCATGACAAGCATCTATGGTACCCGGCCTGAACAGCTTTAATCCTCTCGAGATTTGGACGATCTAAGGTTCGAAGGCCAGTGAGCGAAACTCTAAACAAAAAAACACTATCTGCTAAGCACGCATAGCGATCTGGACTCGATCTACGATACCGGGTATTAGGAAGCTTAAACCTCTTTTCACTTGGGATTGCGTTCCTTATATCTTCCTAAATTGGGAGCCCACTCAATGTCTTTCTTCACTCAGCCGATTCACAGGTGGTTGTACCGGTTGATCACGTGCTCGTGCTCCTTGTGGATTCAGTCGGGGTCTTTATTTTTTTCCCACAGCTTGTCGATGTACATGCCGCCACTCCCGTCCTCCTTGTGCAGCAGGCCGCCGGGGCGCGTGTACGTCAGGTCATAGTAATTGCTACCTTTTAAGTCAATATTATCGAGATGGTTTGGAATTAGGCAAATAATACAGTTGCAGTACCCTCCTCTCAAGTCAGTTCCAGTGGATACAATGCTTGTAAAATCGTAGTGCTTTTTCTCAGACATCAGTGGAGAATGCATCCTTCTAAAATGTCCGCAAAATTGATCAGTGTCATTTCGCTGTCGCACCCGGTACGAGAACTCCGGCTAAGCGTCACAGAAATCGGCAAATAATAGCCCCGGAATTTTCATAAAATCCATGGCCTTAAAGTAGACCATGACGCAACATCCGCTCTGATTGTCAGGCCTTGGCCACAAGCTGCAAGTTTTAGCTTTGAAATATTGTCAAGATTCCGAGGCTATTATTCGCTGATTTCATCAACGTTAAGCGGAAGTTGCCGTATCGGCTACGAATGAAGCAAAAAGATTAGCTCTTTACGTCACTACATGGCATGTCTCATAGTCACCTTACTCCTAACAAGTCTAACTAGGATTTGACTAGCATTTCTTTCTCGCAGAGCGATGCATCAGGAGGATACTGCAGACTATCTTTTACACCTAATTCCAAACCATCTCGCTTAATCAGAACTTTAGAATACTTTGAATTCAAGCGTTCTTGACCGGATCCATATAAACGTCCCATTGTTTGTCTCTTTCCACGTAGTGGTAGTACCTGTCTTTGTAGTAGCTCCTCAACGCACCGAATCTTGCTTGAGCTTCTTTCAGCTTTCACAATTTAGCAGGGATAGGTTCCAGGTGCTCATGCTCCTCCTCGTTCTGCGTGTGGTAGACGAAGCCCGCATCTCCGGAGCCGGGGCCCGAGCCCGTCGCGTTCTGCAATCTTGCAAAATCAAAGTGATGGGCGTGCTTGGAAAAATCTGGGCCTCATCCATAATCGGCTTTGGCTGCTCCGCCAAAAGCAGCTTTGTTCACATGTCACGGCAGGATCACGCCGCTTTGATCTTTTCTAAAACTGCTCTCGCGCTTAATTTCCTCGTCGATCCATTCTTCAAAATTTTCTTCGATATAAAAAATGGCGTTGTTCAATTGCTCAGTGGCAGTTTGCGACAGCACCTTCAGCTTGAACTGCAGCTGCGTCTTCCCAATACCTCAGCTCACGTAGTTCGGCGGCTCGAGGAACCAATCTTCGGGGTAGTACCTCGGGTTGCCCAGCTTCTTCGGCTGGTACCCATTGGATTCGTCTATCATATAATACAATCCTAACCCAAACCCCATGTTCCGGTTATTTTCCGCGACCACGTGCCTTAAATGTTTGTCATATTCTTCGGTTCACTTCTGCACGTCCTGCACGTGGGGGGTGCCTCACTTCGGTAGCGCCAAAGTTCAATTCCCATCCTTAGCAAGTTTATCATATTCTCTTATTTCCGGATTCTTCATGGGAATCGCGCCCACAAAACTTATTCCGTCCGTCTCCTGCTGCCGAATGGTTGCTCATCAAAGAGCGTTGTTGTCCATCACGGTTGCATCCATGTCGATGCCCTTCGGCGCACTCCCCAAAAACGAAATCCCTGCCGCAGCCCGCCGGTTCACCTCCTGCTCGTCCCGGTCTCAAAGCTGTCAGCCTTGGCGTTTGACGGGGTCGTGCTCCTCGTTGTGCAGGATCAAGTCTCTTTTCTTCAAAGTCTGTTTGAAAGTTTCTTTGATCGCCATGTCGTATGGATCCTCGTCCCCATTATAATTAAATTTGTTTCACAGCGAGTTCACCCACTGCGGGATCTTGTCTCCGACTCCCAGCAAATTTCATAAATGCTGCGAGAAGTGCTGGCAGTTGTGGTGGATCACGTCGTACTCCACGCCGTTCCACCTTTTGTCGAAGTACAAGTCTTCAATAATAGTCAGGAACTCGTTCAAATTTTTGGTCGTGTAGCCCAGGATCAGCTTCGTCTTGAGCTTACCCAGGGAACTCTTTCCGGGAAACACCGGGTGCACGCCGCTTGCGCCCTGTGCATATCCATAAGACCACTCCAGGAAGTAGCACTCGATGCCGCCGTGAAACGCCCCGCTACCACCAAGTGCATCAGCGAGGAAGTTGAAGTTGTTGAAGAAGTCGAGGTCGTAGACATTCAGCGTTACCAATCGCGGGTGTCTTTCCACTACCATACTCCTCAAAGGTGGTGCTATGAGATTAGGGTTAAGCGCCTTCTGTTTCTCATATTCCTCTTTTTTATAAGTCTACTCCCTCAATCTTTCAACCTCCTCCTCCGTCAAATGGATGTTGCCCATGTCCAATTATTTGTCAATGCTCTCCTTGAAGTTAAACACCATCTTCGCCTTCCCGGTCTCGTCCCGCATCGCGTCCAGTCAATCGATTTGATCCTGTGCATTATCATGAGCGTCTGTCATAATTATATTTCCGAGCTTCAGGTCTCAGTTCATCTGATCCAACTGCTTCTTGAATCACTCAAGCTCCTTGCTCTTCGCGTCCTGGAACTTCTGCTTCTCCCTGCGCTATTCGAACTCTTCGAGCTCTTTCC
>Ga0099797_100867_pt1 | contig 17636 bp, 4 predicted proteins | sample Uncmet_Sort48C_1_FD_89871 | JGI IMG/M metagenome (GOLD analysis project Ga0099797, IMG submission 89871) | Marine eukaryotic communities from CALCOFI LINE 67, Pacific Ocean - C012_Sort48C_1 | ecosystem: Environmental > Aquatic > Marine > Oceanic | place: Pacific Ocean: Monterey Bay | collected...
CAGCAAAGGCAAATTCAACAACAAAGGACACAACAATAACAACAACAATAAAGGCCAGTACAATAACCAAAAAGGCCAATACAACAATACATCCAACAACAAAGGGCAATACACCCCCAACAACTGTAAAGGAAATTACCACAGCACCTATTACAATAACAACAAAAACAACAACCCTAAAGGCTACAACAACTCCAAAGGCCAAGGCCAACACTACAAAGGACAAGGCAAAGGCAACTACCAAAAAGGAAACTACAACAACACAGGCAAATCCAACAGCTACAACAACAAAGGTCAGTACAACACTACCTACAACAACAAAGGAAACTCCAAAAACTATCAGCAAAGATCACAATCGCCGCAAGGCTATACCAAAGGCAAATACAACAACCATTCACCCACGCGCCAGCCACTACCATCACTAGGAACAACACCAGGTAGGCAGGCAGCATTAAGAGGAACATCCCCATCGGGACGCCCAAACAGCCTACCATGTACACACTATAAAACAGGATCATGCACAAGAGGAGCCAGATGCACCTTCTGGCACACTCCAGTATGCCGCCACTTTCAGAAAGGATCATGCAGCATGGGTGACAGATGCATCATGACTCACCCAGGAACACACGGCGGCCATGCTACACCAGCACAACAACAAGCATGGACCAACCAAGGTTGGCAAGGACAAGAAAACTGGGCACCACCCCAAACACAACAAGATGCACCACAGAACCAACAACAACAAAATCAACAACAACAAAATCAAAACACCCAAAACACCCAAAACAACCAAAACAATCAAAACAACCAACAGCAATAAAACCCAACAAAAGGGCAGCACAATCCTAACTACAAAGGACAAAAAGGGAACAATAAAGGACAACCAGGATACGGCTGTGTTGCGACACAAGCCACGCCACCTAGCTCGCCCTCCTATCAAAACAATTCTCAACAATTCACAGACTTTGACGGCAACCCATATGCTACTCCAGAAGACATGATTAACTCAATTCGTTCGATAAACTATTAGGTATGTGTCATGGCACCGACACTGTAAAACCGCAAACACCTACAATGATGCCAGCAACTACGACAGTACAAGTAACATTCACCAACAGCGCACTTAAGAAAGCACCGACAGACGAAATAAACCCATCGCTCAAATCTATTCGATCCAGTGAAAAAGCCGACCCTACCAAAAAGAAACAGGCAAACCTAACAGCAACATATTTCAAAGACAAAACACGATACACTCAAAGCACAGAAAAAGCCAACGACATGGCACAACAGCGCGCATTCCAAACGCATACAGAACTAGATTCTGAACAACAACAATGGATTAACAACTCCAAATTCTTTTCAGACATCGAATACTTCCCGCGAACTACACCACCTCTCAGAGTAGGAACAGACTGCTCAGGACTAGACACACCAGTTACCGCCTTAAAGCATCTCGGCATACCATACAACCACATATTCTCGTCGGAAAGTGACGCTACCGTGCGCCAAACATTACTCGCAAACCACGCCCCGCAAAAACTCTATCACACAGCGATCGGAGACGATTTAGAAGGACAACAAGGACGCGACCCAAAAACAATGCCAAGAGTAGACTTATATGTCGCAGGCTTTCCATGCCAACCATTTAGCGACGCAGGATCAAAACAAGGCTTCAATGACTCAAAAGGAAGAGGCCAAATCTTTGAATGGATCAGACAATACATCGCATACCAAAAACCAACAGTATTCATTTTAGAAACCTTTAAAGGACTAAGCACCCTCGACAATGGCAAATACCTGAAAACCATCATTCATGCGTTAGAAAGAATCGGCTACGAACCACATGAACGTCACGGACACAAAACAAGACCAGGGGCATACACGATACGCAACACCATACTGAACACAAAAGACCACGGAGTACCACACAATCGACCCAGATGGTATTGTGTAGGATTTCTCCAACCGAGCATCCGCCCATGGGACGACAGACAATTTGAATGGCCAAGAAAATTACAAATACCGACTATCGACAGTTACCTAAATACATCAGACGACACAGCAACACAATCAAAAGATCATTCATATTTATCATCCACAGCACAGTCAAACCTCTACAAAGCATACTCTAAAATCAGAGAAGCGGGGGGAGACCCTGCAAACGAACCATACATCATTGACGTAGACGCCTCAGCAAACAGACTTAAATGGATGCACAACCTTACTCCTTGTATTACTCGCTCTCGCTATAAAGGACATTGGTATTCTTCACAAAACAGACGCTTTACACTACAAGAAATGTTTGCCCTTCAAGGGATGGACCCCGTCCAGAGGCCTCCTGGCGTATCAGATAACGATCTTGGACGCATGATCGGAAATGCCATGAGCCTCAATGTCATCGAGCGCGTAATTTGCGCAGCTCTCTATAAGACAGGAATCAGGTTTCCACTTCACGACCGTTGGGCCAAACACACAACACGCAGTCACAAACCACTTCCCAACACAACATGTACAGTATCACAACTCATATCGAAGCGAGAACCTCATCCAGACTACCCTACCAGACAACTCTTAGTTGACTCTGGCGCATCCTTCCACCTAGTAGGCGAAGAAACTCTAACAGACTCAGAACGACGAACAAAACGCAAAATCGACAACCCAGTACCCATCAGAACTGCCAACGGCATCATTATGAGAGAATGGGAAGCCCAAATATACATACACGAACTCGACACATGGATATGGGCAACAATACTACCAAAATCACCGGATGTACTATCACTCGGAAGACTAGTCAGAGAAAACAGGCTCAAATACGCATGGGATTATGAAGCAGACCCATTACCAACACTCACATCAAAATCAGGTTACACATGCAGATGTCCACTTACACACGACGTACCTTACTTAACCATTAGCATCAGTGAACATAATCAAATTCAAGCCAAGTTTTTCGGAGACGAGGACTCAGAATGCGACGAACGTTCGGAGCAATCTGAGGCATCTGAATGTTCATCGTTCATGTCAGAGTTTGACTACTGTTGGGACGATTCCCAAACGAATGCGCAGCCTCGCTCCATTCCTGACAACACCGAACATGAAGGCCCCACCGCCTGTTCAGGCAACCGAGATCCCACCACTCCACGAACCATTTCCACACAAACTGACCCACCTAAAGAATCACAAACCACAGTAAACTTAAACGGACAACCCGTAGACATTGACACTGTTAAATTCTTCCAATACACCACAGGATCAGGACCACTACCACCGGACATATGTCCAGGAACAACACAAACAGACACATCATCCTACCGACCAATTGCATTACCGAGCAGCAGCAGCAGCAGCAGCCACGACCTGCCACCACCACCATCACCTACACACCAACGAAACCCAGACCCAGAAACATCCGACGGAGAACAACTTACCGATGCAAACATAATACATAAGAAAGCGTCACCGACAACACGCTACAAAATCTGCTCCTTTCGATCAACAAAACACAACTGCATCACACACTATCCAAAAGATCCAAACTGCATAATTTGTCAGGCAGCCAAAACAATGAGAGCGCAATGCAGAGCAAAGAAAAACAAAGGGGCACCGACCCTCGCTAACTTACCAACACCAAAAGCGTTCGGTGACCGCATAAGCCTTGATCACCAGATCTTGAACGAAGATGATTCTAGCAGAGACCACGACAGAGTTGCATGCATAATTCAAGACGCATTCACAAAATGGCTCTTCGGCTATGCCGCAGACAGTAAAAACGCAAATGCGACCAAAGAAGCAATTCAGAGATTTTTAGGCCGCAATGGCACATGCAAATATGCATATCATGATAATTCACCGGAAATTAATAAGGCTTGCCAAGACCTCGGCATTAATCATGATACCTCCACTCCTCACAGACCAGAAACGAACGGTGTCATAGAACGCGCCGGCCGAAAGGTCAAAGAAGGCACAGCTTGCATGATGGTGCAATCTGGCTTGTTCGAAGAATGGTGGAAACAAGCCATGGAATACTTTTGCTTTGTTAGAAACGCAGTAGACATTTTGTCAGAGGGAAAAACATCATTTGAATTAAGATGGGGTAGATCCTTTCAAGGACCCATCGCGCCGTTTGGCGCCTCATGCAACTACATACCAATTTCGCAATCAGATAAATCACGATGTCACAAATACGGAAATAAAACACGACCTGCAATTTTCATTGGCTATGATCTCCGATCCGGGGGGTCATGGTCAGGTGACTTATTAGTCATCGACAGTGAAGAATTAGATTCTGCAACATACATTACCAACGTATACATCAAACGATTCAACCACAAAGAAATCATATTTGACAAGACCACAGAAGACGAATGGTATTTTCCCGTTTACGAAGGAGACATCAACCAACCTGGACAACACTCCAAACAACAAACAATTGAACGCACCATAAAACAAAAACAATCCAAACGACGCACAGAGAAAAACCAACAAGAACAACCACAACCACAACCACAACAGACAACTGCAGAGGTCTTCGACGAGTCTCAAGACTTCTGGTCACTTCCCAACGCCAACGTCATCATTCTATTTCACCACTCACCACGCATCAAAATGTTCACACCCACTGCAGAAAACTGCCCACTACCACTTAACTACCTTGACATACTACGCAGAACTGTGACAAACATTGACAACATGCAAGAACGTGAAATCAACGATTACTGGATAGAAGAAGACCCACACACCAACACCTCAAGGGAATTATCCGAACCATGGACTGGTAAAACAATTTTCACGATCCTAAAACCACCACCCCGACCCGGATTTAAATGGGTCGATGGAGACGAAGTGCGCAAACAAACAACTCAACGCCCAGACGACGTAATACCAGAACTATGGATGCACTTCAGCAAATCACAGCGACAGGCAGAAATAGACAGATGGAAAATTGAAGGCCCACGTCGCCATCGCATACGCGAACACCGAAACCTCTTCCACATACCACCCGAAGAAATCAGCACCTACCGAGAAACCATTCTGGCTGTTAGACAACAACTTACCGTACCACCAGCACCACCAATGCCAACGGCAATGATTTGCGCCGCCATGCCACCACAACACGCACCACACATTGCACCACGAAGCCAATTCACCGTTAATTATTGGGCAATGGTACACACGCCCATTTCTATAAAGAAAGCCATGACAATACCAAAGGCAAAGGAAGCACTAGACAAAGAATGGCATAAACTCATGGTCACTCGGAAAATCTGGAACTTAGAATCAGTAGTACCAAGAGCACAAGTAGTCCAATGGGCAAAACAAAACAAAATCAAAGTACACTTCGGAACAGTGTAATGGACTTGTGCAGTATAAAACACGCGGAACTAGGAGAAGAATGGAGAAACTACAAGGGCCGCGTAGTTTTCCGAGGAGACTACATCACAGATGAACACGGCATGTTCGCAGTCTTTACAGAACAGGGAGCAAGCGCATCACACATAGAAGCAGCAAACATACTAGATGCAGTCGCTAGACTCCCAGGAAACGACGGCGAAGATGCAGACGCTGTAGGCGCATATACACAACTAACAATGAGAGAAGCATACAAATTACTCGGAACCCACACACCTTACATAGAAACATTTGTCACACTACCGAAAGACCGACAACCACCATCATGGTCAAACATCGTAGACCCCGTATGCATCATGGACGGCAACCTTTACGGTCACCCAATCGCCGGATTGCTATGGGAAATACACAGTCACGCACTCGTCAAAAAGGCAGGATTTTCACCAATACCATCATGGGAATGCTTGTTTGTACATCGAGAAAAACAACTCTTTCTATCGATCTACGTCGATGATTTCAAACTTGCCGGAAAGAAAGAGAACATCAAACCCATGTGGAAAACACTAACAGAAACAGGAATTGAATTGGATCCACCTGTCTCATTACACGGAGACGTCTATCTAGGACGCGCACAATACAACTGTGAAAACGACAGCGCACAAACCGAACTACACCAAACACTTGTCACCAGACTTACAACATCTATAGTCAAAACCACCCCAACAACAAACAACATCGAAGCCACAATGTCCAAAATGGGAAACAATCCACAGTCCTCCACACTACTCGAGGACAACATTGATCAAACACCACAAATTCCCACGCTACCTAAAGACCCCAAACCAAAATCACCACCCAAATCCAAACCAAAACCAAAATCAAATTCCAAAACACACCAATCCAAACCACTACCACCCACCGCAATGACTTCAACGACATACGACCACATCAAATCATGGCAATACACAATGAAAGGACACGCACAACAATCAGTCGAAAACAAGACGTATCAGTACTCAAAATGGTCTCCACACCTTGTTTAGACGACCATCAACTCACCACAGAAGACATAGAACACCCAGGAAAAGTAGCAATACCCGCTGCACGCATTGTACTCAAATCACGTTACTTAGCCAGACTTGCAAGACCCGATATATATTGGACTGTGAATTCACTAGCCAGAGAAGTCACTAAGTGGACAGTTGCATGCGATAAACGATTATACAGACTAAGTTGCTGGATTCACTTTCATCAAGACTGGACACTCAAATGTTTTCTAGGAGACAACATACAAGACACATTTTTATCCATGTTCTGCGACGCTAGTTTCGCAGGAGACTTAAAAGGAAGTAAAAGCACATCAGGAGGATATTTATGCATCACAGGACCAAACACATTCGCTCCAATCGCCAGGATGGTAAAGAAACAAGGCGCCGTCAGCCACTCATCATCCGAGGCCGAAATAATTGCACTAGACTCAGCAGTAAGACTAGAAGGACTCCCTTGTTTACTATTATGGGAGCTCATAAACGACGTTTTCGGTAACCATACACCACATACACCAGTAAAACAACCATCCACCAACAGCACAGCACATCCGAGAGACTTATACACCTTCTTATCCAACGTAGATTATGTCCCATGCACACTACCACTCTCACAAAACATTACCAAACTTATCATATTCGAAGACAACGAAGCAGTTATACAAATGTGCATCAAGGGACGCACGCCACAATTCCGTCATGTACCCCGTACTCATCGTGTCGACCTTGACTGGCATGTCGAATGCATTCAAGAGGACGATAGCATTTTCATGAAATACGTAGGGTCCAAAGAACAAATTGCAGATTTTCTCACCAAGGGCATCTTTACAGCAGATCAATGGAAAACACTTTGCCAACTTGCAGCTGTCGGTCCACCGTCCAAAAACCTTGAATGCTAGGTCAGTCATTTGCCCACATCTCACACACCATTAACCCTCACATGCCTTTCTTATACCAGCGGATAATGTATATACGAATCAACTTGCTTGCACATGCATGAACACCGCGTGCTAATCTAACTAACACTTGTTGAATCTCACCCACCACCTACCTATTATCAACGTGTCGCCCATTCTATGTTCTCACCGCAAATTTTCATAGTTAAGCCGCTTCCCCCTCCAGCTAACTTGCACAAGACATCATGTCAGACGATCAGTCATGGGGAAATTGGCAAGGCAGAAATAGATCACGTAATCAACGATGGGCCGACTTCCCTACACCTCCAACACCACGCAGTACAACACAATCACGACCATCATCGGTTCGTCCATCTAACGATGCCTCCGAGGATAAGCCAAAACCAATACCACAACACATACTTGAAGCACTATCCAACATTGAAACACCAACATTTCCATCATTCCCAAACATCAGCGACGCATACCACATTGACAACAAAGCACCACAACTAACAGAACACCACAGAAAATGGAAACCACTATTAACCTCCAAAACATTACGCAAATTCGAACTACCAATCACAGACTTTCACAGGATTAAAACATGGATTGAATGCATACGTAACTTCATTCGCACAGCACTTCACTTTACCAAGGACAACACCCTCAACATTAACAAAGAAAACGAATACTGGGAAGACACAATACCGGACATCTCACAACACTACATAGAGACAACATCCGAACTCCTACAACGTAAAGAACACTCCTGCATCCCAACCGACAATGAATTTCACATACTCACCTGGGACGACCCCGCACCTGCATACCTTATGCGAATGTACCACTATTGGCAGGCACTAAATATTCAGTCGTACCACTCAATGCACCGATCAAGAAACCTGTTCATTTGTGCCGAGTCCACCCCGAAGCTAATGAAGTCAGACAAATGGCAAGACCAAAACGAATGGTGGAACAATAAACTCAAAGCAAACCGACACAAGCTTACCTACCTACTACCGTACACACGGATTTACTTCATCATCCTTGGAGGCAAAGACCTTCCCGAAGTGATGGCAGTCCTCCTTGAATTTATCAAAAACGACCCAATCGCACAAGGAGACCCGAGCAAATTCTTTCATGATGTATTATTCTTCCTGCAATTCAACAACGCATGTCACAAACCAGATGACGCAGGGAAGAACAGCAAAAGGATCCAAGGATGGACAGACAACCTACGAGCGGAATATGCGAAACACACGCCAATCATTGAACAGTTGCACTCATGCGCTATCACGGGCATGGGCGTAACCGAAAGCTGGAGCAACCCGAAGAGCTATACTGTCCTACCTTCACAATGCAAAACACCAACATGGATGACAGCAGTACTCAACCCAGCAATAGCGATACTCCGTAAAACAAACAAACCACTCCTAAACCTACGTAAATTCTTCATGGAAATGGAACCAGCCAACTCCTCAGACAAATGGCACTACGCAGACACACATGACAACACCATGCGTTGGTTCACCACCTTCGCAATCTGCGCACACTTTTGTTACAATGCAAGCCATATGAAACACGCAGGAGAAGTTATTTGGAGACACCAACATCACCTACAACCACATCCACACTACGGACACACGTTTCAACCGGACAAAATACTACCCACATCAGTGCACCTACCAATCGAACCAACCACACACGCACTTCAAATACCCAAACCAGCACTAGAAAATCTAAAAGACCACTGCTACCAATACCTAAGAACACAACAACCAGTACAACATCCAAACCACATCAATCACCTACAGTACCCAGCACCACAACCATGGAGCCAATTCGGCATTAGACGACTAATAAAATTCCACCAACTAGAACACCTACAACCATCAGACCTTCCAGCACTACCCCCACCACCACCACCGCCTTCAGCAGTACCTAAACCACCACCACCACCAAGGAACAAAGATGTTACACACACCACTTACTCACCGGACACAAGCTAACAATACCTACTTCCACCGTTCCCACCACAATCCAACGAACAACTAAAGGGAACTGAGATCTTTCAACTCAACCTTGGAGATGATAGAGACGGCCACGGAGAAGAACAGACCAAAAACTTTCGCAACGCGCAGATAAGAAACGCCGTCCTATATTGTGAACAAGAAGTCATACGACCCACCATTGATCTCTTCTCCAAGCACCCTTATGAAGAATTTCACAACACACCAGATCAAACTAACAACCCATGCATGATTGCCATCAATAACAAATACGCCAAAAGCATACCAGGCTCAATACAAATTCTCTGCGAAGCAGGCATCAGACTCAAACACTTACAATGCGATATCGAATACTTCGGCACCCATGGAAGAGAACACATACTAACACCAGACCTTTACACCGTAATCAACCTCCACTACAACGCAGATGAAGCACGTAACCACAAAAGTCACACTCGACAAGTAATCAAACGCATACTACAGCAGGCCAAGCAAGGCAAGATCATCTTCACCGGAGACTTCAACGCCGCATTCAGAAGATTCAAAACCACCGAGGCCATTGTACGTGAATTTCATGACCTAGGATTTCTATCCTTTGGTATCCCAAACAGGGACATCGATGAACACTACCATGGAGAACCTTGCTTCACTACAATACTAATTCCACGCGACAGAGATCCTGCACAGCACTTTCCAATACTTATCAAACCGTCAATCTACATGGAACGTAATCCCGCACTTATTCGTAGCACACCCGGACACCCCAACAATAACGACCCACACCATGCGCAAAGAACACACATTCCTGGACCAACTACGACAAAATCACCAATAGCAACACACCGAGCCATACAAACACCTAAAGGACACATCACCACTGCAGAAGACAACGACTCACCTCAACCACAACCATCCAAAGTACAAATACAACAACAACTTCGTAAAGATGCTAAACAAAACACCACCATCAAACCAGGCTTCACAGAAGCAGAAATTTTCGACATGTCCATAGAAGACAGAGTCGCAACAGACGCATGGACAGAAATGTCAGCTATCCTACAACTCACCACAGCATGCGAAATATTACAACTTGACATACCAACCGTAGGAGACTTCCTCCAACCAACATATTACACCATCACTGTATCGAAAGACAAACCTGAAATTTACACAGCCTACACAAGTGAAGATGGAAAACTCACCTACCAATACGAAAAAGAACACACTTACCCTCTACCAAACAAAATCATTGGCCCCGTACTAGAAGTATTGACACCAAAACACCACTTTGACAAAGCAATAAGCACATACAATTGTGACATGTTCGTTCTCATACCCCACAGGAAAGACCCCAACAAATACGAAGCAGTACCAATCGTTCTCAAGAGTAAAATAATATCAAGACCAGTACCAGGACCACACCAACCAACAACTGAAACACTCCATCACATACTCAGGCAAGGAGTACTCTCCGCATCTGTATTCCAAAAATACTTCTTCACCAAAGACATAGTACGACACTACCACGACCGATTCGAGAAATACAACATCACCGACATCTACGACAACTACATAAATGACACATATACACATACCGTTGACACAGAACTCGAAGCCACAGAATCTGAAAGTGACCACTCTGACATTGAATCACCACAAACAAAACTAACACCATACACCGCACCTTCATTTTTGCCCGACAAGTCAGCCAAACGGCTCACGTCGGAACAACAACAACAACCAGTTCTACCAACTAAATCTAACCCCACCTCCCCATCCGCGCCTGCCTCCTCTGCATCCGCCGCCATGGAAGTCGATCAGCCGCAGCAGGACACTGAAATGAAGGACGTTAAACTGGAACAACCTGGAGACTTGTCGACAGCAGCCACAGCAGCAATTGCAGCCGCAGAAGACTCAGCTGATACTGAAATGACGGAAGCTGCAGACGCCTCAGCTGATAATGACACCAACGTTGTGCCGCCATTCGACGAAGAGACTCTTTTATTATACGATCGGACAGAAGGTTCAGGCGGCCCATTTAAAGACTATCTCAACATCTTCCACGTTCTTGACACAGCAGATGACAAACCACCATATTGGTGGCAAACGATAAGCAGATGGATGAGCGGAGCTTTAAGATTTCGTCACCAATTAGACGCATGGCTATCCATGGATGTTGAAGCATTCAAGTCCAAGCTTCGCGTGCGCTACCCCGAGTACATTCAAGGAAAGCACGGCAGAGAGGTCTATCGAAACCATAGGCCACTGTATGTAGTGGACGGATTTCTTCACCATGATTCATCTGACGCCACTTTTCTTGCATGGATGCGTTACATGTGTTTTCCCAAATTAAGATGGGAGTTTACCACGAAAGATGGTATCCCCATGGGCACTAGTGTAAAGATTCGACGCATAAGGGCTATTCAGGGACATGGACCTCATGATACATCGCCACAATTTCGCAACCTTGTCAAGGTCACACGTGCAAAAATAGGATGGCATACAACAACATTTCACCACACACTCGACATGATTCGCAACAACTCAGGATTTCTACTCACCAAGCGCGAAGAGGGCTACTTCTCCCTCAGTGACCCGACTATAACAATCGAAAACGACGACTACTACTACCGACACCCAAGACCTTTCACCGAAGAAGACCCACACCCCTACGTTTACGACACCGGAACTACAGACACGCAATGCATCATAGCAATCGACTTGGAACTTGGACGAGAAAGAGGATTTGACTACTACCAAACAATCTCCCTCGCTATGCTCTGCCATGACAACCACGACCTCGACTATTTCATCATGATCAAGCGTGTACAAGACAACGACCTTATCTACGGATTCGACACACAAGACACAAACGACATGCACCTCTACTACCTACTTCGAAAACAACGCTTCAACCTCGACTTACCCGACGAATACAAAGACTTACCTCCACCTCAAACTGCACGACCACTCGACAACATCCTTCCTGAAAACCAAACCTGCGGACTTTGCCACCTCACTTCCACCGGAGTCTCTTACGTATGTCCCTCATGCCGCAGATACCGACCCAACATAATGCGACTACAACCTGAAACAAAGCAAGAACCACAAGACACAACTGAGACAACCGACGATTCACAACTACAACCGGTGTTACCAGCACCAGCAGACCAACTAATGCAAATCAATTCACCACCAACGCAAATCTCCGACGTCCAACCGCATCGCAAAGGAAGTATCTACAACGATTTCATCAAACGAGCTTTTCGCAAATATCGACAGGCCATTGCAGCAGGTTACGGCAGCATTACAGAACTTTCCCACTCCAACGACAACCAATGGGCCGACTTCTCAAGCAAACATGGAGAATCAGCTGCGACTTGCACCATCTACGACAAATGGATACAACTGCGACTTGAAGGCAGAAGTTTGGATGATAAAGACGTTCTCAGCGGACCAGAACTTGACGCACTGCAACCTTTCACCGACGAATGCATCATGGAAAGAGAGCTCTTGCTATTCAAATACTTAGACGACGGTGGAGAACTCTCCAACTACAGAGGATATGCAACTTCAGTCCCAGCAGCAGGAGAACAGCAACAACAAACACAACAACCCTCAGCATCATCACGACAAACATCACGCGGACCGCCCACAACACCACGACGACAAACATCCACAACACGAAAACAAAGATCACAACCAACAATGGCCCTTGCCAAAACACTACTACGACCAACAGTTCGACCACCATTCAGAGTAACAAATCGTCACCTCCCACTCTACGCAAACGCAATAGGACAACAACCGCGCAAGACCACCAATCACCCACCAATCACCCACCAACTACACAACAACAAAATCGACACGACTCGACGACCAGAACGAGATCTCGAACAACGCACCGCGACACAGCAGTCTCGACTCCGACCACAACGCCTAGCACCTCCAAAGACGAACACGACGACGACAACTCCGACGAAGAACTACTTAGCAACATTGAAAAAGGCAAACGTTCACAAATCGAACTTGACAGAAAACGCGCCGGACGAGATAGATCAAAACGAAAACCACCGACAAAGACCGAACCTACGCAAACCACAAAACCACAGCAACAAGAATCAACTTCTTCAGCAAGCAGTCGACCACCTACACCACCTCCTCCACCACAGCACCAAGACACAAGACCATCACAACAACACCAAAAGACAACCACATCAGCAACGAGGACCCCACTCTGACCTTCGACAACGCAACATGCAGCCGACCAACGCCTGGATGCCACCTCCTCGACGACCGCCAGCGCCAATGAATAACCGCACTCAAGCAGAACAAGACCGAATTGAAGCAGAAGTCAGACAACGAATCTTGGAAAAGAAGGCACAGGCCGCCGCCCCGCAGCAGTCATGGACATCCTCTCAGCCATCGTGGACATCGCACTCATGGGCATCTTACGGCAACGCTTCCAGCAGCTCCGATCAATGGCAAGTACAAAGACAACATCGACCACAAACGCAATGCTGGCCGCAACCGACGCAACAACAATTACAACAACAACCACCACAGCAACAACAAACCGCATACGACACAACACAGCCATGGCAACGATCAAGAACACCACCACCACGACCGAGGACACCACAAACTCGACCACCACGCAATCAACAACACTACCAACAGTACCATTGGCAAGAAAAACACCACTAGCCCTGCAGCCCACTCAGTGCGCCACAGAATTATCCTTGGTACATTCTTGCTTAGACCTCGTGTCTTCGTTCTCTCTCTCTTGATAGTGATGTTAAGGACTTACCTCGGATACGCACTTTGAGTAAGCAATTTCTGAATCTACACACCACAAACCACAGGTATGGTGTCATTCTAACGAATCCCATACGTACACTTTAATCATCTAACCAATTATCCACTAGCCACTTGATCACCTTTTCCAGTTCCTAGTTAGTCACAATTCCACTTAATTCAAAATGAATCCGCATCCACTTTTCCAATCAATCAGATTCACCACTAATTAATCCCAGTTTCATTTTTCGTTAGCACTGTCTTAGCTCTTGTATAGTTGTATAGTCACCACATTGCTTAGACATTCACCTTTCTATTTTCCAGCTTCGAGCGCAACATTTTTCCGCTACATGCGAAGATTCCGTGAGAGCACCATGGTTCGGAGATCCCGGATTTTTCGATCCAGCCTCTCCGCGGGGGGTGTTAAATACATAGTGCTCCTTCCCTATATATCTTATCATCCCATATCTTCTTGCATACGCGCATGTTGCATGCTCAAGCTATTTCTCATCTTGACCTCAAGACACTTCGTGAGCTGCGCCACTAAGAGCAGATAAAGAAGTGCATAGCACGGCATTCCTTAAACCCTAAATCGGACTTCCGGGTAGAGATGGCCACAGACAGTGACCCTGCCGCCGGCCGCTCCGCACCGCTCACTCCGGACCCGGATCGCCCTGGCCCTTTTGCCTTAGCTCCCGATTCACAGATGGCACACTCCAGAGGATGTTTTTTTGTTTATAAGAAGCATCCTCGGACGTGGTGCTCACCCTCGCGGGTCTAGGGTTTAGGGTTTATATAATAGGGTATAGGGCAATAGGGTTTATATAAATAGGGCTTAGCGTTGGGGGCTCGGAGTCTGGGATTTAGGGTCGCATTGTTTTGGGAACTGGGTCCCTCAAACAACAGCCCTGCAATTTTCTATGGTGTATGCATGCGATGGATGCATGCCCCAGGCTAGGGGGTTTGGGGGTGTTAGGCCCCGGGTCCCTAAGCCAATCCAAACATTTTTTTAGATTCGATCGAATCCAACATTTATGGGGGTTCATGGGTGTTAGGTTTAGGGTTTAGGCCCTATACGGGGCTAGTCAAGTGTGGTCCCCTTATTCTGTGCAAGCTTCAATGTCTGCAAAATCCAGTCCTGATGTATTTAAGCAGGGTACCGATTTGTTATGACTGGGATTTAAGTTAACAAGTTAACGAACAGCAACATAACATTTCAAATTCATACAAACACACAACAATGTCATCCCAAATCCGTCACATTACATGCCAACTGACCACTACAAATACACATCCAAAGTCCCATCTGGTTATATGCCAAAGTAAGGCACCTACTTATGTTATAACTTTATACAGTAGCACAATTTCTAGATCAAGAACATCTAAATATAATTGATTCAAAAATTACAATAGTTACACATTTCAAACCCGCGTATGATTTGTATATACGCATGGATGTTGCCAAAAAATGTGCGGGCCTTAAAGCCACAGAAATCGACAACTTTCTCCCGAAACATATTTCTCTGATTTGAGTTTGCCTGGTGGTTAAAATCTTAGGTACCCGCCCACAAATATCTTCCAGTAGAGTAGAGCCTCACAACACCCATATAAGGCAAACCAAAAAACTGATCATCAATTATTTATTCAATTCGTTCCCTTATTTGAGGGAGTTTGTGTAACTCACATCATCCTGGCCCCCGGCGCAAGTGGAAGGTGAGGTCCGACGGGCATTTCCAGGGTCGTTTCAGAGATGAAACCATTAGAAACACCAGAAACAACTGCAAACGCTAGTGAGTTATGCCTCCAAAATGGGTCCTCAATATTTGAGGCGCCGTCCTCTGCAGTATGAATTTGAATTTTCCTAATTTTCTAACCAGTGTGCCTGTCATGCTCGTCCCAACCTCATAAGGACAGCCAGGTAGGAAATAATGCATTGGGTAATTTTCGCATGCCAGTTTGTGGAGACATGCTTTTCAAGAGGAGTAAGGGCATGAACTAGGCATAGTGGAAAGCCGGCCGCTCCATTATGCCTTATCTGACCCCAGGGATACATATGTATAACTTCATTTAATCTTAATTCTAATTATTATTGGGCTTGTAATTGTAATTTTCCTTATAAATCTCCTTTTGGAAATATTGGGAAGGGAAGCTTGAATTGTATGGTGTGGATTGCAGTAAAGAGAGCCTGCCCTTAATGGTTCAGGTGGTCGCCTAATGCATTTCCAACCTTTTGCATTTTTAATCCATCCCTGACCAGCCGCTAAGAATTTTATGATTCGTTGCGGCTCGGATTTTATATTTCGGGTCGTCTCGGATTTTATGAGTTCGTTTCGGCTTGGATTTTATATTTCAGGTCGTCTTGAATTCACTTAATGCCATAACGCCACAGAATTCAGAATTTGCTCTTGTGCCTTGCCCGTGCGAATGTAGCGTTGAGACAGTTCATTGCAATAGCGACACGTGGTGCCTACCACTGGCAGTCTTAGCGAACAGTGTAATAACAAAAAAAACTAAGTTCTGAGCCCTATCTCTCACAACCGCTGCGCTCACCGTTCAAATTTGACACTCTTAAAATTGCTGCCTTCTGGGCGCAATTCCTGATAGCATCCTGAGCTCTAACGAAGTGGTTCCCCTCCCCAGTGTTCCCAAATGATGAAAAATCACAAGATGCTTGGATTTCATCGATTGTACAATGTGTTTTCAATCATTTCCACATGCTAATCCGATCCAAAAAACACCCAGATGCATTCAAACATCTCCGACCTGTTTTGAAGGGGCCCGGGGCCAGAAAATACGGTTTAGGGAACCGGGGTTCGGAATATACAAAACCGCCGATCAACCGCCCAAGCGGCCGATATTAAATACCCTACTAATCCTTTTAACGGTCCTGTATGCATTGCAACAGCGGGTGAAGACTGGTTCTCCCCTTTGGATGTCTCTTGACTTGCTGCACGCATCACGAAGTCGGGTCCCTAGAAATGTTCATCTGGACGGGCCTCGGGGTGTCCCAAAGTCCGTCACTTGCAAAGGTAGCTAAAAGGGCTGAGACCAATTTGGTTTTCGATTTTTACCCATGTCCAGCTCCCTGGATTAGTCCCACTGGATCCGTCTTGAAATTCCGTGTTTTTCTGGGGTGTTTATGCGCCCAGAACTCCGATGTGGTATTTTACAGACACCAAATCCATTTCTGACGATGTTAGTAGAGTTTAACATTTATGGCGTTTACTTCAAAAGGGATTCAACCGTATTTAGATTAAACCCCATTGGGGGAGAATATGTAAGAAATATTGGCGTTCATATGTTCTAATGCAGTGCGCATCATGAGTTCCTATGGCTCTCCAGGTATTCCTATGGTTGTATGGGTTTCTCTTGTCTGGGGTCGACACCCGTCCGATTGTTTGGTGTATCTCACTTACATTCGATCATCAGAGATTGTTATGCACATTTATGTTGATTTTCAAATATAGTTTCAGCTTATATATACATATATAGCCAATTTCCTTCGGCCTATCCGCCACCGTGCCTTGCTCTGC
>Ga0099797_100869_pt1 | contig 17615 bp, 10 predicted proteins | sample Uncmet_Sort48C_1_FD_89871 | JGI IMG/M metagenome (GOLD analysis project Ga0099797, IMG submission 89871) | Marine eukaryotic communities from CALCOFI LINE 67, Pacific Ocean - C012_Sort48C_1 | ecosystem: Environmental > Aquatic > Marine > Oceanic | place: Pacific Ocean: Monterey Bay | collected...
TTTGTCGTTCTACATGACTATAGGGACATAGGGACATAGGGACTGTATATGGGACTATATAGAGGCCGCCATAAAAAATTTAATTCGCAAATAATATAATGACAAATGACAAATGACAAATAATGGACATATGGCATACAACATACATATGTCCAACATGAGCAACATTCGTGGTTTGGCATGCGAGCGCGGAGAGAAAGAAAAGATTGTTATGTTGTGAGCGCGCGACATTCTTACAATACTGTTACTAAAAAGACAACATGCTTCATTACCAAAAGTTGGAAAACATAAGAGTTGCATCCATTCAACAATGTGAACTTGCACTGCAACGGGTTGATACGGACCCAATAATAATTAAACGAATCGAATTGGCCCATCGCATTGGATACAAAAGGATTTTGGAATACTACTTTGGGAAGCTCATTGGTATATATGTTATTAGAAAAAACAATGAAAAACGCATTGCATGGTTATATTATATGAGATTTTGGAGGCGATGGAAAAAAAAATGGAAGAAAAGACGAAAGCGAAAGAAACGAATCAATCGTTTTAAATTATTTTTACTGAGGCAAAAAACGAAACGTATAATTCAAGCGTGGAATGCATTTGCAAAAGAATATAAAACCATTTATAGAACATCCAGCCGAGCGATGCAAATTAAACGGATTATTGATGGAGAGGTTCCTGGCCCAAAGAAGCATTTAAATTATAAGTCTATATTACAACTCGACGAGTCTTTAGTCAGTATCGAAAATAATTCGTATGTCCTTTTAAATAAATGCTTTTTAGATTTTAAAACCAAACAATTTTTAAAAAAACAGCAAGCGTCCATTTGGAAAGTTACGGAAGAAGCGGGTAAAAAAAGAAAAAAGAAAAAAATAATTGACACAGCTGACATTGCAAACATTGCAAACATACCAAAATGGAAGGTACTAATTGATACGCCAAACATGCACAATGCTAATCAGATTGAGCGAACATTATCACGTATTAGTGAGGGAACTATACAGGTAACAAAAAACACGAGTCACTCTATCTTAGATGAGAATGTTTCCTCTTTCTCCTCATCCGATGATGATGGGGATCATGGGGCCATAGACGGTATGATTGGCAACGCAAACAGTTCTGCACCAAACGATAACTACAATGTATACATTACAGACAGCAACAAATACATTGCATATATATTGGAAATGAACAACCGGGTGAGAAAGATAAAATCAAAATATGTATGCGAAACCAAACAGTTAAAAGATCAATTACGTAAACCAGAATTGTGCATAATAAAAATACAAGATTGTCGAAAGGATGCTATTCTAACATCTAAAGGGACAAGAATTAAATTGGGGCGATACGATGAAATTCGCCATTATAATATCTTATTGCCATGCGACGATCGACAACTATATTCTGACCTGGTAGAAATATACAAGCGTGAGATAAAACTAGTTACAGACTGGAGAGTATCAAGGTCAGTTTCCATAGGTATTATTGGTAATGATTTAGCAACGTCAAGAATAATTAAACAAACATTAGATAACGATGCAACCATATATACATATAAAGACTTAGATATTACATTCAAACTATTTGAACCAATCATGGAACATTGGAATTTTAATGTAAAAAAAACAAAGGAAAACCATATTAAACTATGGCAACAAATGAAATTACCAATACATGAATATTACATTGTGTGCGATGACAGTTTTCACAATCAACGCGACACAGGCAAGCAAGGCAATCATACCAGAACGGAAAAAACAAAAAGCATTGTTGGATATCCTTGTATACAATATATCGAGAGGTTAAATAATATTTTGAGTTTTATAGATACAATTAAATTTGACCTACTTCTTAATAAGAAGGATACGAAATTATTGAACAAAGGCAAATTTTTGGTTTTTGGAAATTATCGTTGGAATACAGCAGCAAAAGTGGTACATCAATCATTACAATACTTCCAAAACGCAAATCTAAACGTGCTCGCTGTAATATCGGAAATTATATACTTCAAACATTTTTTTAATAAAGTGTTACTATATGTAGAATAAAAGCAAACACTCATAAAATAATTAAAATAACAAGGACGAATAATAGAAATCTAGACAGAATGAATCGAGATAATACGTCTTCTGCTGAGTCACTTTCATACGGATATTATTATTTTTTTACAGAGAGAGAGATATAAAATTTTTAACTGAGTACCTCGCGTAAGATACTAATTTTATAGTTCGTATATAATTATTTTTTAAATAATAAATGAGTAAGAATTAAGTATATATTATTTTGAGACTGAGTATTGAGCATAGTATTCATCACGGGATCTAAAATTATATAACTTTACACTTTAACACACACCAAATACTTCGTAAATTATTTTGTTTTTCAGATATTTTTACTTATAAAATCAGCAAATTCATTTCGTGTAATACGACCATCTATTGCAGTTTGAAGTTGTACAAACTGATTTTCGAATTGTCTGGGGCTTAAAAACAACTTCAAACGTGGAAACTGGTCTACCATTTTTATAAGCTTTGGCTGATATAAAAAGGCTTTAAGCATTTCATGTTTTTCAAGGATCCCATTATTATCTGCGTCTATCAGCTCGAATATTTCATTAATTGTTTGATTTATGTCATCATTAGCAGGAGTATTATCTGCATTGATTAACCCATCTTCACGTGTTTTAATACCACTTGTGAGTGTTTTTGCCACGTCGACGTTGCTAGACGTGTCGATACCACCTGTTTTCATCTCACTGACCTTGTTATCAGGCTCCATCATTGTGGCAGTTTTCGTCTCAAGTATTTCAACGGATGATCCAATTTCCATTTTGGTCGCTTCTTCCCGCATCAATGCTTCCTGCTGCATTCTTAATGTCCTAGCAAATAATAAAACTTCATCGATTGTTATCAGCCCATCATTATTTTTGTCAATGCTTTCGCACAACCCTTCTAAGTCTTTCGCGAATGGCAATGGCTTCAAATATGGGTGCCCAACCAACATGTCACGAACTTTAATGTTGTACTTAATGGCGCGTATAAACGTTGTTGCGGTTACAACATCATGATGACCAGGTTTGAACATGTTAAAAATGCTACGTATGTATTGACGCGTATCCATTTCGCTCAGAAATACCATACGATCTCCATCACTGTTGGCAATTAAATGCTTACCGGTATGCTTCGCCATGTATGCACGATTGCAAACAAAATTATACATTTCGTCAATATCAATGGCATTATCATTGTTTCCATCAATTTCCATTAAATCGTTGATGTACGTATGAGTGTTACATAGTGTACTTAAAGCCGGTGTATCTTTTAAAAATTCTTGAATTGCAGGCTCAACTTGCGCGCGCAATATAAAATCTGTGACTTGAATGGAGCCATTATGATTAGGAGCTACTAGGGTAAATAAATCGTGTATACGACTCAATGTTAAATTTGAAGCAAAAACCAGCAAATCATCAACTGACATTTTGTCGTCCCCGTTAGTATCCAAAGCAGCAAGTATATTTTTATGCTCGTATATACTCAACAAATTTACCAGCTCCGGTCGGTTTGCTATAAAATCTTGCACCGGCTGTTTTAAATGCACTGATCGCAAAAACCGTCTGACTGATATAGTTTCATTTGTAAACGTTGGGTCTATCAAGCGAAACAATTTTAACGCCTGTGTCCGTGACATTGTTTGCCGGTCGCCGATACTAATAACGTTTCCAGACGACAAACGCTTTGACGGTTTCGAATCACGACCATTTATGTAATTGTTATTGATATCATTGTTGTTCGCCATAGCAATTTTAGTATCAGCAATCATAAATTCATTTTCATCTAAACTTAATACTTGGTTCTCCTCTACGCGTACAATAAACGCATTCTCCCAGACATGAAATTTGCTGTCATCTTTTTCCTTTGGAATTAAACGTTCCTTGGCCAACTGTGTTGTTACTAGACCATGCTCATCATAAAATCGCAGCTGGAGATTAGTCTCGTGTAATGATTTAGTGCATTTTTCATTTGCCAATACTTGATCAAATATTCCCCGTTGCTGCGCATGAAAACGAAACTCTGAATTTGGGAGCAGTTTAACTAGTGCGGAAGTGGGTGCAATACCATTGTCTGGCACGACATCCAGCTCAGCTAATTCTGATTTACGAGCCTGCATCCAAACTGTCGTGTAAGGCGATGTACGAACTTCGTCTTCGTCATTTGCATAGACATAGTGTTGAACAATCAAATCTATTTTTTGCCTCATTGGATATGTCCATGATAAAATCAACCGCCCACACCCTGGCGGTGGAACGGGGCAAAGAAATGTGCTATGTACCTGGATGGTATGAAAAAATAATGTTAAAAAATGTTAGTTTATTATTTCCAGAATGTATGAAGGTATTGTTGTTACATACACATGGCGTTTTGTATTCAAGTAAAACTGCTAAATCTTCCTGGTAAGAGAAATATTTTGTTGCACCTTGTACGGCAGTAATGCATAATGTCATATCTGAATATATTGGTAACATTTGAATTACAGTTCCGTTACTTTGGCTTGTTTCACGTTTCATTAAAATTTCGTCGGTGTCACGATTTTTAACTGTAACTGTTGCTACTAACGGCTTCGCCGTGGATGCATCGTATACAGTGAAATGATATGGCCATCTTAAACCTGGAACTCTAACCCTGTCGTGCGTGTGCCCGTATACAACTATACCACGTTTGTGCAATTCAACTTCGCCTCTTCGCGCAGCATCAAAACTTTTTGCGGTTTCTAAAAAGCGCATTGCGGCTCTATCATGTTCAATAGAATAAGGGATGTGACTCCATTCTGGTAAATGCACACTTTCCTCGTACCTCCCAATCGGCACATAAAATTCCGCAAACCCATGTTCATTCGTCAGACTCAAATGCTGAAAGCCGGAGCGCATATTTGTGAGTGTGATGCTCAGACCAGCAGCTTCAATAGCTGAGCCGTTTTCAAAATCGACCAAGGACACACGCACATGTTGAATTTTTGGCATTAATAATATTGTTACTTCATGAACAGATTCTTTGAAAGAGCTTAGCAACCCACGCTTTCGTTTTTCTGCATCATCAACGGCGACACCAATACGTAACGGTGGGTGGCCCTTTGCGTAAAACCCTGGAGCTGAGAAATGGCAAACGTACGTTTCTGTAGCATTCAGGACAATTTCACTTTCACCATTAGCATTTGTTATTATGTTGGCATGGACACTTTCATACTTGTTATGCCGTTTGCCTTCTAAAGCGTCTAATTCTGCTTTTGCTTGTTTATGTTTCAACACCTGATCAAGACTTGCCTGTAAATTTTCACTAGAGTCGATAGAATGTACTGATATTTCAGCCCCCGGTATTGGCGTTTTATAGTACCCATCCAGTACTTTAAATTTTAAGCGTGAACGTGCATTATGGTCGTGATTATACGGCCACTCATGCTTCACGTCTTTTAAATGGTCAGCTTCCATAGCATGTGTTACTAATCTCACCGCTAGTTCTGCTGTTGGCAACCATCCTTTTGAATCAATCGCGCTGTATAACAGTGATGGCGAAGCGCCTTTAAATTTTTGAAATGTTATTTCAAACGCACCAATTGTTTTAGTAGTTGGTACTCCTTTTATCAAAATAGATGGATATACTTTTTGAATTGCCGTTACAATATTCGTATATAGATTTCGAAACGCCCCTGGTACATGCCAAGTTGTAACTTGGTGCTTTTCACATTCACTGCAGTACATTATTTCAACGCATGGACGGCGTGCCGTAGTATGTAATCGTAGCGATGGCCATAAACATGCGATTTGCTCAACTATATGAAGTTCTCGTGAAAACGGCATACGCAGGCTTTTGAGCAACCACTCGCCATTATCGATTCTGTCAAGGGTGCATAAAATCAAGCCGGCATGCAAGCCAGAGACATCCTAGGAATAAAAATTTTAAAATGTTAGAAGAAAAAGAAATATTATATCCGAAACTAAGTCTACTATACGTACAATGCTGTATGACCCAAGTTCTTCCATTCCAGTTGTTATTGCCATAGTATTGGAGATTGGGTGGCCCCGTCGTTTACCTTCCCGCACTAGCATATTAACAACGTTTGCATCATGTTCATGCCGATGTATACGCATGGTACATATGCCAAGCTCCGAGCAGGCATCTTGATAATTACCATGTAGAACAAACACAAACGATTTAACCGCTTTTGACACTACGTTTAAGTCGATGTCAAACGTTTGGGCGACTGACGTCGATTTAGCAGAAGTAACTTCCATATCGTGAAGCACTTTTCTCATATCTCGTGGTCTTCCATGAGCAACAACGGCATGATCTTGCGAATGCGCATAATACCGATGAACAGAATCCAAGGGCACCCCAGCAGCATCAAGTGCGATTAGTGCCAAATCTACATTAAGTACACCAGCAACTGCCGTTGCGTCATTGTTCGTTTTCAAACGTGTCCTCCACGAAAACGCCATGGAAAATGATGTCCGCCGTTTTTCAGTTGCATCTAACTTGTCACCGTACATACACAGTGTGCTACCAATATTTAAATGTTTAGCAGTGGGTGGCTTTGGATACGATGTGTTGGTCATAGAAACAGTATTGTCAGAACTACTGTGTTTCTTCATGGGTTTAATTATGTGATTGTTATCGACCGTAGTGATTTGATTGGTGGAGCTTAAATTAATATTATTCCCCACGTTATGGCGCAAGTGTCGGTTTAATTTCATGTCCATGACATTTACTTTCTGCGCATCTATTTCTGCTTTTCTACGCACATTTAATCGATGCGCAGCTAGCTTTGTACCATAGGTAACCATTTCCAGTATATTATTATCGACACCAATCATCCAAATAGAAATTTCAAAATAATTTTGTGTTAACTGCGATGCGCTTATACCAGTGCGTTTATCCACGCCAGTTTTAGTATTTGTTGGTAAAAATTTATGAATATTTTCTAGCAATTTGTACAACAGTTGTGCTTTGATATTTTCTAGGAGGACAGAGCGTAAAGTTCTTGTCCCAGCTGTTTCATCTTTCGACGCAGTAAGCTTAGCTCGTAACATATGCTTTACGTCTTTAAATACATCGGAATGCCAGAATGTTGTGTAGAGTCGTATTTCATACTCGACCTGGTACAACAAAGGTTTGCAATCAGGAAACTCAATTGTCTCCGCTTTGGTAGATGTGAACAGCACTCTCTCGTGCCTGCTGCCATTCATATCTAAGTGAGACATTGCCAGGAAAAATGTAAACTCATTGCTATCACTGGTACATGGTGGCAAGTGGCTGTTTTGCACGGTTGTCGTACTCCGGATATCAAATATCCAATCTTGTGGAAAATCTTGTTTTGCTAGTAAATGTATAAACCGATGACAAAATGCAACTGCAGCGCTATCGAATGGCTGATTGTGATCCCACCTTGCTAGTATGCGTATTTTGCCCCAACTGCGCACCATTTCTGCCAGGGCTGATATCGGGTACCAACCCCATGCTGCTGCTTGCTTGTTGTGCGCAATAGTTGTTCGCTGGTGGTAGCATGCAGTTAATGATGTGTGTGTGTAAGGCCTGGGTGCACCATAAAACATTGGCGGGTTAATTCTCCATGCAAAATGGTCGCAGAAAAAATGCGCGTTATGCCCATAAATAGAAGAATCTTCTATATGGCCATGGTCAAAATTATTTACATTGTAAATGGCAATGTCGGCCAGTAAACTGGTTGCAGTTCCACTTTCAACAGGGTTGGGGACAAATACTTCATCTGCTGCGGCAGAGGAACTTACATGCCCTGGCAAACCGCTATTATGAACTTCCTTTACAGATACACGGTTACGTATTGCATTGCTTATTTCTATTTTGGATCGTGCTGTGTTCCAAACACGAATATGGGATATCATCCCAGTAAAATCGCCCCCAACAATAACATTCGAGTCCGATTGATTTAACATACCAGCACACGTATCTTTTTCTCTGCGTTCAGTTGCAGCCTCTTCGCCATCAATGTACACCTTTAAATAATATCCGTCATAAACCGCACTTAGGGCGAACCAGCGATCGACTGGAATAGAAAACTGAGTTAATGTCGATACAACGCCATCCTTTGATGTAATGGAGAATCCATATGTTTTGCCGTTTTCCGCACAGTAACCCCCGGTATCATGCAAAACGAACTGCCCAGGCCGGGAAAAGATGACGCATGGGTTCGTGCGATGCGGTGCAAAAATGCCTTCTTTCAACTTTTGATCTTTAGATATATCAATACGTTCTTCTTGCCTCTCTTTTTTCTCGTGCTTTTGGTGCTTGTGGTGCCTAACATGCTCGTCTCCACCACCATCATCGTTGTAACTTTGTGTAACAGACTGCGTCATGTCACCTTGCCACGCTGGGCACCACCCAAAAATGTTTGAATCTTCTCTACTACAACATTTCCAACATTTAAAACTACCATCAGAATCTGTTACCACGCCTGTATGTTTTCTAACATTTGCTGATGTTTCAGCAAACAACGTTTCCGTTCTAGGAGCAAAGAGCCATGCCTCCAATGTAAATTCTCGTTTAATATCCCATTTTCCGTGTCTGCCCCCCTCTGGCATTAGCTCTAAGTGACCATTCCCCATTAACAATAAGACAGGTTTCGCGTGCACTTCCTTGTCACGCATCGCTTTTGCCTTTCGTTTGATTGCAGTTATACCTCGTAAAAAGCCCCGAAAACGAAGCAGATCGCCACCTTTTTTTTTTGGCTCTTCTGCATCTTTTGGCCCTTCCCCTTTGGTCTCCCCGTCATCTGTCTTATCGCCTTCTAAATGTTGGGACGATGGAGATTTAACCGTTGGGGTCGTAATAGGTGCATTTCGAGTTATGGTTGTACTATTCATTTGTTTGTAGTTTGGACTGCTAGTTATAGTTATGCCATGTTCATTTTCGTACGTACCTATAATCACTGTTTCAATAACTTTACGTTCGTTTCTCTTTTTTTCCTTTCTTCTTTTATTGAATACTGTTTTTCGAGCATGTTTTTTAGGGGGGATATGTATGTATGTCGAAGGGCGCAATGTGCCCCGCAAATTATTACGTTGGCTGTTTCTAGGACTCTGTCCCTTTCCATGTCGTTTTTTTAAAGATGTTGGACGTTTTGGTTTTTTTAAACGCTGTTGGTAAACTGACTCGGTTAAACCAAAGTCGGATCGCAGCGAAGGCTCGGAATCTAAATGCTGAACTGCACTTTTTAATACTTTTCCAACTAATGTCTTAGCCACTTTTGGTGACGGTAGTGTAGTGGATGAGTTTTGTTGCTTATTTTTCAGAGACAATGACGAAGTTGATGACAAGAGTTCAGACGTATTATCGTAGTCACTTTGATGGAGTGTTTTTTGTTTCATTCTACTTATACTCGAAACGAAGGGGGAAAGTAGACAAAAATGTTGCACGCTGTATGAAAAAAATATAGGGCAACAAATAATAATCCACCAGCTGTTTCTCAAATATAGCCAAACCCGAAGAGTGCAAACGTTTGTGGATATGAATTAGCTACAAATTGTGTTTGTTTATCGACTGAAAGCAGAGAAAAGGGATGTTGTTAATGATAATAACATGTCATTATTATTTATATTATTATTATTATATTTTATTTTTTTTTTGCTGCGTGCGATGATGATGAGTTCAACTGTCACACCGACGCTAACGCCTATAGTGACCAAATATTAAAATGGTTTCACCTATCGTGATAGTCGTATTTACCTGCTAAATAACATTAGCATATACACAGTTGTATACTTAACTAATACTTTATGATACGGTATAAACTGGCAAACGTATGTTCTTTATATGATAGGCGTAATATATTGTTTAGTATATTGTAAGTACAACTGCTTCCCACCGCAAGGCTCAATAGGGTTTCATTGATTCATTATACAACCATATTATTTTCTTCTTCTTCTATTATTGTGAATTGTGCGTTTAACTGTTTCCATCGATGTGGGCGTGTGAAGTTGCACAAATCATTGAAAGTGGCAATTGGAAATATTCAGGCACGGCAAGGGACTGTGTGAATTCGCGTCATGTGCCACACACGTCATCGTCCATCCATTCGTAATGAAAAGTGAAAAGACACTATGGTGGAATCAAAACACAGAACATCGCTAATCTAATTCGGGAATCATTCTTCCTGATTTAACAAACCATGCTTCGCGTATTTTACATATCCTGTTCAACGCATGAAACATTTCTGGTGAACACGTCCATTCATTGTTTATCATGTCTTTACTTATACCTAAAACAGTTTTTTTTTCCAAAACGCCATAAACACAATTTCATGTGCACATATGCTTTCAATATAACCGAAGATATAAAAAGCGAAAAAGATAAGCAGCAAAGTTGATGATGTTTATATTATTATTATATTATATTGAAATTAATAATAATAAATAAAATAATATAATAATAAATACGTATAAAAATAATATAAATTATAATAATAAAATAGTTCTCACAAACACTTAAGGGGTTCATTTACTATGACTATTATATTTAAATAAACAACCTTTATGAGTATATTTCGTTTTTTACTAATTTATCTCTGTATACGATATCCTTAAAACATAATAAATAAAAATATAATAAATAACAAAATGATGATTCTTCTTTCTTCTTTTCTTCTTCTTCTCGTCGTGTATGTTGTTGTGAAAAAATCATCGATCAATCGAGCAACACTCGGTTTGCTATATCAACACGTATGTACAATCAACACATACCCACTTGCATGATATCATCGAGTTTCATTATTGACAGATTGATTGTTATATGATTCAAACGTTACGAAACAATACATAAACACACATATACACAATAGAGGATAAGTATATGTGACGACTGGAAGAACAATATTATTTTGTGTTTTTGTTTTTTTTTGTAAAATTTTTGTGTCTGCGTTACCTGCTTTGTAACCGACAGTCTATCTGTTTGTTAATTTTTATTTTTTTCCCTTGTGTTTCGTTGGCCACTTCTTTTCCCACTATGGGGCTAAAATTTTGTCGCTTACTATGCGGCCGTAACGTAGGAGAGTTAGATGTTTCAAACTATGAGAATTTAAATCCATATTTGATGAAAAAATCTGCAAGGCAGTTCAGAACACATATGTCAAAAAAGTTAGAGCAACTGGGTCCACAACCACAGCCAGAAGTTTCATGCGAAATTATTTTTGAAGGCGACGACCCAAGTGTGCAAAATATAAACGAAGATGAGTTACGCCGTTGTGCCAGGGTATTACGTTCCTTCAGCACAAGTGTGCAAAATGAAATTGTTGGGGCATGTTTATTGTCTCGTCCAAATGATGTAAATTTTTATAAATATGATTATGCAACATCCATGATTATTGGTCTACGACGTAGGGCATCGCAAGAGTTGGCATCTGCTGCATTAGTTGTGTACCATGGGCAAACGGAAGGCGCAAGATGTTTTGAAGTTATTTGGGTTGCAACCATGAGAAAATATCGTGAACGTGGTTATGCATGTTTATTATTTGGGTTTATACAACAATTAGCAGTATTCAGTAAAATTAATTCTGTGTTAGTTTTATCTTCACGTACAACTGTTGGTTTTTGGCTTTGTCAACCACACCCCCCGGGTGCACCTAAGCGTGTCCTGGTACGTGGCCGTAGTAGTTCAAAGCGGTTAACAAGTGGCATGAAGGCAACGCCAAAAAAATTAGCGAAACTAAAGCGTGGGTTGTTAGAGACAGAACAATACGAAGATCCCCCGGATTGGTTAGCTCCGTACTATGATGAAAGTAGACCGTTTCGTTTTTCTCATACAAAATCCATACATTTATGGTATCCGTTAGGTGGTCCTGGTATTGATTATTTACGTATGTTCATGCACACAACTCTGCATATATCCCCTCCACTTCCGTTTAAACAAACTTACTCTCTCAGCCACACTCGATATATATCGAAACATCCATAAATAAATACATTGCGACTAACAATCACGATTATATGTTTGGTACATTTGCAAACAGAGACTGCTATGCAAGTATCAAATGGAAAACGTCGCCGTGCTAGTAGTATGGATACATTAAGCCCAGAAAGAAAGAAAAGTGTTACCAGCAAAAAAGGTGAAAAGGCTAAAATATCTGGAAGTCGTTCAGGAAAATTGTATGCTATAGACAGTGATAAAAGTAGCCCAATTAGACGCCACAGCAGCCCTGGCAATATAAACCATGGTGCATTTAAAGGCCATACAATGAGTCAAATATCAAATGCAAAATTTGCTGCAAAAAAATTAAAGCAACGTCAAAAGCATCGCCGGGCAAAAAAAGCAATAGTAAAAAGAAGTATTTCGACACCAGGTTAAAAACACTTTTTAAATACGTGCGTTTAATGATTATACGTGTATTGTTTTGCACAAGAGGCAAATATATTATATATATGATTCTCTTATATATCTCAAATATGGTACAAATTTCTACACGCGTTTTAATTTTACCTTGTTTATAAATATAATATAAGCTTAAACTTACGAGTAATTTCTTTACCTGGCACATGTAAAAAAGTTACTCTTCTCATGATAATTCTTACTCTCCAAAAAAGAATACGGTAATGGTACCAATTGGTACTAATACGTAAAATAACCGGAGTTCCTATAATGTATATTTCACCGTTAGTGTACAGCCTGAAATAAAGAAAGTACCGATGGGGGAATATCATATTTGGTACACATGCAACGTATTATTAGTACTGAGTCGTCTGCAGAGAAACGTTACATATTAAATGTGTGTTTTGTGTGTATCATATGCTATGATAGTGAATGAAACAACCTTTCGCCTCAAGTCCCTCCCTGAGAGATTATCACGTGCGTAAAAGTTTCTATACCTGTATGTTGTTATTGTTAAAATTAGGCACCGTTTATTAATCTTTCTACTGCTAAATTCACATTCCCATTTGTCTGCTCCAATGCTCGTATATTGGCATCTTCGTTAGTAAAACCCATATTTTGTAACGTTTCTAATTGCGTAGCAAATCGTTCTCTTGGAGATTGTGTATTGGCATTGTTAACGCCAGTACCGCCCCAGGGATTGCCACTGTTCGTTGAGCTTTGGCCACTAGTGTTATTCATCATTTGTGCAAATGTATGCCAATTACCAATTAATGGGTTTCCACCCCCTGGTAAAAACGGGTTAATGTTGTTACTATTGCTACTGGAGGGTGTTGTGGAAACATTGTTGGTGCCAGATGTATTATTCGCACCCATATTAGCCCATGGATTTGTTGCATTGTTGCCAACATTATTGCTAGTTCCACGATTAGCTACATTATTCGTAGTGCCTAGCAAACTACTTAACAAATTCATGCTTGCGCCAATATTAGTTGCTCTATTGCCTGTAGTGCCAGTAGCACCACCAACACCACCTTGTTGTTGTTGTTGCATGGCTTGCCGTAATTGCATTGATGCGCGTATCGTTTCCGGGTTCATCATTTGTCGCATCAATGCAGGATTTTGCATCATTTGCCGTGCCATTGGATTTTGTTGAAACAGTTGGCGTATCAAAGGATTTGACTGTTCCATTTGATTAATAAAGTTTGGATCAGCCATCATCTGGTTCATCATATTTTGCATCATTGGATTTTCCATCATACTAGCTAGCTGGTTCGGGTCCATACCGCCCGTACTGCCTCCTAAGCCACCACCAAGGCCAGCAGACCCGAGAATATTCCCTAAATTCCTATTCGCGTTGCCACCACTACCATTATTGCTATTACTCGTAGGGGCCGAAGGCCTGCCCCAAGGATTAGGCAATGCTTGGTTGTTTGGGCTGGTATTGCTGTTGCTAGCATTTCGTTCCGTTTCTTGCCTTTGCACCTCCTGCTGCGCTTGTCGAATACTTGGGCTGACGTGGTTAGCAAATGGATTTCTAGCAGCATTCATCGATGCTTCCATCATTGGCGCTTGCACATTTTCATACATTCGGCGCAAGTGATTAAAACCTTCCGGGTGCGACTGAATATTTTGTAAGGCACGATCTTGGTTGCGCATCATCTCTTGTCGTAAGGCGGGGTTAGAAAGCATCCGCATTTGCTGCCGCATCATCTCTGGGTCGTTTAATGCATGGCGTAGCTCTGGGTTTTCATTTAAGATTCGCTGCATTTGTGGATTATTTTGAAACATACTCTCCATCAAATTTGGATTGTTCATTAAATTTTGCATCATTGGCGAGTTCATTACTTGTTGCATCATCTCAGGATTTTGCAACAGCTGGTCTTGCATTTGTTGCAAGTGTTGGTTGCCCCCCCCAAGCCCCCCCAAGCCGCCCAAACCACCAAATGGGTTAAACATATTATTAGGTGTTGATGGGTTGGCGTTACTACTACTACTACTACTACTACTATTACTATTACTATTATTACTGCTTGTATTATTTGTATTTATTGCTGGTGTTGGAGAATTTTGTTTTCGTGCAGATAATTTTGGAACCATATGTATTGTTGAGCCTTCAACAACGCTGTTACCTTGAAGTGTTTCGGAATCTTTCATTATTTTCCCGGCAAAAATCAACTGCTGATCTTTTGCATGGACATTCAATACACTAGTTAAATCCTCTTTAACTTTTGCAATAACGTCACTAATATTCACCGTAACATCAATTTTTGTATTTTTAACATGATCGTGAATTTTCACTGTGATAGTATTGTTTGTAGTTGTACTTGCCATACCGCAAAGCCGTAAACTTTGCACCTGGGTTCTTGTTAATATATTGATAAGATACTTCTTGAATCTGCAATTGCAACAACACGTGTTCTTGTCTTGTTATTCTCCCCATTGCCGAATTGCATTTGTTCTTCGTACAAACCTCGTTTGATTTGTTTTTTAGTGGTGGATTTATTTATTTATTATTATTATTATTTATTATTATTATTATTATTTTATTATTATTATTATATTAATTAATTCATTATTATTATATTATTATTGACTTTTTTTATTCATTGTTGAATAGTATTGAATAGTATTGAAAATATCATTGATTACATTGATTGTAAAAACTATTTCCATTTCGTAGTCTAAATCTCCAATTAAGTACAAATATGCAGAGGTATCGATCTTTTTAATGATCGTTCATTGACTGCTATGTGTATGCTATTTGAATGTAATAAAAAGTGCTATTTTGATAGGCATGAAATAGAATTTTGTACTTCGCCAAATAAATTATTATAAGTGTGAAAATTAATAATAATAATAATGTGAATTATATATACATATATATATATATATATGTATATATAATATAGTAATGACGTAATGACGTAATGACTATATTTTGACGAGGTATTAGGAACACATCTATAAAGCGGGAAAACATCTTGCGATACAACGCTTATCGGCTTTGTTGTATACGACGGTACATTGGTATATATTTTAGAAGCTTTGGTACATGAAACGAATCCTGCAATAATTGCTGCGGTGTATATATACTATTATTACGTAGAGCATATGAAAGGCATTTTGTTATTGTTTTAAGTTATATCAATAAAAATATACAAATGGTGTGTTTTGTGTTGTTGGATGTATTGTACCGACAAACATGTGCCGGCAAAAGTGGTAGAATACTCGTTTGCCACGATAAGATTACTGTATGGTTTGTAATTGTGTTTCTTTTGTTGGTTGATGTGACAAATGGAACAACTAAAACACCACAAATGAAAATTCCTAGTCGGCGCCAGAAAAACAAAATACCACATGGTGGGTATAAAATTGTAGACTCCGATTTAAATGATGGTATCAATGCAACAACGGTTGGGCGATATTGCTCTATCCCAATTTACGATTTAAACAAAACCCCTGTTGAAAAAATAGCAGCTGCATGTTTCAACGCAGGGAAACCATGCATTATAAATAATGTGAAGCATTTTTACACAGACCCAGTTACAAAGAAAACAATTAATTTATATGAAGAATTCAATAAAACAAATTTTTTAAAGAAATATGGAAAACTTGTGTTGCGTCAAAACAGCCCGGGCGAAGTTCCCTTTAGCTTACCTACGGGGGAAATGACAACGGTGAAAGAATACTTTGAAACAGGTGTAAACGAGGAAAAATTTGTATTTGGTGTACTACACATCATCAAAGACGATAACGAGCAGAGATTTCCAGACACGTTTAAACAATTTAGTAATATAATTAAGCATGCAACTCAAACCAATGTTAATGGTACAAATATATTTAAAGACTTTACGTTACCAAAACGAGAAGATGCAAACAAAAAGGGTAGGTCTACCATTTTTTCACTCGGTGGTAAAGGTGGGGGCATAACATACCATGATCATGGCTCAACTATTTTGAATTTGATACATGGAGTAAAGATATGGTACTTATACGAGCCTGGTACGCGTTCAGACCGAATACACAAACAAAGGTACGTATTATATATTAAAGAAGCCATTGAAACTATTTCATCTATTTTAATTGGAAGTTCAAAGAAAGTAAATTGTTAACAGTTTTTTATTTACACCAATACAATACAGCAACCCATTTTTTCAAAACAACTGGAAGAAAGTAAGCTGGTCAAATAGCAAACCAAATGAACGCCCCATTGTATGTGCACAACGGGGTGGTAGTACATTGTTTCTTCCACAATTTTGGGCTGTAAGTATATTTTCTGCTTGAATATTTCCGTACCATTTCGTTTATAGTCTATCTAACATTCAATACGCGAACCACCTGCGCCATTTCCGTATACACATACGAAGCATGCAACGGAAAACCAAGGCGAAGCAATTGGTTACGGGCAGCAATATGAAGTGTTTCCAGCATTAGGGGTTGATCTAGTTAAAAATATATTTAAAAAGCGGCAAAACGATCCACATGCAAATCGTTTGTTGTTGTATTTCGGAACGCCATGGTTAAACCATGAGTCAACAAGCGTTCAAAGAAAGTTTTTGAAAGAGCATGGGCTACCTAAATTTCTAAGTCTGTTGAAAGCAATGCCAACAAATTTTTTCATCGTTTTAAATTTAATTGATAGTTACATGACGTTGTCCAGGCCTACAAAAGCAATTCAACTTATCAAAAAGTTTCATAGATTGTTTCAAAAATGGATACCAATGGAAACTGCTGATGTAAGGGCAATTGCTCAAGGGTATTATTTAATTATATCTAGAATATTTAAATACGACGATTTAAAAGACAAAATGGAAAATGAAATCAAAGGCTATTGCGAGATAGCTATGAAAATACACCCAGCTTCATTGCGTTGGAAAGAGGAGGCATTATGCATCAACGATAAGTTGTACAATACAAACAAAAAATACAGCAACAGTCGCAGTGGAAAAGGTAAAAAAAAAAAAAGAAAAAACAAAAAAAAAAAGAAGAAAAATACTTTCGATTTATAATTCATTAAAATTTGCAACAGCGTATCGGTACTTCCTGCTTGAGGATGTATTGATACTCACAGCTCACAGTACGATCGATTCAAGGAACTGAAATTATTATATATTTAAAATATATATATGACATATAATCATCACCATTTTCTGCCAGCCTGTGTGCCTGCTACAATGCTGTGTACCCCCTAATCGCGTCGGGATCTCATTTTAAGGGAAG
>Ga0099797_100870_pt1 | contig 17607 bp, 15 predicted proteins | sample Uncmet_Sort48C_1_FD_89871 | JGI IMG/M metagenome (GOLD analysis project Ga0099797, IMG submission 89871) | Marine eukaryotic communities from CALCOFI LINE 67, Pacific Ocean - C012_Sort48C_1 | ecosystem: Environmental > Aquatic > Marine > Oceanic | place: Pacific Ocean: Monterey Bay | collected...
CCCCAACCACCGATCTCCGCTAAAAATATTTTTCAAGGTATGGGCGTTGGGGGCTTCTAATTGGGTGCAAAATACTCGTGGGAGTGTAGCTCCGATTTAGCTGACTAGACCAGGCGACTCTGATGTTTTTTGTTTTTCGGAATTCGAATGTCCTAACCGTGTGCTGGTTTGGCCATGGAGGCCATAAATGAACACTACAGAAACCATGGGCTCCATGGCCCATGGGTCTGGTGGGCCCCATTGGCCCTATGACCCCCATGGGCCCTCCAGGGCCCCATGGCACGACAATAATGGCCAGAAAAATTATATAGGGCATTTGAGTAATTACAATTCAGTGTCTGATTAAGCTGCCTCGCGGTACTGTACATTTAAAAATATGAATAAAAGTCCAATGACCCAATTGAATATGTGTAGAAGTCTGAGTTTTTCCTCACCCGAGCCGCTCGGGATCGATAGCCATGTGTTTTTTGATTTCCCGGAACTTTGTGAAAGGCCTTCTCAGTCGGACACCGCCATATTATATCCGCTGGGTATTACCAGTATTGCAATACGTTGAATAATCTGTCGGTTACCAAATATAAAACAAAACATGTAGTAACACACAACCATTATGGTGAAGAATCTCAGCGACAATTACAAAACCGGCCAGCACCCTGAGCTCTCCGGAGCGGTCCCCCACACCAGTCCTTTTTTCTCGCGTAAAAAATTGTCCCGGCGTCATAAAATCTTTCATTCGCCCATTTTGCACAATTATTGCGGCTAATTCGACGCAATTGCGGCCTGATCGTAAGGGTTCGCGGGGTCCGGGGACCGGAAAGTAATTGGGCACACCTTGCACTTTTAATTGGGCCTACGGTATTTACATAGAGGAGAGTGTGGCAGCCATGGCACTCGGGCTGGACATGGAAGACGAGTCTCCCATGGAGAGGCCCAGCATTTGCTTAAGAGACGCTTGCTTGCAGCCAGTTGGGTGCTTTATGAGGGTAGTTATTGCGGGCCTGGAAAACCCTTCACTTGGCGTTCTAAGCCGTGTGTTGTTTCGTAAACAATGCAACTTCTGTTGCTCAGTAAAGTTACGCAATGGAACTTGTTGCATTGTTTGTATCAATTGAATACACTCATTACAAATTGTTGCAACATTTTTTTCAAGATTGGTTGCTTGCTTGCAGCTTCTTAGTTGCATTTTCTTTGCGCTGGTACTTGAAGTGAGATATAGGCAATTACATGCGGCTAGGATGTTTCGGATGTCGAGGGCGTAACATTGGCAGGGGGCGAAGGGGGGAAACATCGTATGGGAAAACATATATAGCTCGATTTTCAAACAGGCACCCAAAGTTCCTACAATTTGTACCCAAAGTGCGCACGAATTATTTCCAAGGTGTGTCCGAAGTCCGACAATAATAAATCATAAACAATGAACAACAAATTATGAACAACAACTGATAATGAATTCATAGCCGGATGTACGCATAGCCATTCTTTTGCAAGGGTATGTCCATTCTCAGACAACAAAAAACAGATACTTTCATCCTTCGTTGATGACCTCAACCAAACTGTCCGTGGTAGAAATGCTGGGATAGTCTTCGAAACAATCAAGAAGACTGGCCAATCCTTGACTGAAGGTTCAATACGGTCAAGATGTGTCATATCTGAAAAGAGTGTCGTTTTGGCTACAACAATCTCCATGAGACAGAGGGTAGTTAAGTTCTTTGCCAGGAAAATGTTGTTATTACTGCGGTGACAATAGGAAAAGGCCTTGGGGTGGGGGGTGCCCGAAATTTTCTTCACCCCTAGAATACGTCTCAAAAATTGTTGGCGATGCATTCGTGAGGATTTGTGGCAAGATGCTTTGCGGTCAAGCAGTCACAAGCAAACAAACAGTTTCAACTCTGAATCAATCAAGGAGTCCATGGTGTATTCGCATGAGTGAACGATGTTTGGCGTCCCGCGCCGGGGCCATATTATTTGATATTGCCGAAAAATCGCTTAGATGTAAAATTATGGAATCCTATCATGTAACGGTGCAGGTTTCTGTGGCACCTTTTAGAATTTATTAGGATGCATGCCCAGCTGAAATTAGTTACATCTAGGTGCATGCCCATCTGAATTTGGTTGCTTTTAGTTGCATGCGCATCAAGCACTAGTTGTATTTAGTTGCCCTGCAGGATTAGTTGCATTTAGTTGCTCGAGAATTGGAGTCTTGGACCATCCGGCTCCAAGTCGTGTTGTTCCTTTTCTGTAGAATTCAAACATATATATAGGCACACTATAGATGTTTTTGTTTTCATACAAATCTAGTTCCGTGTTCATCGCGGGACCGGTGCCAGGTCTTGGTGCTTGTGTTCCTGGAGTTCAGTCGACCAGTGCGGATTTAGTGTTCACTTGATAGTTCGTTTGATGTCTTTGCTTTGACCCTTGCTTGTTTTTGGAGGAGTCTTGGTATGTTGTGGGGCAGCCCTTCCGCCGGCTAAGCTCCACACAGCCCTTGGTACGTAAAACATTGCACAGGTATTTTGTTTGAGCTGCGCCTTGGGGCTGTTTGCCCAAGCATTTCTTGTTTTTAGTGGATATAGGGGACTGTAGGATTCGCTTGATATTTCGTCTGCTTTTTCTGGTGGCTCTGTGGTGGCGCCCGTTCCTGGTGCACGGTGACAGAGTCACGTGCAGCAATGGCTGCCTGCCATGTTGTGTTGGATGTGTTGCAGGTTCCAGGCCTTGGCACCTGTTCTTGCTTGTGGCAGATCTTAACTCGCTCTTTGAGTGCTCTGGATCAGTTTGCTAGCATAGTTCCTTGCCCAAGGTTTTGAGTGGGGTTCCTTTAACCATTATGGGGCTTCACTGAGGCATCATAAAGGTGTCCACAGGTTTGTTGTACTGTGCAGCCAGCGTTGTTTGCAGCAGCTTGCTGAGTTCACAGAGAGTCCGTTAGATCAGATCGAAGGTTGTGGCGTTTCCCGTCCCCCCAAAAAGAAGTATGAAATGTATTTAGCATCGACGGTTTGAGTGGGAATTTATTCCACAATCAACCGTAGCGGTTCAAACAAGTCAAAACACACCCATTCCTGAGTCAACATCTCGTCAAACTTGAATCACAAATAGTAAACACAAGGATTACAAAACATCGAGGCCTCCATTATAATTCATGCAGCCTCCAACGAAAATCAGTCAACGTATATGAAGACTTGAGATCTGAGGTGCATGTCTCAAACATGTTTCCCCAGGGGGCCGGCCAGAAAATCACCCCAAACAGATTCCCAACCTTTCCCGGTGTATCGATCTCACATTTGTTTCACCATTTCCAGAGGCAACTTCGATGCACGCACCATCCCCGAAGCATTTAAACAAGTTTCCGACTGGTTTTGAACGGGTCCTCGATTAAAACCGAATTAAATACAAAGCACAATTCGGAATAAAATACATTGACATTACCCCATGCTGGACGACAAAGTACTTGTTAGACATTGTCTAGTCCGAGCCTTTCACAGCCTCCCCGCCGTCCGCCCGTCCGTCCGCCCATCCGTCTGCATGGGCGAATATGGGTCCATAAATATTACCCAAACAGTGCACAGTGGGGTTCCCGGCGGCTTCCCTGAGGAGCCCGGGGAGGAGGGTCCCCCGGGGCGTCGAAGGGGAGGCATCACAGCCAAATTGTTGTAAATAACATACAATCGTGACATCTACGTATCAGAAATTGTGGTGAAATGGTCGCTCTGCGCTTGTCTGTTGCAACTTATAATGATTCTGAATATTTTTTTGCCCAAAGCAGTTCTTTGCCACCCCAGGCAACCCCAGATTCCAGAGACATGCCCAGACGCCTCCCAGAGTGCTCCCTGGGTGCTTCCTTCACGAGTCCTCCTCCATGATTTTTTCTCCATGCTTCCTCCCCCATAATGTATTTTCAATGATTCCTTCTCCAAGATTCCTCCTCCATGATTTCTTCTGCCGTTTTTTACAAACTTTGGTAAGTATGGCTGCCAAACCGACGGGAAACAGCAGGTCGCGCGCTCATTTTTTACATAGAGGTCCCAGAGACCTCAGATACCCACCCAGAGATGTCCAAGGGCCATATTTATTTATTTCTCTCTTTCCCTCTCGCTCTTATGCGTTACCTCAGGCGCGACGACAAAGTTGACCTGTTCGACATGGTCTCATCCGCACCTGCCACAGCCTCCCAGTCGGTGGCATTTGCCCCACCCGGTGCCTCGCGGTCGGACAAGCTTGGTGGCGCGGCGTCTTTGCACGACGTGCTTCCACATCAGGACCGCACATCGAATTTCGAGGTGGGTGTGCTGTTAAGGAATTTTCAAGTTATTTATTCGGAATCCCGAGCCCCAAACCCCTGACCCAGACCCCAAACCCATTTCTTGAAGTATTCAAAGGGTTTCAGGCAATTTGGTGGGATTCATGGTATTCGTTTCGAAATTGTCTGCTTAAAGCACGTCTTAATTATGAGAATTTTGGTTCTGGACACAAATAGTGCACAGTTTCTTCAAACGTATTCTTCCAGGAGTTCCCTCCGCCTCAATGCCCTTTGGGAATATGCAGTTAAGCCGAAATTATGGGGAAAACCAAGAAATCCTAAATACCAGAAAATGCTAGAAATACTGGGTCCGGTCCCTGTGGCAATTTTGGGCCCGGCCCGGGCCCTGGAAAACCCCCAAAACAAGAAACATAAATATATAATTTTTGGTATTTCCGGTTTCTCGGTTTCCCTATTACACCCATATACACCGATAAGAAAGTTTCATTTTTGAGCTTGGGTGCAACATTTCTTAGTTTTTAGTGTCCGGTTCTTGGGTCAATTTCTTATTTCTTGCCGAATTAGGGGGGGGGGCAAAGTGCCAAGGAAATGTGTGGAAAGTGTGTTGAAAGTGTGTTCTTGGGACATTTCTTAGTTTTTAGTGTCCGATGCTTGGGTCAAGATTTCTTCCCCAAAACGGGCTTAAGAAATTGCGCTTCTTGAGTCGAGTTTCTTATCTAAAGATTTCTTATTGATGAGTTGCGGTGTATTCTTCCTATTCTTGGTCATCCGCGTCAGGGCCACGTGCTGGTCTGCGCCTGGCGAATCCATTCAATCGGATGCATTCCCTTTCTTGGCCCTTGGGGTCCGCATGTTTTCTTTGACCTGCGTGCATGCTTTGCCTTATAGCATCGTATGCGGTTGCTAAAGTCGCTGCACGCCCCCGCCGTTATGCCCTAGACTGGCCGCGAGCACTCGATTCACTACAAGCCGACAAAGGTTGCAAAATGGTTTCACTGCACCCTGCCCCATGCTCATCGGAGCCAACCACCAGATTTTATGATGGTTTTGACAGTGGTCTATATATCTATTATTGTTTCCTGGTCCTGCGGCTGGGCCCATGGGACTCATTCCGAAGATCCATGTGATTGTTGTAGGTATGTGTTCAGAACTTCGATGTGGTTGTTTCCACGGACAAAAATCATTTGGCGACTCCCTTTCCAAATTGTTTTGGGGCTTCGTTGATATGCTGTCTGGGGGAAATATGTTTATGAAAAATGAGCCCACCAACACAACTTAGACGTTTTGATGATGCTGTGTGTGTGTTTTGTATTAAATATTAAGTAAACCATTTCGTAACAGGTCGAATACCATCGCAAACAGGATAAATGCTTCGGGGATGTTCTTGCATCGAAGTTGCATTGTGAAATTGTTAAACATAGGGTGATATCGATACAGCCCCAAAGTGAAGTGTTAGTTGCTTGATGTTTTTTGGTTGCTCTCTGGGAAGCATTCTTTTTGAAACACACCCAACAGCAAATTGACCCGTAACCTTGCATATTGATTGTTTTCGTAATACGACTTTGGTAATTGTTCAGTGGTGTGGTGTCTCTCTTTTGAGTTTTGTTTTGTATGTTTATTCTGAGTTGTTTGGGCCCAAACCACCGGCATTTCAGATGGAAACTTTATGTTCTTTATCAGTATGATTTATATCAGCTTGTATATGCACAGTATATTAATTTATGTATGCAAAGTAGTTCCCGCATTGGTTTTCTTGGCAAACATTACATGTGTTGTTGTTCTTATGTGTTTAGGTCTTGTATATGTGTAGATATGTTTTAAGCATTTCAGTCTTTAGGTTGTATAAGAAGTTTCTGGCTTGTATATACTTAGGTGCCTAGTTTGGGTGCGGCCCCGGGTGTTTAAAATCCTGGCAATAACATCAACAAACCAAATCGGTACTGGAGTGGGGGACCGCTCCGGAGAGCACAGGGTGCTGGCCGATTTGGCGCCGTTTTTGGGTCTGGCACTGCATTATTGGATTTTATTGTATTGTCTGTTATTTTGTTTTATCTGTGTATTTGTTATTGTCTGGTTTTGTCAGTTATTTCTTTTTGTTGGTTTGCTGGTCAACGGGATTCAGGAGGTCCGTTTATGCCATGGCTCTGTCCTGAGCGAATATGAGCCCATGGATCCTCATGGCGAACCTGCCCTGGACAGGTTATCTGCAATGATGGTGTCTGTGTTCTTCGCGCCTACGGGCGACATTTCCTTTTTACCGTGTGAGAATATTTGTTCCCTTTCCCGTGTGAGGCCATGTCAGTCACGGTGAAATCGAAGTGGAATCAATGTGAGATCGAAGTAACTTGTTTGTGAAATTGAAGTGACATCGAAGTGAAACCAAAAATCCAACTAAAGTGAACACGCAGTGAAATCGCAGTGAAACGGAAGGGGCATCCGCAGTGCAACCAAAGTAAAGTAAAGGGAAAGTAAAGGGAAAGTAAAGGGAAATCGAAGTGAAAACGAAGTGACATCAAAGTGGAGTCGAAGTGGAAGGGTTTTGAAATGGAAGGGAAATCAAAGTGAACGCGAAGTGGATCAGAGTAAGCTCGGAGTGAAATCAAAGTGAGTTCGAAGTGAAATCGAAGTGAAATCAAAGTAAACACAATGAAACCGAAGGGACACCTAAGGGGAATCGAAGTGTTTTGAAGCGAGTGCAAGTGAGCCCCCTCGCCCCAAGGCCCCTTGCCCCCAATTCTCCTATCCAACTTTAGTTGGCTTTCTCGGTATATGCTTGTACCTTGCGATTCGTAGGTAGCTGGTTGCTGGGCTCAGTGGCTCACTGGTCTGAGTAGGCTGGAGGGCAGGGGTGTAACACCAGGGGCATGACGCCGCACACACGCACACGCACACGCACAGAATTAATGGCTTCTGAGCTCAGACCCGCTGTAAAAACAGAGCGTATGAGAATATGTATATATATATATATATCTATAAATATTTTTTTTTTATTAGGGGGTGGCGCTTTAGGCTTTAGGGCTTCGCTCCCAGGATTCCCTTTGGCAGCCGCCGCCAAGAATAACGGCGCAGGGTGCCAAGTTGCAGGGCCCACCCCCTTTTAACGCGGGGGCCCTGCAGGCCCAGAGCAGGGGGCACCCAGTGAAGGCGCCCTTGGATGCAGCAAATGCGCCGGACGCGCCGAGCTCGAAAGGTGGGCGGGAACCGGTACCCTCCCGGCACTGGGAATTATCAGCACCGGTAATTTTTGACCTAGACCTGTTTTCCATTGATGTTGGACATTTCTAGATCCCGGGATTGGTCCCGTTGGATTCGTCATGGAATTTTGCAGAATTCTGTATATTTGTTGTATTTGTTGTATTTTGGAAGGGTTCTTCGTCACCTCATTTCGGAGCTGAGTTGTTTGTGGGATAGACATGTTTAATGAAAACTGATCAGATTTCGGAACTGGGCCCGAAATATGGTCAGTTGTCGTTGAACATTAGTGTCCCTAAATTGGACATCTCAGACGGTCAACGGCGAGTTGCTTTACCAGTGACGGAACACATCTTTCTCTCTCTCTCTCTATATATATATATGTATATGTACTCTCCATATGTATATACATATACACATACAAAGACTACTCAATGAAAGACAGCCGCAGGAGTTTTATGTCCGTCGGATTAACAAACTCCCCCGGCTCTAAGGGGTGTATGAAGCCAGGAAGGGGGTGTTTAGTAATCTAGGAATGGGGGAATCATTAAACCATGGTTTGGACATAATAGGTGGTGGGGTGTTATTAGTCCAATGGTGGGGTTTTACATATACACATACAAAGACTACTCAATAAAAAATCGCCACAGGAGGTTCATTTTGTTCATTTTATGTTCAGCTTGGGAGGTTCAACAAACTTGGAAGGTGGAATTTACCGCATAGGCAGTAAATTTCGCCGACTGACTCGCCGCCCTCCTCCTCAGCCTTCCAGTTTGGTTCTCAGCACGACTCCAGATGTCCAAGAAACTTTAGTGCAGCAGGGTTGCGCTTCTTCTGCCCTTGTGGCTTTTTCTGCTGAGAGGGATTTTGTCTGTTCTAGCAATGACGGTAGTTCTTCTGACTAGCCTCTCCGAGTGCGGTCCAGGTTTGGCGACTCCTTGCTCGACTTGTTGTCGACCAGATCTGACAATGTACAATTTCGAAGAACACCAATATACATATACTGTTGACGGTACTATTTGGGCCACCCCTGGGCTTTGTTGGAGCTTTGCAAGAGGCTTACAATGCAAACATTCTGCTCACCACAGACAGGGTCCAGAAAAATGATCTCGGGCGGATATTCGATGTGCCCGGGTCCAAATGGGTGTTGGGGGTCTTTTATGTTTCAACTGGAAATCTGGGTTTGCGAAGACTTGGTAGCTTTACGAATGCATTAGTTTTTTATCATATCCAGAACGAGTTGCCCCAGGACAAGATTGGATGATGGACAACTTTTGGAAGCAACAGTTGTCACTACAAATAGTTTCTTATATATTCCAATCTCAAGAATGCTTAGCAAATCCCATGTCAGATTCAAATTATAGTTATTGAGATATTTATTATGGGATTCTCATATGTTTCGTATAGGTTGTGGCTCAAATTATACCGGCAACAGTATGTATAATTCAAGTAGCCTCAGTGTATTAAAAGTTGGCGCTTGCTTCCATGAAGTGCCGGGACTCGCGATCTCTTGCCCAGACTGCAAGGTTGAAGCCGTGTGGCTAGTGTCTGTGGGGATCTAGGCATGGGTGTGCTTTGAAATGTTTTTTTGTTTTTTCAATTTCGGACCCCTGGACCCCAGACGCCAAACCCCAAACGAACTTTTGATACCATTTATGGGTTCTGGGCAATTTGGTGGTAATCATGCATTCGTGTCGAAATTAATAGCGTGCATAAATCAAGGCTAACTTGGAGAATTCTCGAATCTGGCACAGTTTTTGTGTAACTTCGTTAAATGTAGCATTCTAGTATTTCGCTCTGCCTCCAGACCCTTCACAAATACTAACTTCAAATCGTACTACTTCATGCTGCTGCAAATCGTACTACTTCATGTTCATACTTGAAATCGTACTACTTCAAGTTGCTCTTGAAATCGTACTACTTCCTACGTCAAATCGACTACATGTTCATACTTCAAATCATACTTAGTTCTTACTTCACATCGTACTACTTCATGTTGCTCTTGCATGTGCATGTTTATTTTTTCTTCGATGGTGCTGAATTCATGTTTTTTGCAGTTCTTAGGTTCCGCAGTCCAGGTTTTAACCAAGGCCTTATCTGCGTCTTGTGCCACTGGAAGTCGTAGACTTCGTAATGTGGCAGTGTTCTAACAAAAATCGCTGTGCCTCCAGACCCTTCACAAAAAAAAATATATATGTATATGTATATACACTTGTTTTTCAAGCCTCGAACGCTCACCCACGTAGGCTTTCGGCGGAAATGTTTTCACGAGTCCAGGAAGAGTATTTCCCAACCTTCAAATTTGGGCAAGGAGCGGGATGAGTTGCTTGCGGCAACCTAGTCATGCACGGAGTGGTGTAAACACTCGTTGCGATTATGTGTACACTTGCAGGATATTGTCCGTCAAGCGTGTATGTAAGGCCTCGTGACCTCTTGCCGCCACACCCCCCAACCGAGTCCCCACTGCCACCGCCAGCGGAGCTCATGAGACGACAGATGACAAAACCTTGACGAAATCTTTAGAAACCCAACCAAATCAGATTCCGAATCCACCAAACTGCCACCAACCACAACAATTGGAAAGTATGTTAAATGAGAGGCACTTCCAACGCGTATGAGGGCATATATATGTATAGTTGATGAAACCTGAGTATATTGAAAGTTGGCACTTGCTTCTAGGAGGCATCATGAAATCTCTCATTCGACTATTTTGCGCAACTCTTGTGGCAAATGCGACGCAACTGCGGGCCGGACCTGATTACAAGGTCCAGGGATCTGGGGACCGGAAAATAAAGTTCAAAACCTTGCAATGTTAATTACCGCTACTGTAAAGACTGAGTATAATTAAAGTTGGCACCTGCTTCCATGAGGTGTACGGACTCGTGACCTCTTGCCGCCACCTCCCCCAAACGAGCCTCCACCGCCACCGCCTGCGGAGCTCAACAGACGACAGATGCCTCTACAGTGCAATCAAGCGGTGGCCTAAACCCTAAACCACAACCCCTAACCCCCTGAACTCCAAACCCCAAACTTGAAACTCCAACCCCCAACATCTAAACCCCTAAACCTTGTAATGCAGATTATATTGAATGTGGGTTCTAGAGTATTTTTGATAATGGAAATGGAATCAAAATGCGTTCAAAGTTGCTCGATAATCCTTCCGCGGTGCGCTCGCACCAATGTTTGGGCCCGGGCCCGGTCTTGGGGTCCTTCAGCACACCGCCAACCGGATTATTAAGCAACTTTGAGAGTATGTTCATTTAATGTTCGTGATTTTCGATTTATTCCTGAACTAGGTTTACCTAACTAGGGTTCTTACTCATCGCCTTGATAAGGAGCGGCAAATGGCCCAGGGCTTACCCATTCCCCCGATCACACCCAACCCCTTCCCCCAGTCACACCCAGCCCATTTCTCCAGGCTGCAATTCCCAAGCGAAGTACCCCAAGCGAATCACAAACGAAAGGCCCCACGTGAATCTCCCAAGCAAAAGGGTCCCAAGCGAAAGATGCCAAGCGGACGATCTCAACGGAAATGATCTCAATCGGAAAGTCCCAAATCGAAGTTCCCAAGCTAAAGTTTCTAAGCTAACGGCTCAAATGCCCAAGCCAAAGCTGCTAAGCCAAAGCCTAAGCTAAAGTTCTCAAGCTAATGTCTCCAAGCTAAAGTTCCTGAGCTAAAGGTCCCAAGCCACAGTTCCCAGGCAAAAATTCCCAAGCCAAAGTTTCTGCACTAAAGTTCCCAAGCAAAAATTCTCAAGCGAAGGCCCCGAAACGAATCCCAAACGAAAGATATCACGTGGAAATCCCAAGCGAAATGATCCCAATCGATATGTCTTAAGCGAAAGATCCCATGCTTAAGTTCCCAAGCTCAAGTTCCTAAGCCGAAGTTCTTAAACCAAGGCTCCCGAGCTAAAACTCCCAGGCGAAACTTAAAAAACTCTTGGTTAGGGTCACGCTGGGATCATTGTCAAGATTCCTTGAACGCACGACGTCAATGCATATTCTGAGTTACAACCTACACCCCAAACCCTAAACCCCTAAACCCTAGTGTCCTCAACCGTGAACCCAAAACCCAAACCGTGAATGCTAAGCGCAATCAAGCGGTGGTGTATCTTATTTTATCACGGCGTACCCACGGAACTTCGACATCCGCCGCCTTATGCCGCCCGCCCCCCGGCCGCCGCCTGATGCCGCCCGCCGCCGGCTTGGACATTGATGGGCCGCATGAAGGTTTATGGTGTTATATGGCTAGCCGGATTCCGCAGGATCCGCCGGTTTGCTGTGGTCGTTCACACATATATATATATATATATATTTATATACATATACACAAAATATTACTTATTGTTGTTTTGGTCGTGTGTTGTTAGGGGGGATCTTTTGTGTTTGTTTGCTTGTCCGGTTCCACCTTGGTGTCCAGGAGTGGCTAACTCTGTACATGTTTGTGGTGCCGAAAAGTGGGACCATTCGTGCCTTGCAAACTTAATATAAGTTAAATATTGTTGACCTGATAATTGTGGCTACACCCATTTAGGAAATACATATATATATATATATATACATATATACATACAGGATTCTTACAATATATATATATATATATATATATTATTTATTTATTTATATATATATATATATATATATATATATATATATATATATATATATATATATATATATTTAAACAACTATTAATCAACTCCGGCATGGTATTTGGTATCGCGGACAAAACAAATTAGTATGCAATGCGTTTTTTCCATGGGCCTTGTGCCCAAACGTGGTGTCGAACCGCCTGATGAATCAAGGCGGCGGGGTACCAGCTTGCCCCTGTCTTGCTAACGGAATCACAGTTTCCAATCGAACCTGAACTCTACCAGCATGCGTGCACGTGTCCGTGCGACCAGCAAGAACGCGTGATAAGGAGAACATCCTCCGTCTTTCCTGCAACCACCCCGCATCATGATAACTGATAAGCAGGATGGAGGGTATGCCTTATAAAATGCTCAGAGAAGGCCACGAATCGCTTGGCCCATCTCGTGCTCCATGTGCCACGACCCACACATGAGGCCTGCGCACTTCTGGCTTTGCGCTGCGCATGCGTTGCAGCATCGTCAGTTGGTAGACAAGCCTCGGTCAATACCGTGCGGTACATTTTCGCCTGCAGGTCGTCCAGCTCTGAAGCGATGTTTCTTTGGAATGGCCACACAGAGAAATGCCACTGCGCCACACAATGACCTGAAACATGTGCTCTGAAGTTAGTGAGACATTTGCTGCACGTACTTGCTTCCAGAAGCCACGCAGCATGGCCGCATGAGTTGAGGTCCAAGCTGACCTGATTGCACCATCATTTGCCAAAACATGTCCAAGGACTGGAATCACTTGCATGCCTAAGCAATGACTAGGCAAGTTGACGACCTCAGTGCTCGCGCGCGGCTGCATCACACGTTGGGATCCTGCTTTGAAGTGTAAGCCCCATTGTGAAGATACGCGCTAATCGAAGCCCTGCATCAGCTGCACAGCTGCTTTACCAGACTTTGCAATGAAGTAGATATTGTCAACCCACGTGAGTATGCCGATGCACCGTCACGGGCCTCGGAAAGACAAGCGACGAATCAAGCCAACCATGTATATATGTGTTCCAAGGTACCTTTAAATTGCAATTGCAATTGCACTCTTGCCAGGTGGCGCTACATTCCTGAGGCTAAATGCTTCTCCACCAGACCAGAAGTTTATAGCTATTGCTCGGCAACACTTTGTAATGTACACATACATATATACATGTGAATCTACACATAAATATGCAAATCTTGATATATATATATATATATATATACAGGTTGATGTTTTTTTAACATGTTGTTTGCATCCACGGTAATGATTTGCCACCAAAATGGTGCCAACAACTTGATATCTCTCTCTCTCTATATATATATATCATGTACATATGGTTTATGTATAGCGCAGCGGCCCAGCGGCGGCCCGTCGGTGGCCCCTCGGCGTCCCTGCGGCACCCACATCGGCTCCACTGTGTCCCGGCGGGGGCCCCTCGGCAGCCCCTCGCCCGGGAGACCCAACGGCGGCCCCTCGGCGGCCCGGCGGCCCTCCATGACCAGAGGCTTGCGCGATTGTTGGCAACGCTGTATATATAATATAGCCTCTGAAATATACCTTAGGTCTAATTGCTATTGCAAGGTTTTAGACCCTATGTTTCGGTGCCCAGATCCCGCGACCTTTATAATGATGTCCGGCCCGCAATTGCATCGAATTTTCCGCAGGAGTTGCACAAAACTGCCGAATGAAAGATTCTTTGGCGCCGGGGACAGTTTTGACACCGATGAAACTCGGTACTGGGGTGGGGCACCGCCACAGAAAGCTAAGGGTGCTGGCCGGTTTTGCGGTTTTCGTTATTTCTTAAACGTGCAGTTCTGCAGCAGACAAATTATTAAACTTCTTGCCATATTTGAAATGCCGACCCCAATTATGCAATTTCTTGCAATATTTATAATGCCGTCCCTATGTACCGTCTATTTGACATATCATTTCATATATGGGTAATAGGTGTGTCATGTTTTACATCATATTTCATAATGGAATAAGCGACATAATTGTTTCATATATGGAGCACGTCATTGTTGCATAATGTTTAATAACTATTTCGTGTGTTCGTATCATAGAGTTGTTTCTCATGGGCCCTTTGTGCCCTTTGGCCCCAACAAATCACACACAGTTGACAACCGCATGAAGCAACTATTGCAACTTTAAAGTGTATAGAATTGTGACCTATCACAGTAACGTTATTGTAGTGATCTCCTTGAAAATATCGTTCTCCATACCACACCCCCCCCCATACTCATCATGGCAAACAACATCCCCCCCATGACAATAATAAATAGTTCGGGCCAGCCAGATACTAAAGTTCAATTTGTTCGATGAGAGATGTAGATGTGGTTCCCGAGGTTTCAGGCCCAAATTGAGTATCTCGGCTTCTTAGTGCCATATTTCTTATTGCAATGGTGGGGCGTATATATCTTAATATTTCAGTGGCATCCTTGGAAAGGATATCCTCATACCGACCCTCTTTTAAAACCTTCGTCGATCAGCCAATGAGGACATATGAACTAGATGTGGCCAAGTTCGTGCAGGGACCCAGGGCATACAGGCCCATTAAAGGTATTAATAAGCAATATGTAAGGAAATAAATATGTTTCTTTGAATTTCAGAGCATCTCTTAGATGTTGCATGAAATGGGTGGTGGTCGGCTCTAGTATAGTGTAAAATACGGACACAAGTCCCTCTAAGAGTTTGCCCACCCGGCAAATCCAATTCTGAGAATGTTTGTGTGTTGGACAAAGTTGTCGATATCTGTGGATTTCAGGTTCGCACGAAATGTGGCAGGTGTCACATCAGACATGCATGTCAATCATGGAACAACACCTTTGTTTACCGATGTTGCTTGTGCGTACTTTAGAACTTTTTGTGTCGGCATGGTTCCGAGAAATGAAGTCGGTCACGAAACTGACCGCAAAAGACACTACAAGTGCAAATGCATTGGCCAATTCGATGTCTCTGTGACTTGAATGCAATGTAACATGTCCCGGACCAGGATTCGGCCAAAAATGAGTGGGAGGAGAAGTTGAACCTCATTTTGCTTGCCCGATAAATCTTGTGCCTTCTTAGAATTGCGTTTGCTTGTTGTGGCATGTGACATGCCACAACAAGCTCTATGGGATGCCACGATACATTGTTGTGCACACCAAGCTGCGATGCGTTCCCAACTGCCATATGTTGTACATTGTTTATTGCTCACAAAATTGCTCTCTCTCTCTCTCTCTCTCTCTGTACTCTCAAAGATACTCCACGACTGGATTTGTTGAAGGCCATTCAGGCCCCGGTCGGATTTGTTAACATTGTCCACAGCATGTACTCCAAAGCTGAGGCACTCATGGTGGTGGAAGGTAAACTTGTGACCTCTTTGCTGTGTACGCTGGTGTGCTCCAAGGTGGCTCTTTATCAACACTTCTCTGCAATTTTGCAATGGGTCCACGTTTGTGCATGTTTTATTGTCTATTTGTGAAAACTGAGTTTGGGAGGGTGCTGGCTTGTGCAAACGATTTGGCTGCAACTATCAAGCGCCTCAGACTGATCCCCATCGCCTCAGCTTTTGAAGTCTTCGCGAGGGTCTCTGGTAACGGCGAAGTGCACAATTGTTCTCAACTCGGTGGCTGCCTCCCCCCATAATGTCTTGCTAATTGGTGGACCAACATCCCCAAGTGGAAAGATGCCAGCATTAGTAATGCAGCGAAGTACTTACGATTCTTTATTGGCCCTGCCTCCTTGGTGCCACAGTGGAGTGCCCCTGTGCAGAAACTCAAGAAAAGACTGGAACTCCTAGTTTCTGCTGGAGAAGCGGTTGCAACCTCGATTAGGCAGTACTCCATGCGGGCTGCCCGGTGCTCACCTATGTGTCGCAGCTTTGTCTGCCCCCGCATAATATCAAAAACACAGAGATTGTAGCCATGAGTGGAATCTTGCACGTTGCCAGCGAAATCCCAGGCAAGCTTTGTCTTCTTGAGTGCCGAACTTGTGCTTGGCATCCGCTCGCTCTTGCATACTATGTGGGCTATCCTTTTTGGCACAGCCCACAGCACCGTACTTGATGTGCAAGCTTTGTTCAACGGCAACCTTCTGTGGGCAGAGGCTGAGCAGTGCCGTCCCGCCGCTCTTCTTTCGGTAGATATGCTTTCACCATTTGGATGGGACTCGCGACCCCTGGTTTGCAACTTGATTAAGGCCCGAACATTGCAAAGTCTCAGCGGTGCAGAACGTTTGACTATCTCTCCGCATCGCTCGAAGTGGTGCTCGAATCACGACACTAGTATCCCAAAATAATTAATTTGATAACATGATGATTAATCCCTCTGGCTCCGATTGGATCCCGCCCCTGGAAAGGAGGCTTGAGGTGCTTTGCCCTGGGCATCTGCTCTCAGTGGATGCGGCATCTTGGTTTTTTCTTTTTGCACTTGAGCATGAATCTCCCTGTGCGAAGTTGATGGGCCTTCAACTCCGGGGCCACCAGTCACAAATATCCTGTAAGAACCAGATTAGCCTGTGCCTTCGAATGCCACTTGCTTGGCCCGGTGTTCCCGCCATTGCCTCTCAGCCATTTCCCCCCCAGAGCTACCGAATGATGTGCTTAACTGGTCATTTCAGAGATGTCAAGTGCACTGCTCTTGCCCGCTGCATTTACCACGGCATCAAGCTGGGGCAGGATGAGCTGATGAGCAATCTTGACACCAGGAAGCAAGTCAATCACTCGATTGAAAAACGCTCTGGATATAGGCAAGATCATTGCCACCGACTTGTACCAAACACAGTGTTCATGGCTGCAGCGGGTTGGAAAAACAAATATATACATGTATAGATATACACCTATGTATATGTTAACTTTAAGGTGCAAGCAACTACGCAGGTATCGTGCCCTCATCTGTTGTAGTCATATTAGACAAAGGTGGAGTCTTGATTTTGCTGTGCAGGGTATTTGGTGCTTGCTTGCAAGTTAGTATTATTTCGGTGGCCCAGATTCGAGCAAGTGTAAGTAGGATTATGTTGTGTAAGCCTTGTACAGCCACGGCGGGCTGGGCCAGCACGGTACTCGTGCGAAGTACGAGTTCTAACTGTACACACAACACAGGGTCGAGTCAGACCCAAAGCGATGAGGCAGGCAGCCCTGGGGAGCCCGGCCCAGCGCCCCACCGCACCCGGAGGGGGTGGTCAACATCAACAAAAACAATAAACGAAAATCATGCAAGCGCTGCATTTTACGCAAGGCAGAGGTCGCAGCTACACGATGTGTGGCACAATGCTGGTCACGGGTCTTACGCCCGATGAAGAGCTCACTATATGTGAGTTCCGCTTCATTGGAACCACTCGGATACATCGCAAGGACACTGACATGATATCAGGATGTGCACTTGGTACAAATGCCGACCCGCCCCTGCATGCGAGGCAGCGCCACCGCCGTGGCAGCCGGACGCCGCTTCAGACGTAAGTTCGGTATACCGCGCTGGTGGTCGGCTGGTTTGAAAGACTGGATGCTCGAGCAAAACGTCGCCGTCGTGTATCATTTAATGGCTCAAGTGTGATGACGTCATTCG
>Ga0099797_100871_pt1 | contig 17602 bp, 18 predicted proteins | sample Uncmet_Sort48C_1_FD_89871 | JGI IMG/M metagenome (GOLD analysis project Ga0099797, IMG submission 89871) | Marine eukaryotic communities from CALCOFI LINE 67, Pacific Ocean - C012_Sort48C_1 | ecosystem: Environmental > Aquatic > Marine > Oceanic | place: Pacific Ocean: Monterey Bay | collected...
AATCCGCTGCACACGTACCGCAGATGCTCACTTTCGCTGCAACTTCGTTGTAAAACCACCTTCGCTTCGCACTGAAACTCCTAGCGCGGCGGTCTGGGCGAAGCCCTCCTGGATAAAGTAAGGCGCCTTTTCCTCGTGTTGGGAGGCTGGCACCCCCCAACCCCCGCTTTCTGATGTTTGGAATTAGAGTGTAAACTCCCCGTGACCATCAATATTCGCAACGAGGAACGTATTGTTTACAACATAGGTCTGTTTAGATATTGATTGCATTCCTTTGTAAATACATGGTTGCATTTAGTATGGTTGGAAATATGTCAGCTGTTGTATCTTACTATCTGTGCTGCTTTGAACTCAACTCACAATCGTCTCAATCCCATATCAACCTGTTATATTATGTTTTTACAGCCAAGTATAAATACAATATTTTTGCGATCAAGTACGAGGAGCACAGCAATCCCACTCCGTGCAGCATGGTGGAATGGTTTGCCTTCAACTGTACAGCCCTTTGGCTTACCAAATTTCGGGAGTGGCTCATTTAACATATTTTGAATTATTTGGGTCTCCAAGGCCAAACAAGGACAATCAAACACAATGACCATAGATCCCAATATTATTGACACCACAGGGGGGCCGCGGCCGAAGGCTGCGGCCCCCCAGTTCTGTCCATTGCATTGGAATCTATGGTCATGGTGTTGGATTGTCCTCGTTTGGCCTGGGAGGCCCAATTAATTCAAAATCTGTTAAATAAGCCACTCACGAAATTTGGTAATCCAAAGTGTTGTACAATTGAAGGCAAACCATTCCACCATGCTGCACGGAAATAAGCCACTCACGAAATTTGGTACTTTGGCTGGCAAAACGCTGCACAGGCAACGAGCATGACAGAACAGCCTCACACGCTTGCGGGTGCTTTTGAGGCTGAGCTGCAAAGCACAGGCCAAATCATAATAATGGCAGGACTGCAACCGAACAACGTTCAACGAACACAAACACACATTCAATTGGAAAGTAGTTAATGAGGTTTAATATACAAAATTTATTTTCCAGACCCCTAAACCCTAAACCCTGTTTTCCGGTCCCGGGGTCCGTCCCCAGACCTCGGGAACATCATTTTTATGTTATTTGGACCGACACGGATCGATTTGGACCAAGTTTCAGCCCAAACCGTTGGTTCCGGACCCAAATCGTGACATGTATTTTCACATGGATTGGGGTTAATTAAAATGAGGATTAAACCCCATTTAGATTAAACCCATTAGTGGATAATATATAAGGAATGTGAGAAGGAAAATATTCTAATGGTATAGACAGAACAAGGGGTCAATAAAATTAGAATATATTCCTTCTCTTATTCCTTATACATTCTCCATTAATGGGGTTTAATCTAAATGGGTTTAATCCCCATTTTAATTAAACCCCATTAACTACCATTCGATTCAAGAACCTCGCTGTCCGAACAGATTAACCGATTGTCGAGTACGAACACAAACCAAATAATATACACACACTTGAAGTCGAACACGAAAACGAACACAAACACCTCAGGATCACGGGTACAAGCTCGAACACAAACACAAACACATCTCCGAACACGAACACGAACAACAAATCCAACCGGTGGCAGACACAAGTAGCCTGCAAATTTGGACTAACAGAAACTGCAAACACACACACTAACAAACAAATTTAAACACACACACCAACATCTGGGGATTCCAAGTCTGAACACGAATGCGAACACGACATGCCCAAACACGAACACAACAATAAATACCCACACACAAGCAGAAACAAGCACACACAACATAACCGGATATCGAGCAATCAATTCCGAACATGTGTTTACACAGATTCCGAACACACTGAAATACGAACACGAACACGAACCACGTTTTCCAAACACCGAACATCGTTCAACCGCAATCCTGAATAGTGGTGCTGATCACAACCATGCACTGCTGACGCCTAGGAGCAAGCAATTCAGCCGCGATTGGATTGGAATGCAGAGTAACCTTCCGGTAAATTCACAAAGTGGCTTACCAAGCGGCACCGGAGTACACATAACGGCAACAAAAAGGAGCCTGACACACTTTCTCATACTTATTCCCATGTGGACGGCCCATGAGATATGTATATATATATATATATATATACCTAGCTGTAATTTGGTTGCTTAAACACTTGATATTTTTTAAGCTTTTCATTTTTAGTTTTGGGTGCGCTTTTCGAAAATATATTTCCCCCGAAGGGCTGCCAAAAGAACTCCCAAAATTGTAAAATCCCCAAATGTTCTGATCTTATCAATTTCCTATGATTTTACCCATCTCCATATGCAAATTCGATGCAAAACACATCCCCGATGCATTTAAACACGTCCCCGGCCTGTTTTGAAGGCTCCGGGACCGGAAAACAGTACAAACACACACAAAACCTTAAAACACTTAAAACTTGCCCCCAAAAAACAGCTAGGTATACATACTCCGGTTGACAAGATTCACCCACCTGTGCAATAACTGCCTTGGAAAAAACAGGCGGCTTCAACTGCTGGGTTCCATCACTTCATCAGGGGTGCCCATCGTTAACAAATGCAAAAGATGGATGTCATAACTGAATAAAACCAAGGGAAATCACAGTTCGTAACACGATTTCCATAAAACACATAAGCTCTGTACCGTTTTGTATGTTGATAAGTTGTGTTGAAAATCATGTCTTTGCTTGCAAGCATTTTGATTCTTATACAATACCTGGTCGAACTCCGGTCGAGCTCCAGCCTGAATGGCAATCAAATGTTCTCTCTTTCGTTTCTTTGTATTTTGTGAAAATACATAGTCTTGGGATAATACACAGGAGACACAAACACAAACGCAAGTTTGCAAATGGTTTTCGAAGGCTAGAATGGACAATTATTGGGAAACGGTTTTCCATCGACCCCAATATTGCATCGATCCAAATTTCATAAACTTTGAAAATGCTTGTGGGTTTTGTGTTTGTGTTTTTGTATAGCCCTGTTTATCAAACCCAGACGTGGTAGTAATGAAGGTTCCGGGTCGACTTCCGCTGGAGCTCCGACCAGGGAATTATTTTGTTTACAATCACCCAAATTAATTATCAGGTTGATCGAACTACACCGTTTTCAAATGTTAAGGAATTGTTATTTAAGAAATCGAGCCCTGCGAGCCCTCACAATATCAAACAGCGAGCCCCCTTAAGGAAATTATATTTAAGGAATCAAGCCATCAATGAATCGAAACAATAAAACCTTCATGAGTCCATGGGGGCCCATGGGCCCCATGGGCTACTGGGGTGGGGGATCACTCGCCGAGAGCTCAAGGTGCCGCAAGGAATTGCAATCAGAAACTACTATTTTAAGGAATTGAGGGTACCATGTCGAGAATCTCGGAATTCCTTCACATCCGGAAAAGTAGTTTGGCAATGGAGGCACCTTTGATTTATTGTATGTTTAAGTATGAACTAAACGCGCATCGCACTTCGACTTGTGAATTTTGTTTGTTGTGAATTTCTGCCTTTTCTGAAAAGGAACCCCGCGATGAAATTTGGAAACCATCTGCGCATCAACTGAACACGTCAGTGCAAGAAACTTGTAACAACCTCGCAAGCCGTGCAAGCTACTGAAGCCGTGCAAGCTGAGGCAAAAACAAGCCGTGCAAGCCACTGAAAACGGAGTAAGTGATGGAAAAAAGTTCAACCTACATAGGATGCTCTTGTGAGAGACGTAGACCTGGCGGGCAAAACAAAACCTCACACGCTTGCGCTCGCTTGTGAGGCTGGCCTGCACAGAAAATGCCGTGCGGGAAAACACAGAACCATGCATTGAGAACTTTGCTGCTCATAATGATGTGCTGCTGACACAAGCAATTCAGCGGCGAATGGTATTCAAAAGCAATCTCACTATGAATTCATAAAGCCGTTTTCAAAGTGGCACGAAGTAGATTATCGCGGCACGGCCCTGACACGCCCTCCCGTGTGCACGGCCAAAGATAAATACCCCGGTGCAAGAGTCAGATGGACATCAATTGTCTCGGCAACTGTCAGAGCAAGAAACCTGTCGCAATACATATACTGGAAATACAGGCCGTGCGAGCGGCTAAGGACAAGCCGGAGGAAGTATCACGGCAAGGCCCTAACAGACTTTGGCGGTATCTTACTGTACCGACAAACTATGAGCAGACCTGAACTGATGTATATACACTCCGGGGCAACAAGTGCCTAATGGCTGGCCCTGGCAAATCACGCAAATCCAGTGTCTAAACCATATCCCCTCACTTAGATCCATAAATTTGAGACATGTCTCATCTAAGGTTTTAGTTATACTGTTTTGCCCTCGTGCCCTGTAAGTAAACAACTTCATACCTGGATGTTTTGTAATTTGCCAGTGCCGGCAAGCCTGTGACTTAGCGCTTAAATCACAGGAAAACAGAAACTTCCCTCCGGTATTTCGAGTAGATCGCTTTGGGCACATCGGGCATACATGGCAAACACGATTGTTCATCGTCGTCATCATCGTCGTCCGGTGGCTCGGAGATGGGATGGGCCGCTGCACAGGCGTTGGCTTTGGTGGCTCGGCCGCCACAAAGGGCAGCCATTGAAGAAAGGTTGCCAAGAACATGCGGCTCCTGTTGGGACCCCAAAGATATACACCACCACCGGGTTGGGGCCTAGAAAAAATAGGGAAATGGCTGGTGTGGACGATTTGGTGGTGTATATGCAAACTGCTGTAAAATACAGCAGTTTGCATATACACCACCAAATCGTCCACACCAGCCATTTCCCTATTTTTTCTAGGCCCCAACCCGGTGGTGGTGTATATCTTTGGGGTCCCGAGTTGATGGGGTTTAATACTAATGTGGTTCAATTAAAATGGGATTAAACCCGAGTTAGATTAAACCCATTAAGAGAGAATATAAGGAATATGAGAAGGAACATGATCTAATTTTATTGGCACCACAGGGCTCTGCAGCCGAAGGCCACGGCCCCCTGTTCTGTCCATTTCATTAGAATACATCCCTTCCGACCTTCCTGATATATTGTCCATTAATGGGGTTTAGTCTCAATGGGGTTTAATCCCGGGTTCCTGCCGGTTTCGAGTACCTAGTTATTGTATGTTATTGCAGATTCATTTTCCTTCGACTTCAGGAGGGGAGGGGACAATCCGAGGCAAGAGGAGAGGGGGAATGCCCACAGGCCATGTTAGATCGCAACTGGTGGGAAGTTGCTTTGTTCGAAGACTTCCGAATCTGCGTTCCATCTGTGTTCCTCTATCTAAAACCTCTGCGTTCCATCTGCATTCCATCTGGAACCCAAATAAACCAAACTGGAACCCAGAATCCCTAAAATACACCATTCTTTTACACTTGAAATTGGCGGGTCGGCCGCCCGGCGCCCGCTCGCCGGCTGCCCGCCGGCCGGACGGCCTCCCGCTTGGCCTCGATGGGCCATGGGCCCCATGGGCCGCATGGGCCCATAGGGCCCTTTGGGACCCACGGGCCCCATACCAAAATTGACTCAAATGGAACCAGGAACTAAAAACGGACACCATTTCTTTTACACTGGGAGTTGCCATAAGTTTATGTGTAAGAAATGGATCCGAAGCACGACGACAGGACCTCGAGGCCTGAAAAATGAGCTCCCGCTTGCACAGAAGACGATTTCCCCAAACACCCGAAGTCACAATAAAACTCACATCTTAGTTGGAACGTGCAGTAGGCAGTTTAGGGTTTAGGGGTCAGGCTTCTGTCTCCATTGGAACGTACCGTAGGCCCAATTAATAATACAAGGCCGGGCCTCAGACCCCAAAACTTTTATAAGCACTGAACAACAGGGTGAGGGTGCTGTTGTGTTTTGTTTTCCTTTCACTGATCTGCAATAGTGCGTCTGCCAATGCCTACATGCTTCCATTCGCATCAGCCCGAGTTGGTTGGGGAGACCCTAGCCGTAAAGGTGCTCAAACGTTCTTGGCTCTCTCAACAATGTACAACTGAGGATTGCCACTTGCTTCTTGCAAAAATTCAGACAGGATCTACTGCATGGAAACATATTAATATTCACAACAAAACTAACATCTTGATTGGAACGTACCGCAAGCTTAATAAATATTGCAAGGTCTCGAACTGTATTGTCCGGTCCTCAGACCCCAGAATTTTTTATAAGCTGGTCATGGCCCGAACCTGCCGCAGCAAATGCACGAAGCTATACAATGAGAAATTTTATGACGCCGAGAGCAGTTTCGACACCATGAGACTGTCTTTTGAAAGATTGCCCTTTGATTTTTCCGGTCCCGGACCCCCTTGAACCCCATTTTCCGGTCCCGGGGTCGATCCCCAGACCTCGGGAATGCATTTTGGGATTATTTGGACCGATACGGATCGATGTGGACCAAGCTTCAGCTCAAACCGTCGATTCTGGACCCAAATCGTGACATTTAGGCAAATTGTGTTTACTAGGGTGGGGGACCACTTGCTTTGAGCTTGGGGTGCTGTCAGGAATTACGTCCAAAAGCTCGATGATTGGTCCAAACTACACGGGACCCTCTTTTGAAAAACTGTAGTTTGAAAGACTGTCTTTCGAAATGTCAAAAGAGAGTCTTTCAAAGACAGTCCCGTGCAAGTTGGATAAGACTCGGTACTTGGGTGGGGGATGGCTCCAAAGAGCTCAGGGTGCTGGCCGGTTTGCGTGTCTGTTGATATTCATAAGTATAACTATTGCATATCATTACAGATTTGTTGCTATATTTGTATCAGACGCGATATTGAACTTCTTGCAATATTTATAATTCCTACCGTATCGTTGTTGGTGTTTTGCGTTGCACAAGGCTGCAAGACTATGTTTTGGAGTACTTTCGTGGATGAGCACGCAAAGCGTAGAAAAATGTTTGTTAAGGGTCTGGAGGCGGATGGAAATTCTGGATTGGCATTTTTGACGACACCGGGCACGAACTGACTCCAGAATCAAGCATTCTCACAACTAAGACATGTTCTGTGTTCACATTTTTTAATAATGCCATAAACGCAACCAAATTGTTCAGAAACTGTTGCATCCGAAAATGGGTTTGGGGTCTGGGGTCTGGGGTCCGGCGTTCGAAAAAATGAAAATATCTTTGAAGCACACCCACGCTTTAGTGTGCCAACTGTCTCCCCATTGTGCTCGGGCTTAAGCACTTCATTAGCTAATACCTGTGAAACAAGGGCCCCCAAGAGGTGACAATATGAGCCAATGAGTTCCAAAATTGTGCAGATTTGCAGCAAGATTTGGAAGTTGCGAGGGGTATGTGGAATGCTGTCGATATTGATTTCCGGAAAATGCACAACAAATGTGACAAAAGTGTGCACAAAAGTGCACACGAAGTATGACAAAAGTGTGACCAAAGTGGGCCTCAAGTGGGTGCGCCTAAGTGACCCAAAGTGCGCCCAAAGTGTGGGCAACAGTGTGGCCGTGTCCCCACCCTGCCACCCCACCCCCCCTCTCATGCAGCCCCTGGGCCCAGGGACATTCGGCCCACTTTGGCCGCACATTGGTCAGACTTTTGTTCCATGTTGTGCACACCTTTCCAAAATGAATTGCAAAACCATCCCACATAAAACACAGCTTTCAACGAATGCCATTGATGCCACTCCAAGAGAGGTGTGTTCCTCCAAGAGAGGTGATGTTTCCATTGGGCCAGCCTGAACACACGCGACGCCATGAGTGATGTGCACGCTTGGCAAATTGTTTACGCAGGGCGGCACGCCCCCAATACACCAACCGCGCTGTACTACACCAATCTGTACTAAACCACCTTTCAACAATAGCCGATAAAGCCTGTGATGCAAGGCCCCCCAAGAGGGGACAAACTGAGCCAATGGGTTCGACAATTGTGCCAATCGGCGTCGAAATCGAGGAACATTCAGCATGACAAACGAATGCCAAAGGTACCCCTCCAATTGAAGGGCCTTCGAGCCTTATCTCTCAAAAGCCCTCGCGCCCACCACTCCCTCTACAACAAGCGAGGTTCGAATTCTTAACGGCCGTCTCGGTCCGAGCATGTCCGAGCTACCCTAATGACTACCGCGGTTGCTGAGAACAATGCTGGAACACACTCGCTGGCTAAGTTACTACGCGCAACTCAGGCCCGCGCCACATGGAGTTTACGATATCGGATGGAATGGAGGCCGTATAGCCAACATGAATAGAGATGGAATACAAAGGAACTTCGCCAGAATAAACATCAAACGAGCAAGTGGGTCCAAACAAAAAACATCACAATGTAAGATACAAAGACAAGTCGCCAAGATGAGGGGCCAGAATCATACAACGAAAGTAGAACAAGATCGACTGTGAAAGCCTAAAGACCAAAACCAAAGAAGAGGGCACATGGCACAGATGTTTGGATCAATAGTGTGTAGGTGACAAGTGACATCAACAACCCGAGCATGCGAGAGCAGCGCCAAGAAGTGACAATACAAAAGAGGAGGAGCGGCCTAAAAGCCAACACCTTGTGCCCGTAATGCATTCTGCAAGGGCCGGAACCACTGCCAATGAGAGGCATCATAAGGTATAGCGACATTGAAACTGAGGTCTTGATTGCTTGAGGGCATGAACATCGCCTTTCGCCAGTGGATCAATATTGGGCGGCTATCGCATGCATGGGCAACGGCATCCTGAGTGAGCTGCTTTGAAAAAGGTGCCATGTCTGCAGATTGCAAGCCCCTTGGCACGCCAAGCCGCTTTGCGGAGGTTGAACGAATGTCTCTTGATCTCGCGTGCTCTGGCCTCGAACTCCTTCCGCAGAAGACACCTGTACTGACGCACACAGAACGCATAGTGACCGAAGGAACGGCAATCTTGTGCTGAGCTGCTTGCAAGTACAACTTCGTAGTTCTGTCTCGCTCCTGTAGCTGCTGTCACGGCCGAGCGTGTGGTCGCATCAAGGGCCCTAAGATATCGAGCGCGACCCCCAGCATAGCGCGGACCCATCCATAAGGAGTGAAGCTCGTCTTCAAAATCAACAATGCAGACAGAAACGGGGTAAACTGATGTGGCACGCTCGACCGTGACAGCTCAACCGTAAACTGATGGGCTCAACTTCGTCATCTGTGGCACGCTCGACCTGGGCCACTGTCTTCGGGATGAACTCGCGAGCAAAATAATTTCCAGCATATCGGCCCAAGAACCAATCACCTGAAAACAAAGTGCAAACAGCTTGTCGGCAGCCCTATGAATTCCAAGATGCCAGGTGGGCTAGGTGCCGGGGTCCTAAGCCGACTGCATAGCAGAGCTGTTTTGGCATGACAGTCCTCTTCGCTTCGAAACAGTATTCCTTTGAATAGATCAGCCTGCTCATTTCTGTGGAGTTCTATGCGGAATTCCTGATTAATGCACCGCACGTGCTTCTGAATCGCACCGACCTCGGTTGGAGGGCGCTGCCCGTGACGCGGGAGTCTGCAACATCGGCGCCCAAGGATATCCGTGCGAAGTGCGTAGGGATGTATGCTTGTCCACGCCCCGACGTCCGACCATTAACCGTCAGAGTCAATGAAATCCTGTCCTGTGTCGACATGGAAACCTTGATGCACTCCTGGCATTGGGTAGAGCACGCGATAAATCCTGGACACATGCGGTGAAACAATCTGTGGACTTGGCTTTGTGATACACTAGGGCCAACTGTTGCCAAAAGTCTGCAGGTGAGTTCACAAGCCTAAGAAAAATCCAAGACCTCTCACTTTCCATTCAAGCGTGCAAGAATCAAGACCAGTACTAAAATCGACAGCACATCCCGGGGGCTCTGCCACCCCATCCAAGGCAGCGCTTAAGCGCAACATGTTGACCCTATCGTGACCCCAAGTAAACACCTCGACACCATAACACAAGGCAGGCATAACCAAGGATGACAAGAGAGGTCCAGAGGTACAATAGGAACTGCAAAGAAAAAGCTGGTAGTCTGTGCAATCCAATGAAGAAGGACTTAGATGCCTTGTGAAACGCAGCGAGTCGTGAGTCAAGTTGAGAAGAAGCGGTGCCAGTGCTGTTTCATCAAGATACCCAGATAATTGAGGGATTGTGCGGCAGATAACTCTTGCCTGTAGATGCAAGCACTCAGCCTCACCCCTTCGATGAAAACTGCTTTGCCAAGGTATTCGACACCAGGGTCTTCCCGAGGGTGGAAACCGCAAGGAAGGATTTAGGAACCGAAACAAACGAGCGGTGCTCATTGACAAAAGAAGTCATGATGTCGAGCGAGTGCTGCAGGCTGTTCAAGTCATCAGCCGGAATGGCTGCTTCATCTGCATATAACAGGATAGACAAGGTAACATCTAAGAGCGAACACAAACTTGGATTTTCTGCTACATAGGCTTGACATAAGTGAGGAGATTCTACGGCCCCTTAAGTTCTCTCACTCCAAGTTTTCTGCAAATGGGACACCAAGTAAGCAACCAAGATGGACAATGCTGCTTGTACTATCAAAAAATTCCAACAGGAGTGTGCAAGCGACCGTTGAGACTCAATACTGAGCCAAGGGCAGCAAAGGGATCGGGCGACTTATTGAAGGAAACGCTGTGCGAAGGTCGATCCAAGCCACATATCAGCGCCTATTGCCACACACACGGTCATGCACCAAGGTCAAAAGCACGAAGACAGCTTTTAAGCAACCACATCCCCGTCGGTACCCAAATTGTTGTGCTCCTGGCTGCCAAGACCCCCGAATCGAGCATCAATCAAACTGCTCGAAAGACGGATGCCTTTCAAGCTGGAGGGAGCATCAGCCGCCTTGCCAGGCTTCAACAATGATTTGATGAGTTCCCGTCCAAGAGCTTTAACAAATTGACTGACGTGCATGCATGGACAATTGGTTACGAAGGACGGCACGCCCCCAACACACCAACCGCCCCAGAACTTGTTGGTCTTACCTGTTTTTTCACTTGCTGTACCAACCGCCCGACTTGTTCGTGCCTCATTTTTTGGAAGGGCGGCACACCCAAACTCGGAAACTATGCCAACCTGTTTGGTAATATTTTCCACAGACCTACCCGCTCATGAGAAGCTGGCCCGGTTTCGAGTGGCACTTTGACCCCGCCAACAAATCGAACACCAATTACCAAGTTCAAACATTTGTTTGTTTGTTCGGGAATCTGGTTCTCAGAACCCAAGACTGGTCCCATTGGATTCGTTTCGAAATCCGATGCTCCGATATGGACCCGATCGCAACTCAAATCGATTTCCGGACACCCCTTCCAAACAAAAGTTTGAACAGATGCAGGGATTTTGCTTGGTTACTCCCGATTACAAAGGCTGCGTTAGACTCGAGTGCCATGGCTGCTTACAGTCCATCCCTATAAATGCACCACAACTACCAGACTTATGGGCCACTGAGTGCTCCCCCCCCCCCCAGATACCCAATGGAGTGTCGCCATAGGAAATCGACACACTCATTCCTCTCACAGGCTAAGAACTTATGGAGGAGTCTACATATGCACCAAATGTGGGCCATTGCAAGGGAGCAGATACGGAATCTGCATAAACCCGGCGAAGGCCCCACACCAGGTGGTGAAAATAATCTCAAAGCCTACTCTAGAAATAGAGCACCTATGATCTGCCCAGGCTGGCCATATAATAAAGCTAGTCTAAAGTATAGGCATAAGAAATATAACATAAGTCGGCAAGTCTTAGACATTGAACCGACTAGTGTGCCAGATGCTCTTGCAAGGTCCTTCCAAGAAGACACAGGTGAGGATGAGGAAAACCCTCCCTCGCTGTCAGCACCTGCCTCACCGTCTGGCTCTAGCTCCTCTGACTAACAGAGGCCCAACCATATGTTGGCTATACCTACAGTGCCTTTAGCACGTACTGCGAGAAGTAAGTCGGGTTGGCACTTTCGCTTGCTAGCCTTGTCATCTGACCACTCGCAACGCTTTCCAAAACAAAAACACGAGCATGTTATATAAATATCCGCCACCGTGCCTCCGGCACCAGTGAAGTGCTCACGAGGAGTTTTAGTACCTGTTTCTCAATTGAATTGTTTTAGGGGACTACACAAGCTCGGGGCATTATGCTTCTATTTTAAGATTGATTTGTTCGATCACATTTGGTATTGAAAATTGGGACTTGGTTACAAAAGTATGGTAAACGACTCTGAAGGAAGTGCATTTATACCAACGAATATGTATATAAAATCGATGTCGTGTTTTTTTTTTTGGTACAAACATTTTTATCCTCTATTTGGCTCACACATATTGTGGCTTTCTCACACTTGGGACGCTTCATGGCGCGCTTTTTGTCATGACAAAAATAAAAAACACATAAAAAGGCGCCAAATGAGTTTTGGGTAGAAAGTGATCACGAAGGGACCCCCAATGACTCCCGAAGGCACCCCAATGGACCCCCAAAGGCGACAAATGGAGCCCAATGACGCCCCAAAGGCGCCCCAATAACCCCCCAAAAGGTGACAAATGCAGCCCCATGGCCGTCCGAAGGCACCCAAGGCAGCCCAAGGGTTCCCAAAGACCACCAAAGACAGGCCAAAGAGCCCAATGAAACATAGAACTCAAAAAATTGCGATAGTCAACAAACATTAAGCAACAAACAACAAACAACAAACAACAAACAACAAAAGCCTTAACCCTAAATCCTTGCACATTTAGCCAATACATGTGCACCTTCAATGTGTCTTCTATACTCTCCAGAGCCCCGGTTGCATGGGCCCTCCGCATGTCAACGTCACATGTGTGTTTACGTGTCTCAAACATCTATTTTTGCTTCTTTATATATGTATGTGTGTGTTCTATACTGTCCAACACAATGAACAAATCGCGATAGTGGCCCCTTTGATATACGGTATTGTGGTACCCTAATTTTAATGTATTGAGCGGCGGTACTCTGGCACAAATCACTTGCACGTTGAGCCAATATATGTGAACCTTCAATGGAAATCTCCAAATATGTCCAACACGACTTAAATTTCGAAACCAACAAACACACAAACAAACGAACACACAAACAAACAAACAAGCAAACAAACAAACAAACTAACTAACATTTCGCTGTTTCTATCATTAATCTTTAATGCCTTGTGTTTTGTTTCTCTCACTCGTGCACAAAAGCAGAGCATGGCACGGTGGCGGGTAGGCCGACGGCAATTGGATATTAAAAAGTAGGTTGCGCTAGCAATTTAAATTGAAAACTGAAAAGTGAAAAGTCGGACTTTGCTCGACTGCACCTCCGGACGTGCAAAAACACAATAAATACAATGCTTTTGCTCACCTGAGACTTCGACAACACCGTGCCTGGCACTTTCCTCGACTGAGCCCGACTGTGCTCCCGCTCGAGGTTTGGCGCCAAACATGAGCTCCGGCTCGAGGTTTGGCTCCAAACATGAGCTCCGGCTCGACGTTTGGCTCCAAACATGAGCTCTCGCTCGAGGTTTGGCTCAAAACATGAGCTCCCGCTCGAGGTTTGGCTGCAAACATGAGCTCTCGCTCGAGGTTTGGCTCCAAACATGAGCTCCCGCTCGATGTTTGGCACGTCAAAGGCGCTCCCGCCCTAGCTTTGACAATACTTTGTTCGACTGAGCCTTCTCAAACACAGTGAATACCATGCTATGCTTTTACAACACATTACATACAATAATTCGGCAGCTGTGCCGCTGCATAGTTCTGACTTGCTTATCTTTCCTTCGAAACCACTGCGCTGCTTTGCACTTGAGCCTTCACTTCTAAAACACAATGAATACAGCACTTCTTCGGAAGTGCCTGTGCATACTTCTGGCTTGCTTATCTTTCCTTCGAAACCACTGCACTGCTGTGCACCTGAGCCTTTAAAACACAATAAATACAGTACTTCTTTGGCAGTGCCTGCGCATAGTTCTGACTTGCTTATCTTTCCTTCGAAACCACTGCACTGCTTCGCAACTGAGCCTTCACTTCTAAAACACAATATATACAATACTTCTTCGGCTGTGCCTGTGCATAGTTCTTACTTGCTTATCTTTCCTTCGGAACCACTGCACTGCTTTGCATCTGAGCTTTCTCTTCTAAAACACAATAAGTACAGTACTTCTTCGGCTGTGCCTGTGCATAGTTCTGACTTGCGTGTCTTTTCTTCGAAACCGCTGCACTGATTTGCATCTGAGCCTTCACTTTAACACAATTAATACAGTGCTTCTTCGGCTGTAACTATGCATAGATCTGACTTGCTTTTCTGGCCTCCGAAATATCTGCATTGCTTTGCACCTGAGCCTTCACTTCTAAAACACAATGAATACAGAGCTTCTTCGGCTGTGCCTGTGCTTATTTCTTCGAATTCACTGCACTGCTTCGACCCAAACATTCTAATGAGGTGTTCTGAGTTCTGACTTACTCATCTCACATTCGGAGACACTTCGCTGCTTCGAACCTTGCTTTGTACGAATCCACAGGCGCCGTATGGCGCCATGTGCGAATCTAGTATATATATATGTGTATATATATATACTTTTGATGGACCTGATTAAGCAACACTTTGGTTTTCTGGAGCTTTACAAGTGGTTCTCCACAAAACATATTTGGGGCATTGCAAATCCAACATGATGGCAAAATGTTCGTTTGGGTGCACTTTTCGTAAATGTGTTCTCCCTGAAGGGCTGGCAAAAGAATTCTCCAAAAGCAAAAAATCCGAACATGTTTGGATCCTATCGACCGCACAATGGTTTTGCCATTTTTTACATGTAAACTCGTTAAACCATAACACCCCAGATGCATTTGAACACGTCCCCGAACTGTTTTGAAGGGCCTCGGACCCTGAAAATAGGGTTTAGGGGCCCGGGGCCTGAAAATAAAGTTTAGGTGCTGCTTGATTTAGTCCGTCACCAATATCTCTGTAGCTGTGCACGGGGACATAGCGCCTCACCTGAGGGAGTTGGCTCGGTTGCTCGGCCCAAGTGGTCATAGTCCTGACAATAATGCGATAGGGAGGCAACTCAATTTCCCTGGGTAAGTCTTCGTCAATTTATTTTGGGACACCATTTATATATATATATATATATATATATATATATATATTTAATTCCCGTTCCTCGTTTCGCTGGGTACTTGAGTAAGGGACGACCGGGTCGTCCCTTACTATACATACTGTAGAAACCTATTCCATCGCATTGGCTCTGGGGCTAACAGTGTGTCTGTTGTTTTGCACACTGTTTTTGGTGAGAGACGAATCGCGACACGGGTGAGATGTTCTAAGGTGCACGCTGCTGTACACCCCTACACGCCCGCTACGCGACACTGTAACTTCTGAACTTGTGACCTGGTCCAGCTTCCCCCGGGTAGACCTTGGTCGGGGAAGCTGTTTGATGACCGTGGTACACATTACCTCTCCCCGGGTAGACCTTGGTCGGGAGAGGTGTTCTGACCTTGGTCTGGCTCCTTCCCGGGTAGACCTTGGTCGGAAGGAGCCTGAATTTGCTTAGGTCCAGCTTCCCCCGGGTAGACCTTGGTCGGGGAAGCTGTTTGAATGACCTAAACCCTCGCTTGCCTCTCCCCGGGTAGACCTTGGTCGGGAGAGGTATTATTTTGACCTTGGTCGGATTCCTTCCCGGGTAGACCTTGGTCGGAAGGAATCCTAATTGACCTTGGTCGCGAGTTCAGACCTTGGTCCTCGCTGGTTTCGCCCCGGGTAGACCTTGGTCGGGCGAAACCTAATCTTGAGACCTTGGTCCAGCTTCTCCCCGGGTAGACCTTGGTCGGGAGAAACTGTTGTGTGACCTTGGTCGCGCTGGCTCCCCTCGGGTAGACCTGGGTCAGGGGAGCCTTTCTGCAATGGACCTTGGTCGACCTTGGTCCGGTGTTTCACAAAGGGCGCGACTCCACACGAGACTGGACTTGAGCGTGTGGGCTACAGGATATGATACGGACTTTATGTGAACATGTCTTGAATGCAACTGTTTGTTACGACTTTGTAACCCATGTCACTTCTTCGCTTTCTCTAACACAACAACTTTTCTCTGACTTCACACTTTTGACATGTGATGCGACATGTGAAAAACATATCCTTCACCTTAACTTGTTGCTTGAACCTAACCTATACCCACGAGCAGAACTTCTTGAAACCAATAGGAGTATATATATATATATAGCTTTGGGGCCTCTTCTGCTGAAGTGGTGGACCACCCAACTCATGACACTGTATCTTGCTGAACTCGTGACCAGGTCCAGCTTCCCCCGGGTAGACCTTGGTCGGGGAAGCTGTTTGATGACCGTGGTGCACTCTTCCTCTCCCCGGGTAGACCTTGGTCGGGAGAGGTGTTCAGTTCTGACCTTGGTCTGGCTCCTTCCCGGGTAGACCTTGGTCGGAAGGAGCCTGAATTTGCCTAGGTCCAGTTTCCCCCGGGTAGACCTTGGTCGGGGAAACTGTTTAAATGACCTAAGCTCTCGCTTGCCTCTCCCCGGGTAGACCTTGGTCGGGAGAGGCGCTATTTGACCTTGGTCGGATTCCTTCCCGGGTAGACCTTGGTCGGAAGGAATCTTAATTGACCTTGGTTGCGAGTTCAGACCTTGGTCCTCGCTAGTTTCGCCCCGGGTAGACCTTGGTCGGGCGAAACTCTATCTTCAGACCTTGGTCCAGCTTCTCCCCGGGTAGACCTTGGTCGGGAGAAGCTGCTTTTGTGACCTTGGTCGCTTTGACTCCCCTCGGGTAGACCTGGGTCAGGGGAGTCATTCTGCAATGGACCTTGGTCGACCTTGGTCCGATGCTCGACTAAGGGCGCGACTCCACACGAGGTTGTACCTGAGAGTGTGGAAACTGGGAAGATGCTTACTTAATGTAGACATGTCTTGAGTGCGGCTGTTTGTTTCAACTGGAAACCCTTATATGTGTGAAACTTTGTATGCCAACTACTGCGTCACGCGTGTGCACAACACAACTGGCCTTAACATGTCCTTCACATTCACTTGTTTCTTAGATCCCACCCACGAGCAAAACTTCTTGTGACCAATAGGAACAAATATATATATATATATATATATATTATATTCGGAGGCCCTTTCGCGAAATGGTGGACCACCCAACTCAGCCCTAACGCGACTTAGATACTTTACGTGCATGTATATGCACATCTTTCTCACCGCGAATGCGAGGGAGCAGTACAGAAAATGGGAGTGAAACGGGGCAGGGAGGGCAACATTTTCTGAATGTGTCAATCGGGATTTGATTGACTCCCTCCCTACCCTCCCTTGTGCCAAAATGGCTGCACATAGAATGTGTAACCCCTAACCGAAGGATTAATAATGAAATCAATTCTTGGCCACAGGGCCAGGGGGTTAGGGGGAAGGAGCCGGCCCGGCCCAAGGCCGGGCCGGCGTTCCCAGACGAAACTCGTCCGGGAATTAAATGACCATGATAGTCATCATTAATAACATATATATATACACCACCACCGGGTTTGGGCCTAGAAAAAAAAGAAAATGGCTGGTGTATACCATTTCTTGACGAAGATGTCTGCACAGCGTCCCCGTTGTGGTGTGAAGAAAGTGTTGTATTTTGGGGCGGTATATACCAGCCATTTTCTTATTTTTATACGCCCTAACCTGGTGGTGGTGTATATATATGGTGTCCCCATTTAGTATGGAAACGACCTGCAGCT
>Ga0099797_100872_pt1 | contig 17585 bp, 4 predicted proteins | sample Uncmet_Sort48C_1_FD_89871 | JGI IMG/M metagenome (GOLD analysis project Ga0099797, IMG submission 89871) | Marine eukaryotic communities from CALCOFI LINE 67, Pacific Ocean - C012_Sort48C_1 | ecosystem: Environmental > Aquatic > Marine > Oceanic | place: Pacific Ocean: Monterey Bay | collected...
GTCCCATTTGCGGGATTATCAGCAAATTGCGGGATTAAGTATTAGCAAACTGCTATTGGGGCGAATGTGGCGCGATTGGCTAGGTCATCTATTTAGTTAAATTTATCTCTCCTCATGGATGTTGTCGATCGCATTTCCGTCATTCACAGCATTTCCTTCGTTCATATTTCAATTTGGTTCATTCGTATTTCCTCCATTTGTATTTTCTTGTTTTTTTGTTTTTGTGGCAGGAACAGCAGCAGCTAATTCTGGTTCAATTGATCAGTGATTTTAGTCCAAATGAAGAAGTTTCTGACTTCATTCTGTTCATGATAATTTATAAAAAGTTTTATCACTCAGTGTTTCTTTTGTTTGGAAAAAGTAGTAACGTTTGGAAAAAGCAGTACTTATACTAACAATGTCGATAACAATGTCGATACTAACAATGTCGATGGGTTTGTTGAATTCGGGTGACCGTCCAAACTTGCGTCAGACGGCAGCGGTCAGTGTGACAAGAAGAGGGAATCTGACAAGAAGTCTAGGCCCACAAGTTTCAAGAAGAGGGAATCTGACAAGAAGTCTAGGCCCACAAGTTTCAAGAAGAGGGAATCTGACAAGAAGTCTAGGCCCACAAGTTTCAGCATTGTTGTGAGTAGTTAGTATTTTTTGCAAAAAATACTAAACGAGAGGAGAGAGGAGAATCTAAAGCACCTGCATCGTTGTGATTCATTTCGCCTGTCTGTGCACTGTCATCGTATTTCTGCCGTGTCTCGATGTTGTGTGAATTCGTCATCCTGTCACCTCGTCTCCGTGTGTGTAACAAGAGTCGTCTTCTGAATTGAGCGCAGGCATTCCATAATCGTCAGCGTAGTGTCTCACGTGTCTCCACTAACAATGTAGCAGTGCTGTCATATCTAGCCATGGTGTCATCGGTGGTCAATGTTCGGATGTGAAATCGTTGCAGTGTTGCCAATGTCGTATGTGTATGCCTGAGTCAAGTAGCGAGGTTCGAATCTTACAGGCCACGTTTTTCGAAATATTAGATATTTATTACTATATTTTTTTATTATACATATATTTGAAGCAGAGAGTTGTGAACCAACCAGCACTTCTTTGAAGTCCTGGTTGGAACACCGAGTTGTGAAATAACCAGACCTCCAACTTTCGATCTAATCTCAAACCATCAAACTTAGCGTCTCAACTCTTGCCAAAGGACAAGGTAGCGCAGTGGTTTAGGCGTCGGCTTCGACATTGTGTTGACCTGGGTTCGAGTCCAACCTTGGCCATCTTTTCAATCTAAATCCCTGTCCGACAGGTTGACAAATCTAGCTGACGTCTTTGGCACAGTGACACGGTAGCGTTTTGGTCGGAGCGTTGAGCTACTTTTTGGAGAGTCCTGGGCTCGAACCCCGTCCCAGACGTTTCGCCATTAGTACGCCAGATTATCGAGCTCAAAGACCCCAATCTTTCCCCGGAGGATTTCACTGCTCCGATTGCATCAGTTCCACGGTATCCCCTTGGTTCCATCTGATCCTCGGTTTCGATTCCTCTTCGAATCCTGAAGAGGACAACAGCGAGCAGCAGAATGAATCCATCAGACGAGTGGAGGGGCAAATTGTCGCGCCGGAAAGAGGAGCTCGAGACGGTATTGGCGATAGACAATCAAGTATGGAAATACGACAGAGAGACCCAACGGAACTACGTGGACACGGCGGATAGGGGGCGTTTGAGTTTCGAAGCGGGGAAGACCATCGTTGGAGACAACCCTTTTCAAGCGGAAGAGGAACAGCTGGCCTATGGAATAACCTTCCAGATCATAAAGAAGAACGGGCTGACAACACGAAGTTTGGACACCAAGACTAGGACAGGAGTGCAAAACGATTTGGAGGGGATCAAGAGGAGGATGAATATGCCGGAAAAGATACCCGAGTGGAGCGATGACCATGGCGCTGCTAACCTCCGCAATTGTGGCAATGGGACAGCTCAAAAAGCGAATAATAACAATCAAGGAGCAAGAAACTATGAGCACACGGCCGGGCATGAATCGAGGTTGCTAGACATGATAAACAAATGCGGCTCCCAGACCGCCGGAATTACGCGGCTGCTCGAATTGCAGGCGTCGCGTCTTTGTATGGGGTATGTGACGAAGGAGATGGTGTCTTTGATGAGGGAGCAGCTAACTATGGCGACCTCCAAGGATGCGGAAAGATGCGAAACGGTATCGATAAGACCGCACAATCCGACCGCTTTCACCGACGAAGACAGTGGCGCAGACGGCAAAACCAGGGTCCCATATGGATCGACGACGATAAATTTCGAGAGGGGAGAATCGGAAACAGGGACACAAAACGGGAATGCTGTAAGCATGACAACGAGTACGGGCACGGTGGAGACTACAAAGGCTGCAGATGCAGACGTCGACGATGACGATCTTCTGGCTAGGCGTTTTGTCACGTTGACTCTTAGCGATAAGATCGACTTCGCCACCCATGGAGAAGATACCGTGATGAACCCGGAGCGGCAAGAAACAAGACCCAACGAGATGAGGGTCGGAATCCCAAGCGTGAGCGACGACGGTTTCGAAATCGAGAGTCTGCGAACGCAGCTTGCAGATATGCGGCGGCAAAATGCAGCCGACGCGGAAAGAATGACGCAACAGCTAACAAATGCGCAGGAGGAAAACAGGAACCAAGTAGAGCTTTTAAACCAACAGTTGGCATCGCAATCGCTGACAATAATCAAAAATAATTCGGAAGCGATACAGAAAGACGAGCTCCTTGCGCAAAGAGCCGAGGAATTGCGACAAATTTACACACAAGTAGAAACGCAAATGGCCCTGGTAGCGCAGAAGGACGAGGAAGTCGCAAAGAAGACGAGGGAACTACGAGAAGCGACCCTTATAAATGAACAACAAAAGACAATATTGGAGCAAAGACAGACCGAGATCGAAAACTATAGGACGCAGGCCAATGACACTTTCGAACAAGCCAAAGCGGCAATGGATGCCTGTAACAGGCAACGCGACGTACTCCAATGCGAGAAGGAAAAGCTGCTGAACGAAGTCGCAGCAATGAAGAGGCAGCTTCGAGAGCTACCCCTTGAGCACCAAGCTGTGGCAGGCAATCGCCAACATCCCGAAAGCTCCACCACTACGATGGATGGACAGCATGCGCGAAAGCCGGCCTCGAATACGATGGCAGGGGAAGCAATGCAGAACGATCTGAATTGGTTTGCAGATGCGAAGTGCACGAATGCGAATCGGGCTACCCGTGATACGGCCGGCACGAGCGGGATATCGGATGGCTGTGGAACCAGCCCGAGAACCACCGACGATGTGAATGGGCAGGTAACGAATGACGTTGTGACGCGGAATCCAGAAAAGAAGGCTTGCAGCAGCGCAGAGGTCGTCTGTGAGAGGAAAAAAGGAGTGAATCGAATAAAAGTCGATGACAGCAGCGGGAAGCACGAAGAAACTGTGACCGACAAAGACGGGATAATGTCAAGGGGCGGCGGGTTTATAAATTCGGGGCATTCACCAAGAGGACAAAACGCGAAGGGGAGTCCAAAGGTCACCGATGGATTCGCCGCGGTCAGCAGAGAAGACGGAATGCGGGGCGCTGCTATTGTCCAGAAGGGCAGACAGGAGAAATCGATGACCACCCCCACTACCTACTCGAAAAAAACAGTGGCGACCAGAGAACGGGAAAACCGAAGAAATACGAAACAGGTCCTGGAACCACACGAACGAGAAGAGCTGCCACGAGTATCGGCAACGGTGAACCGCAAGGACACCGTTGGAAATGGGCCGACTCTCGCGAGTGGTCGTTTCGATTTGGCGACCACCCCCGAAGAACCGCGCGCCCTGCCGGTGCCAGAGACGAAGCCCTCTAGTATCAGGAGAAAGAGAAAACAGCGAAGAAAATGCCGCTTGGTTTTCGCAACACCAACACCAGCGAAGGCGGCGCCCCAGAACGGTATAAGCCCCAGTTGTCCCAACCCTATGGAAGAGCAGGGAATACGCCAGCGCCCACAGACGCCGAATCAAGGAGTGACGAGCGCAATTCCGTCGGGAGTCGAAAGGAGCGCCGCAGACCTTGAAGAGCGATCTTTGCCGAAGAAGAGAACCAAAACGATTCCAGCAGACACCCTAGCTCCAGGAGTGAGGGACAACTTCTCGCCGATGGCTCCCATCATTATCCCTTTCGCCCCAGAAGAAGCAAACGATCAGATGGCAACTGTCGGCGTTAGTAGTTCCAATGACGCCATTGGCATCGGGATGAGCACGGAAAAGCGAACGGATACTCTTGGGGAGCCTACAACGCTCGAATGTGGATCGACGACTGGGCTAGCGGAAAAAATCACCCACGACACAGCCGAAAAAATGGACGGGCATGAGAACAGTAATGCGCAGTCCTCCTGCGCACCCAAATCGACGCCAAATCTCGAAACAAACGAAATCCCAAAAGAAGCAGAGGTCGCCGATAATGAAATGACGCGGAGAATCTGCCTGGAGACCGAACTTGTAGACCTAAAGGAGCTGAAAATCACGAACCCGATCCAGGTAGTTCCACTCGGTACCAGCGGAGGCAAACCGGCGGACAAAGTACCGAAAAAAGTCGAAAAAATGGGGAACAGGATGCCAGTGGAAGAAGGGAGAGAGACCACCAGAAGAAATATGAAGCCCAAAATCGACGCCGCCAAAGTATCGAAACACTTTCCGGAAGGGTTCCGTGTCGGCGGTGGAAGCATCTACTATGTGCCCGGAAAACGAGGAGAAGCCGAAGTTCGGGGCGGCAAGAGGGGCTTTCTAACGACCCTCATACAGGGCGGGGACGATTGGCAGAAGGCGGCTCGAAATCTGATCGAAGCATGGGGATGTCCGGTGTGTGATTGGGCGAGAGATAACTGGGATAGGATTCAGTCCGCGGGTAGTCTGGGTAACGGTTTGAAGGTAAATGGTGGGGCAATGGTTTCGCAGGGCGACACGCAAAACAGTAGTCAATCCAGTGACAACGGTCGCAAAGGAGACGCACGACCTGCAGGCGATCCGCCAGATAGCAAGCAGTCGAAAAGATTGCCGGAAGGGACGGCGCCCGCTGTCCCTTCCGGCATTCGATATCAGTGAACATTTTGAAGACTCAGAAGTAGGTGTTGAGGAGGAAAAAAAGGACTTCGAAGTTTCAGAAGCTGACGTTGAGGAGGGAAAAAAGAAGTCTGAAGGCTCAGAAACAGGGGCCGAGGTGGAAAAAAAGAACTTTGTTTCTGTGTCATCACTTGGAAAAGGCGTGGCTGGATATGGGGTGAGTGCGTCTCTGCCGTCATTATCAGGGTGGGACTCTGAGTCTTTCCAGGAAACTGATGGTAGGGAAGTTCGTGGACCACTTAGAAAAACGGAAGTGAAATCGTGCACAACTACAAAGACACCTCTGCGCACAGAGAAGCAAACCCTAATCAAAACCGCACCGATGAAAGCCGACACATTCAACATAAAACCACTGCCAACGGAATGCGATGGGCCACGTTTCTCGATCCCGTGCCCCAAGATGGTCAAAGCTGCAGCAGTTGCCCCCGCTGATGATTTGGACAACATCCTAAAAACACTTGGACAATTGCAAAAGCGTAATGACGAAAAGAGAAAGACCGACTTCGATCCAGGCGCAAACGACGAAATCTCCACAGCCACCGAGGTTGGAGATCCGACGAATCACGAGAGAGCAAGCGGCACTGCCAACATGACAGCCGGTGAGTATCACGCCGATCAAGCGGCTCCAGAGGGGATCCACCCCGAAAAGCGATCTTCGACCCAAGATGACGACACCCGTAAAGCCGAGCCCGACATGGTAGTCTTCCCCGACAAAGTACGACGTGCGCAAATGGAGGACCGCCTGCAGCAATTCCAGAAGAGTACGTCTGGCTTTTCTTTTTCCATGGATTCCACGAAAGAATCTGCAATGGCTCCCATTGCAGACGGTACCGAGCCAAGGACTCCGACTGGTACTCAAGGCAGGGAGACGGATGCGATCACAGAAAACGTCGATACCACGAAAACGGTGGCGCCGAAACCAGTCGAGAAGGACTCTGGCGCCGGCATACAACGACCCGGGTACATGGTCCTCGAAGAGTCAGACGATACAGATTCCAGCACGCGGCATCTCAGCGGTGAAGACATAGTCGCGATGGCGAACAGGATCCGAATCCTGCAAATCAATGCGCAGTCTTTGGCAAAAAAGTGGGGGCCGGTATGCATGAAGATCGCCGACGTGCAGCCTCACATCGTCGGAATTTGTGAAGTCTGGCGGTTGTCCTCGCAGGAGTTGGCGGAAATGTTGCGGATATGTTTACCCGAGTACAAACTTGCCACGAGATTCGAGAGATCCAAAGGGCGGCAAGGCGGTGGCTGCCTGATTCTGATCCACAGGTCGATGCTGAGCTCGAAAGTATCGATTGGAGTTGAAGGGAAGAAATACCAGCAGCGTGGCATTGAGATAAGCATCGCAGAGGTGCAGCTAGCGACGCGGCGTCTAAGACTCGCAGAGGTATATTTTCCACAGCTGCAGGCTTCCGGTTCTGTCCTGAAGATCAAGAAGGCAGACATCAAATGGATCGCGGAGCAGGTCGGCGATGGGATTATCATGGGGGACATGAATGCGCAGGATGTCGAGTGGTGGCCGGCCGGGAATGGTAGCATGGTTTCTCAGAGGATAGAGAGAGGCGATGTGATTGCGAACACGATGCGGGAGGTCGGGCTAACGATTGTGGGGGGACACGTGGCGACGCACAAAAGTGGCAGTTGTCTCGACCTCTGCTATGCTGGCATCCAAGGCGATCACCTGTCTGCCGTCTCTGAGGATTACATCGGAGACCACCGGCCGGTCGTGATACTGTTGGACGCAGAACTGCCGACCCCTCACAAACGAGAGGCACGGAACAACTACGCCAAGCTCACGAAGGTCAAGGAAGAGAAGTATAGGACTTCGGTCGATCAGCAGATGCGACATGGTCTGGAGTTGATACGGGACGGGACACTGGAGACGCCGAGCGACGTCGTGCGATTCATTCGCGAGGCGATTTTCGATGCCAGCAAGGACCATATTCCGAGGACCAAAGGCGGGGGCGAGCGCAAAATGCACGACACCGAGTGGGCTGATGAGGCGGCAGCTGATGGAATCCCATACGCAGAGCTTACCAAGGATAGGAACGAATTCTTCAGGAGGTCTATCGGTAACATACGCGAAAACGCAAAGCTGGTGTACAAAAAGGTCAGACTTCTAGGCCCTGAAGCCGGCGAGGATACGACGTTTTCCAAGCTGGAAAATCCGACCTGTGCTGCCAAAAGGATAGGCGAGAGCTTCAACCACAAAATGACCGACCAGGAGCGGGGTGAGGAGGAGCTTCTGAGACTGGAAAATCTGCGATGGATCCGTGAGAATTTCACTGAGGCTATCGATTTCGCAGAAGAAGAAGCGCGAGCTGCTTTGGCAGAAGTGGAGGACAAGCACGGCGGCGCGGATGGGATTGATTCGAAGCAGATTCTAATGATACAGCGTCTAGAGTCGGTGATCGAAATTGTTACGGCGTTGGCGACGATGATCTCGCGCAAAGGTTTAGGCGGTTATCCTGGTTGCTGGAGGTTGGGAATTGTGCGGCCTTTACCGAAGCAGGATAGCGAGGAATTTCGCCCAATCTCGATGCTCTGCGTACTGGACAAAATAATACAAACAATGTTCGAGAAGCGGATCTATTCCGAAGTTTCACGCATCGTTTGCCCGCAGCAGTATGGTTCGCAAAGGCATCTCAACGCCACGCAATGCCTGTGCGAATTGGCCGACAGATGCATCAGGAACCAGAACGAGCAGAAGCGGACGGCTGTTCTGTCCATCGATTTTCGCCAGGCTTTCGACCGAGTCCCACGACAGCGACTCATTGCCGAGATGATAAGACGCGACTTCCATCCGGCTTTGGTAGTATACGCATCGGCTTTTCTATCAAAGCGCGAGAGTACCGTCGAGCTTCGGGCCTGGGACGGTTTGTATCGTTGCGATCCTTGGGTCAGTGAGTTGGGAGTCGTACAGGGGTCGGCATTGGGGCCTACGCTCTTCCTCCTGTACATAAACTCCTTGCTGGAAGAGCTCAACCGGGATCTATCAGGCGGTGGTCGTGTTGCTCTCGGGTATTGTGATGATATCACGATTCTGATCGAAGGCGAATCCTTGGGGGAAATCGTACAAAGGTCGCAGGCGGCCGCGGACATCGTGCAGCAGTGGTCGAAGCGAAACGCGATGCCGATCAACACTTTGAAGACGAAAATCATGGCCGTGACATCGACAACGAAGAAATCCGATATGGCGGGAAAGCTGGTCGACAGCGTATACGTATGCGGTAAAGCGGCACAGGAGGTAGAAGTGATGAAAATTCTGGGTGTCAAGTTGGATTGTCAGCTAAAGTTCGTGCAGCATGTGGAGGAGTTGGCGACGAGACTGGCAAAGCGATCCAACGTGCTGCAAATGCTCGCCAAGCAACAGTGGGGGCCGAGCTTGGCAAGTGTCAGAACATTATACAGGTCTTTCGTTGAGTCATTGACCCGATACAGTGTCCCCGTCTGGTACCGGCGCACGACGGGAAGAGCCAGGCGCAAGGTGGAGGTGATAATGAACAGGACAGTGCGCACCATTCTGGGGCTCTGGGATAATGTGTCGACTGATGTGTTGTATCGTTTGGCGGACCTCCCGAACCTAGCAGACCTTTACCGTTTCGAGACGTGCCTCGCAGTAGATCGGGCCCTGAGAAAGCCGAGACACGGCCTCGGTTTCTATATGGACAAAGTGCGGAAGTCAGGTTCGTCTCTGGGGGAGACTTTACAAGACGCGATGAACATGCTGGATTCGCATTTTCCTGCTGCTAAGTTTTACCGTTTACCTTTTCCAGAGTTGAAGTCGTACGCGCATCTCGTTTGTGAGTTCGGACGTATAAACTTCATGGCGCAGACGATCGAAAACCAGGCGGACATGGATGAATTGGAGCGCAGCAGCGACCTATCGATCTTCTCAGATGGCGGAGTCAAGGAGCCGTGCACCTTTGCAAAGGATCCGAATCGTAGTGCCGGCGCCTTCGTTGTCAAGAGGGGCGGCGCTACGGTCTTTCAGGATGGCTTTTACCTTGGTGTTTGTAACCACAGCTTTGGCGCAGAGCGTGCAGCTGCCACAAGGGGCGCCGGTCGAGGGATCCAGCAGGCTGCGGAATTCATCGAGGAAAAACACGTCAAGCCGCGTGTATTGCTGGCGACGGATTCGTTATCTTTGGTGATGGCGTTGAAATCCCGGAGCATCAAGATTTTTGAAGATCTCCAGCTGATGAAGAACATCAACAGTCTGGCAACCATCGCGGATCTAACCATCTCGCATGTCAGAGGTCACGCGGAAATTTGTGGCAATGAAGAAGCCGACGCTCTGTGTACGGAGGTGCTGAGGAGTCCAGCGATGCAGACCGAATGTTGCGCCAGTTTGCTGCCTGAAGCGGTGAAAAGCGAACTGAAACGACACGCAGAAGGGGAACGCAGCATGCGTATCCGGAGTTTGGCGGTGAGCAGGCCAGCGGTCGCTAGGGCGGTCAAAATCTGCGGCGGTGAAAAACTGACCAGAAGCCATCTGAAAACGGATCTGCCAGTTGTTGCGAGCAGGATCGGTCTGCAATGTATGGCGGGGCATTGTGGCTGGCTGTTGGGGCGGAGAGCGGTGCAGAAAGTCGACGAACAGTTCGCGATCGATGTTTCTGGTTGTTGTCGTTTCTGTGGGGAAAAAGTGCCCGATAGAGTGGAGCACTTCATCCAGCGGTGTGAAGTACACAAAGAGCAGCGACGGACTTTGGAAAACCGTCTACGTGAAAGAGTAGAAGACAGTCTAAAGAAAAAGCGCGGCGAATTATACGAGGAGTTAATGCGGTGGGCCCCAGGGGGCAGTATATTGGAATGCTTCCCGTCGATGGTAGACAGGTTAGGATTGCAGGTTTTCAAAACAAATTTTGAAGAGGTCGCTTGGTACATTCATGACGTGCTGCAGAACGAAGCCAAGCAACGCGAAAAACTCAAGAGAACAAACACCGAAACTGAGTCTATAGAGGGGAACCCGGCACAACACGTGGCCAGTAATGGCAGGGAAGGATAGTCAAAAATTTTGCTAAAAATACTATGTCCATTATTTTGGCATAACATACATTTCCATGACCATGGCCATAACTTTCATACTCTACATTATACTGTCTTATTTACGTCCTTAGTTACATTTATGCGATTTCTAAATTACGTCGACACGGAATGTCTGCGACCAAAATTCGCATGCTTTTTCAAGATACACCTCTGATATCTGATCGATATTCTCTCAGACTTCTTCTCCTGCCAACGCGGATCGTCAATCATATTGAAGTAAATTAACTAAAATAGCATGCCTGTGATCATCTAAATCTGGCGTATTCTTTAGGCAGCAAAAGTCTCAGACTAAATTGCCGAAATTAGTCGTGTCATAGTCAGTTTCATTCATATTATTCACTCTTCGCATGCATTTCCATACGTAAAACTCTCAGAAGTTTCATCTTGGTGTCCTTTTCTAGTATCGGCATTTTGCCATGTTCCTCATTTTTGCATGTCTGAATGCGTATCATGTTTCACGGGTTTTATTTGTGGCATATATGTCTGTGTTTGGTTGGCAAGAAAGTAATATGGCATGTTAGGATGGCAGGTAAGTGGTGAAGTAAATGCAGGCATTTTTAATTCGCATGTGCACGCCAGGAACATGTACGAATGCAAGAGTCAGCCAGTGTGGCATGTTAAAAAAAAAAAAAAGCATTGTTGTGGATGATTTTTTTCCTGGAGTATAACAATGTCTATCATGTCGGCGGTTATTCAGTCAAAGAAAGTCTACAAGTCAAAGAAAGAGACAAAGACTCCGTCAAGCCTGGCGGCGCTCAAAAAGGAGATCACTACGACTCCGAGCATAAAGAAGTTGGTCTGGGAGATGGCGGGTTGAAGCAGGAAGATCATGGCGGTCTGAAACAGGGAGATCACAGACAGTTGGCGGAGAGAGCGAAGAAATCGCCGTCACCCCCTCCTCCATCGCCATCGCCGCCTCCTCCATCGCCGCCGTTGGGGATCTTTCGGACAGCCGAGTCTCCAGCGCCACCTCCCCCATCGCCATCGCCGCCTCCTCCATCGCCGCCGCCACCGACGGAAGCCGGCGAGCTGTCACAGTCAGAAAAAAAAATAATTAAAAAACAAAACTTGAAGGCATTGTATTCAACCCTCGAAAGAAGACTCACGCCCAAGTGGGCCAAGCGGGGCCGGGCTAGTAGTTTTCTAGAACACGCCTCTCGATCTCTCTCCTCCGACGAAGACATGACAGGTACAGAGAAAAAAGCCGACTCGAAAAAGGACATGACAGGTACAGAGAAAAAAGCCGACTCGAAAAAGGACATGACAGGCACAGAGACTCAAACAGATTGGGAAAAAACAGATTGGGAAAAGGAATATGGAAAAATTATCCGCGAAAGCCAGGAAGCAGAGAATCCGCGAAAGCCATCGCCACCTGCGCCATCGCCACCTCCGTTAGCAGAGAATCCGCCAAAGTGGCACAAGACAAAAAAAAAAGAAATGAAAGCTAGCGATATGAAGGATACGAGAAGTAGTAACATGAAAGATATGTCCAAAGCAATTAGATCTAGTGATGTGAAAGACGCGAGAGCTGCGAAAGAAACCATTGAGGCTAGCGCCCTAAAAGCGATGAGAGTCATGAAAGACATGAGACTCGCTGCTGTCAGTAGTACTGAGATGAAAGAAGTGAGCCCATCGCCGGCTAGTAGGGAGTATGCCAGGCCTTCAGATTTTTCAGATTCTTGAAGTGAGTCACTTCCTTAGAATTCCCTACTGCCTGCGCGCCACAAGTAGTGAATCTTGACTTTGAAGTCTATCACTATATCATAGCATCAGCGCTTATTCTTAACGTGACGTGTGACATGGCATAATCATATGGGGCATGGCATAATGCGACATGACATAATGCGACATGATAAAGCAGCATGCTCCTATGACAAATCTTGATCTCCAAGCTGCGCGCTTTTGTGGAAAAAAAAAGCAATGAGCGCGAAAATTTGGAAACTGGACCCTGAAAGTTTGGAAATTCATTCATAGGATTCACTTCACGCGCGTCAATTCAATCGCTCAACAGCATGCATAATAAGCACACACTATAGTCTATCATATCGTCAGCCATGAAGAATTCAATGAGAATCATTAAAAATTGAAACCGCGCAGCGAAAAGAAAAGCATCCGAACTCGAAACTAGACTCGTGTAAAAATGCGATCTCCCCGAATAACGAGAGGCTGTCTAGGCTCATGGATCTGCAGCTTTAGTCTGAAACTTTGACGCGCAACGTTCGCGCAACGTGTAGCATCCATGTGCAACATTAGCGCGCGGCATTAGTGCGCGACATTAGTGCGCGGTATTACTTAGTGCGCGACATTAGTGCGCAGCATTGAGGCGCAACATTAGGCGTGACATTAGGTCGCAGGTCCCTGATTATTGCAGCTAAAATTGTAATTGGTGTATGATTCAAAATTGTAGGCGCTGGATTTGTTGTAACATTTTTCGTTGCCCCCCATAAGCTACAAGTAACAGGCAATTGGGAAGGTCAGTGTGTCACTCTCGTAAAAAAACCATACAAGCCGCCAACTTTTTCAAAGTCACGTGCCATTAATTTGGAAAATTTTCACTGCAATTTTGTGTTTTTGATGACGTTGTGTGGAATCTGTTCGAATAAACGCGGAAAAAATGTGTTGACTCGAGTGAGAGATCAGGCTCTGAGTGTATTACTTCGAGTATTACCTCGAAGAGATATCGTGAATCTGATGTCATCTGATTCTTGAAGAAAGAGAAGAGAGAAAGTTATGAAAAGAGTTTGCGGCAATCGGTGTGAGATTCTTTTTTGAAGCGCGAGTTATGTAAATATTTTTTCGCATGTTTTTCCATCTGACAGTGAGGCTTTTCAGCACGGCGCAAGCAAATACGACGCAACTTCGTCCATCTTTTTCATTGCTTTTTTTGATTTTCTCTCTTGGTCCTTTTTTTTGATTCGACGCAGTGAACTTGTCGATCGGATTCAATGTCAATGAATAATATTAATTTTCCACCAGCATACTCATATATCATATGATTGCGCAACAAGTCATGTGGACACTTCGATTTCCATTTTCTTCCCATTCAAATTTTAATTCTGCAATGAAAAGACAACATTTGCAATGAAAAAACCAGGCTGAATCGAGGCTGAACTGAGAAGGATTGTCAGACTGAATCGTATGCCGTTTCTCTTTCTGTGATACTAAACATTTCTCTTTCTGTGATACTAAATCAAATTTAATTTGAACTTTTTTATCGCGATATTTATTCTCAAATTTTCTACTGAGTCAATCATTCACGTATGAAAGATATCCACGATTTTCTGCAAAATCATTCACGTATGAACGATATCCACGCTAGCTATATTGTGATCAGAAAATTATTATTCACGAAATTCTTCACGCTCCTCATTCAAGTTTATTCATATTGACCATTGTTCATACAGATTTTTTCTCCTTATCCACGAGTTTTTCTATCCACGAAATTCTTCACGCTCTTCACGCATAATATCCACAATTGTTTGATACTAAGACTTTTGACATACACATTGAGTGATCAGATAATCATAGCAACGAGTTTGGGCACCACATTGAATTTTTGACTTATTTTCTAAAGCTTGACTGCTTTCCGATCGGCGGTCGCAAGAGCGCCAAGTGTTCCGAGCTCCAAGTCATATAGTATCAATCTATCGAGATTTCTGATATCGATACTAAGACTCTGACCTGTTAGAGCCGGACGTCACTCTGAGACGAGCATTCTGTAATTTCTGTTTGATTTCTGTTTGTGGTGGTTGAATTTGCAATATTATTTCCATGTGAAAGACAAAAGCTGAATGAATCTGACGAGATCGTCCTCGATCCCAAAAATATCAGTCTTTAGCTTGTCGCAGTTTTGAATCTGACATCGTGCTTTAACTTTTTGGCTTTTTTAATTTCATATCCATTCTACAGTAACACCCTTGCCAATATTCATTCTAGACGCCAACTGTACATCTTGGCACTCAATTTCCGTAACTCTTCTAGAAAATTTGCGGAATTCCATTATCCATATCGCATTCCATCCGACATCCATATCGTATTCCACCGCACATCCGCACACTGATCCATAGTAATCTCATTGCCAGACTCTATTATTAACGTGAAACGGAACGAAGAATTCGAATCGAATCGGAAAGAATTTCCAAACAAGTTTAACAATACCAAAAGAATGACGACTAACAGAATGGCGACTATTCATAGTAACAGAATGCCGACCAACAGAAATTTGGTATTCGTTCTTGTGAGCTGCTGTTTTTTGAACCAGCAGAGTCTTGGTTTTCCCGTGGATCGTTTTCCTTGGAATCGTCTTGAAATTCCGGGTGAGTCTTTTTTCCCCCCCGATAATGAGTCTTCCGTTCCGATCTCAGCTGAAATCTCTGCCGATTCGCCTCTGCGGTCTGAGATTGAGTTGGCATATCTGTATTCACAGAAGAACACAGATCCACTTGACAAGAACACAGATCCACTCAAGTCTAACACAGATCCACTTGACAAGAACACAGATCCACTTGACAAGAACACAGGTCCACTTGACAAGAACACAGGTCCACTTGACAAGAACGCACATCCACTTGACAAGAACACAGGTCCACTTGACAAGAACAAAGATCCACTTGACAAGAACACAGGTCCACTTGACAAGAACGCAGATCCACTTGACAAGAACACAGGTCCACTTGACAAGAACACAGAAACAGATCCGACAGTTTCGAAGAAGCCAGCAACTGCAGCGAAAGCAGAAGATCTAAATATAGGAGCAGCGAAAGCAGAAGATCCAACGAAAGCAGAAGATCCAACGAAAACAGAAGATCCAACGAAAGCAGAAGATCCAACGAAAGCAGAAGATCCAACGAAAGCAGAAGATCTCAAATTTCTGAATTTAAAGAATTCTCGTGAAACAAAATCAGTGACGTCGGCCGATTCCATTAGCTCAAAAGACTCCACGAGTTTGCAAAATAAATCTCCTACTTCACTTCTGAAGCCCAGCGGGTTCGACCCAGAAAAGTTTTCCAGACGATTGAAGTTGCGTCTTTTGAGGCAAGAGCAACTCTTGCAGGAATCAAAGAAGCAAAAGAAGGAAGAGAAGGAAAACACTCATGAAAAACAGAATAGTCTCTCTCTCATCGACGCTCTCGGATTGTCCTCGGTGCCCGAAGCTGAACGGGGAGAATGGTTTCTGGAGCAGTTATACTCTTGGATACAATATGCCATTGCTATTGGAGAAAAAGAACCCGCTATTGGAGAAAAAGAGATAAAAGGAAAAGAGATGAAAGGAGAGAAAGAGATAAAAGGAAAAGAGATGAAAGGAGAGAAAGAGATAAAAGGAAAAGAGATGAAAGGAGAGAAAGAGATAAAAGGAAAAGAGATGAAAGGAGAGAAAGAGATAAAAGGAAAAGAGATGAAAGGAGAGAAAGAGATAAAAGGAAAAGAGATGAAAGGAGAGAAAGAGATAAAAGGAAAAGAGATGAAAGGAGAGAAAGAGATAAAAGGAAAAGAGATGGAACAAGAAAAGGTGAAACAAATACAGATACTAAATATGCTACAAGCCTCAGAAGAGGAAAAAATGGAAAAACTATCCTCAATTGACGATTGGCTAGTAGCTTTGGTTGATTTCACCCGTAGTAGTAATAGCTTAAGAGTTGCCACGCAAGGTTTAATTTCTCTTCCTGATTCTGGAGTAAATACAGTCAATGTAGGCCATTCTCTCTACTATCTCTACCTTCCGTGTTTTTTTGGAGTCTTTACAGAAACAAATTTTGGACCTACAAAAAAAACAAATTTTGGACCTACAGAAACAAATTTTGGACCTACAAAAACAAATGAGGAGAAAAAAGATTCTGAAGCAAATCAGTCCAAACAAAATGAAGCAGACTCCTCAGACTCATCTTGCAAAGACCAACCCATCGTTAGCATTCACATGCGGACTGGGTATATGGATGATAAGCAAGAAGAAGCGATCTTTGTCGAGGTATGTCATAAATATGACATCTACAGTGCTGACCCTCTTGAATGTCCGGTAGTCGTTATTCCCTTACTATCGGGTTTAGACTCAGAGTCTGAAAAAGATTCTTCACACCAGCCTGAGTCAGAAGATCACTCACAACAGTCGGCTGAGACATCATCAGAAGATTCCTCTCAACAACGGCCTGAGGAAAAGGCAACATCATCAGACTCACATGAGCTTGTCGAGGAGAAGAGAAAGCTTTCACAAAAAGAAAGCTTCTCACGAGAGCTGAGCAAGTTGATACAGAGACAGATGATGCAAGAACACGAATCTCAGTTGGGCTCAGCACAAAAACAGCCGATACCAGAAGAGTCTGGGCTACAAAAACAGTTAACCATGTATCTTTACCTCGACTACCATACTGCCATGACATACCCGTCCATTTGGGTGGATTATCTTGAGTTATACTTTAAAAACTTGTCAGAAAGTAAAGAAGACTCAGCAAACTCAGCAAATTTACTGTGGAACTCCAGAGAAAATTGGAGTCCGAGTTTAGTAAATTTTGAGAAGCAACTTTTGGAGTTTGTGGCAAGTAAAAAGACAACATCTGGAGGAGTCGACAAAAAAGTCGACATAGTTGAAGACCTATTACGACTCGTAAATGAGTCAAAAAGTGAGAAGAGTGAATCTTTCTCCGATCATTTTTTACAAGATTTCTTAAAGTCCACAAATGGGAAAGATACAGATAAGTCAAATGGGAAAGATACGGATAGAAGTGGTACGGATAGAATTGCAGCACTGGATATGTTTTCAGGCAATGAAAATAAGCCTTCTCCTGGACATCATGACAAAAATAAAATTTTGCCCAGATTCTTTCTGGAGCTGCTCTCTGCCGATTCGACTCTGCGGTCTGAGATTGAACTGGCATTGACTCTCGGGTCTAACGCAGATACACTCAAGTCTTCTAACGCAGATCCACTTGACAAGAACAAAGATCCACTTGACAAGAACACAGATTCACTTGACAAGAACACAGATGGACCAACAGTTTCGAAGGAGCCAACAGCGAAAACAAAAGATCCAGCTGCAGCGAAAACAGAAGATCCAGCTGCGGCGAAAACAGAAGACCCAACGAAAGCAGAAGACTCAACGAAGACAGAAGATCCAGCGAAAACAGAAGACCCAGTTGCAGCGAAAACAGAAGATCCGGCAAAAGCAGAAGATCCAGCTGCGGCGAAAACAGAAGACTCAACGAAGACAGAAGACCCAGTTGCAGCGAAAACAGAAGATCCGGCAAAAGCAGAAGATCCAGCTGCGGCGAAAACAGAAGACTCAACGAAAAGAGAAGATCCAGCGAAAACAGAAGCCTCAACGAAGACAGAAGACCCAGTTGCAGCGAAAACAGAAGATCCGGCAAAAGCAGAAGATCCAGCTGCGGCGAAAACAGAAGACTCAACGAAGACA
>Ga0099797_100873_pt1 | contig 17581 bp, 7 predicted proteins | sample Uncmet_Sort48C_1_FD_89871 | JGI IMG/M metagenome (GOLD analysis project Ga0099797, IMG submission 89871) | Marine eukaryotic communities from CALCOFI LINE 67, Pacific Ocean - C012_Sort48C_1 | ecosystem: Environmental > Aquatic > Marine > Oceanic | place: Pacific Ocean: Monterey Bay | collected...
AAAACAGCTCGATGACAGTTGACAAGATAGGGAACCTAGGGCGTTGCCACGCCCCATGCAAGGACCAACGCATGTGGCACTGGACCAGTAGGGACCATTGGACCACGCAGACGCCGCCGGAAGGCCGCGAGGCGCCCGCGGAACGCCATTCCATTTTTCTCGGGAATTTTGAAAACAGACCGACAATAGCTCTCTTTGAAGTTGAAGAACAGCTGCAATTGTAGCTGTGAAACCCCAGCCGAGCTAAACTTGAGGGCCCAAGGCACAGTTGTGAAGGTTATATTATCGGCCTCAGATGGGCCCGGGAGGACCCCATGCACACTCCATGGATAGCCCACCCAAGATGTGCACTTAAATTGCTTTCTGGCAACACGATTTGGCAGCGATGTTGCAAAAGTAGCTCACTTGAGAGACACAAAACAGTGAGTTGTGGATGCAAATTCGATGTTGATGACCCAGTGGGGTGCATCAACGATAGATTTGTGCAGTTTTTACATGCCTACATGGAATGGTTCGGGATTTTGGATGCTCTAAAAACTGCTCAAACAGCTCTCCAGGCAGGCTCTTGCATGGATTTGGCACCAAAATGACATAAATGTGCATTTTGAGTCCCAAATTGTCCCAATTGTCCCAATTGTCCGATTTTGAGCGGAAATGGTAAGTGTGTCACCCACAAATGCTGACTTTCAGTGTCTTCGGTTCCTCCGGTGCCAGAATGAAAAGTTGAAATTTTCAGCCTCACGAAAACAGACCGATGGCAGCATTCACCTTTGGGTGTTGAGCGCTGACCTTGCTTGGTGCTTTGCCTTGCTTGGGCGTGCTCCGCCCAACAACATGCCCCGTGTGCGACTGCAGTTGGGACTGTTCCCTTCACAGCCGGAGTGGCTGGTAATTTTTTGTAAAGTGACCCACATTAGCACATCATGGCACATTCCCCTCATGCCATTTACCTCATTCACTTTGGCATGTGTGTGGTGTTTTGTGGTGCTACTCGCGGGGCCTGGTTCCCGGGGGACGGGCTTGTAAGCTTTCTGGTGCCCCAGCGTGCAATTGCGGATACCCCCGGGCGAAGTGGCATGCTGGTTGGATGATGCCAAAGCGGAGGCCCCGGCCCGCCGCACCCGCATTGCCGAACATTAAAATTCACCCTTGCCAAAGGCCGGCATTAAATGCGCGCCCTTCCTTTCGAGGAGTTTGATGTCATCCATCCTGTGTGGAAACTAAAGATTCAGGGGCATTTTCTATCATTTGCTGCATGTGACATTGGACTTCAAGTGGCTCAGGCTCGTCGGCATGTGCCCTCCACACTTGAGGCAGGTCAAGCCTGCGCCCATCTGTTGCAAATGCTGCATCGCTGTCTGTCACATGCTGCATGGACGCCACATAACTTTGGAGTAGAGCAGGAAGCTCCTTCTTTTTTACCTGCCAATTGAATTTTGTTGCCACACTCTGTGCCAAAAAACTTCAACAACTCTAATTTTTCCATGCATGCACAGATGAACAACAAGGAATCACCTCAATGCATGCCTCTTCACTTTCAGACCTCATCAACGGCCCTGCAGCTTGAACTGTTTCACGTCTTCGTTTGTCTGCAAGTGCCACCTCCCAAGTTGAATTATTAGACTGGGTTCACAATAAATGAAACACAATCTCACTTTATTTGCGCATCCCACGCACACCTCACAGTTCTGACGAAAGCGTGCGACAACCTGCTTTGCAGGGCTGGATAATTGCTCGAAAGCCGACTTGTACTTCATCTCATCCTGGGAAGTGGAAGAAACTAAGCCCCTTTGGAGTTACTTCAATGAATGAGGCTTTCATCGAGGATGTCATGCAAAGCCAAAACAGCAAATCTAATGGGCTGACTTAACGCTCATAACATGCGCAACCCTAGTACCCATTTCACGCGAGGGTGATTGCACCCTACAATCAACAAGAAATCAAGAAAGCGCGTCAAATGGGCTCACTCAATGCTCATTCATAACACGCAACCCTAGTAGCCATTTCAAGTGAGGCTTATTGCATCATACATTCGAGAAGCAATCAAGTCAGCCGAAGTTAACTCAATGGTGACCTGCACCCGGGGCATGCAAATGCAACGACTACACTGTGATTTCAAGTGCAGAGACCGGTTCAAAGAGCAACACAGCAAAATCGAAGATTTCGTGTACCAGGCTTGCCTGGGATAATATCTGAGACCAATTATCACTGCAACAGACCATTGGGGATCGGAGTTTGATGGGCAGGCTCCCCAATGGTGGTATGATTCGAAAAGCAGGAAACTAACTCCTAGCTGCAGCAGTGCAAACAAAAACGCATTAATTGCTACCTGCCTTGGACATAAATTTCATTTTATACTGGCCTCTTCAGAAGTCGCAGCAGTCTCATTCTCTCGTGTCTCAATGTCTCCATACCGCTCCAGGATGAAAAGGTTGGCCTTATTGCGGATTTCCTACATTTCAAATAAGTATCACCATTGCGTAACATGTTGAACAATAAAACAGGCAAAACAAAAAGACAGGTATGAAGAACGCGTGCGGACTCTCTGCAGCGTGTTAGCGGACAATGCAGGTATGCCTGCTCAAGTGCAGCCTGCTCATCTTCTGAAGGGAGCACATGCATCTCTGGGCAAGCAGCTGGAGCTGGAGCTGGAGATGGCCTCCAGACACGGTATAATATCACAGGTTCCCGGATTGCCATTTTCAGCACGTAAGAGTGATTGGATCGAGCAGCCACGCTAATTAAACAAGATTCAAGAGATGTCAAGGTGGTCACTTTTTTCTCGCGCCAGGACGCTTCCCCTTTTCTCGAGTCGTTTGGCTTTGTTTTCTCTTCCTACCATTACCAAGCATGAGGCACAGAACAACTCAAGAGTCGAGGGCATCCTAGCGGTTGTCTTCCGATGGCCGTTTGATTGTGCTGCACTTTCAGAGGATGCTTGCCCAGAACCTGTCACTACTCGAGAGCTTAATACTTCCGAACCTGGTTCGGCACTTGCTGTGTCCGGTGCACTTTTGCTGATTTGGTCAGGGAAACCAGCACGTCGCAGAGCTTCTTTGATCTCTATTTCTGACATGCGACCCTTTGTTGCAAGAAAATGGTGGAGGCGCTGCAGGCAAAAAACAGGATGTAGATTAATCAGCGAGTCGAAGCGAAACACCTCGGGCGGCTGACTTCGAATACCAGGCTTGGAAAGGAAGCTAACCCCCTTCTTGATCAGTTTCTCATCCATTGTTGTGCCCTCACCTGACAGCTACAGTGACTTTTGGATTAAAGAGCACGCAGTGCTTACACGCAGTCGGCGCTTCCTCTGACATCCCACCTTTCAAATTCTGAAGAGAGCAGCAAAGTGACTGAGGTTTTCTACTTTCAGAACAAGATGGGGACGTTGGTGAAGGATGGCGCGACAGCACCTGTCAGCCTGTGCGCACTTTCCCGAGCACCGTGAACGGCAGGATTTCGAAAGAACTCGACAACATGAGAGTTTTAGTGTCTACATATAGTGGTTCGAGGAGAGACTAAATGGGGTGCTGTATCGGTGGTGACCAGAAAACTCTCCGTCAGCTTGAGATACGCCTGGAATTTGCCTTGGCCGAGGTGAAACTCTTGCAAATGCGACTTTCAAGTCTGAAAATGTTTAATGCCAGCAGATGTGACTACCCTCAAACATATTAGGTTGAGGGTCTCCAAGCAAAATTACAAGTTGCCAACGCGAAGAGATCTAAGCAGCTCACTGCGAATGTGGATGCCGAAGTGGACGCACGAGGTACCGCACAGTGTCTTCTACACGTGGCCGGAGAAAGTATCATTCAGTCAAGCGAGGGTCCGTGCAATTCCCAACTCATACAGTCCCAATTCCCAGGGGGGGGTGGCTACTGTATGAACCTTCCTGCAACTATGCAGCACCCATTCCCGGGTGCTACTAACTTCGGCTGGTGGGCATTACCTCCCACCGATAAGGCAACCTCATTCTTCCCCTGCATCATAAATGATGATAATCATATATACCAATTTCTGGTACAGAACACTTCCATAAACTGAACAGGCTTTCTACAACGTGCAATATGGGGATGGACTTCTTGCAAGTGCTTACAATGACGAGCCGCTTGCTTGTATGGAAGATTTCCCACATGAATTTCATCACCTTATCAAGAGCCTGTATGGTCCAGAGTGGCACTGCGTATTCGGTGACACCAATCTCAGTACCACTGGCATTTTAGCTCAAAATCTTCGTTATGAAGAGGGCCAGTTGAATCACCACGTAAGGACTGCATTTAAGTTTGCGCCGTGCAGGACTGCATTTAAGTTTGCAGCCGTGCCTAGTTGTCATTCTTTTCTTTGTTTCATGGCTGAATGTGTCTAAGAGGGTGTGACAGAGTGCGAGCCAGTTGTATGCCCACTGTAAGCAGGTCGATGCATTAGCCACGATACTGCTTCTAATCACCTCCTCCTTGTACAGTTGGCCCCTCTGGCTCCAGTGCCGTGGAACATTCCTGGGTACTGGCAGTGAATCATCTGGAAGCTCGAGGATTTGCTGAGCCTGCAAAGGCAAAAGTACTCGTCGCGACAGGGTGCTACGTGTCGGGTCGATGGCCTGCCAGTACGGCAGGGGTCCTGGCAGAACGCTTGAATGGGCCAGGGCAGCCTGCGGCTGTTGCCGATATAGCGGCAGACCCAAACGCTTTTTGCAGCATAGTGGCACTGCCATACACCACAGACTACGCAGGTGATTATGATGCAGCACTTGTGGACATGCTACCCTCGGCAGAAGGTAGCCTGTCTCACCATGAGAAGGCTTGCCTTTTACGACTGGAAGAGACACTCGCAGCAGATGACACTGCTGTACTTCTCTTTGAATACGTTCGTGCGCAAGACATGCTAGGCCTGAGGAGAGCGTTTCTCAGGGAGATGAGAAAACTCTGCAGTCAGCATGATGTCTTGCTTATTGGAGATGAAGTCATGACGAATTTGCGCTGTGGAATGCCGCTCATCCACCAGTATCTCGGTGACTGCTGATTTCCCCGTTTCTGTGTCTGTGTCTGCATGATCGAGTAAGATTGGAAGTGGCTATGGCAATGCTAGCGCATGGATAGCGATACATTCTTCCACATTGGACCCTTAATTGTGTTTCGCCTGGTCCTTCGATTGTGCTTGCTCCCTAGCTCGATTTGATATTCCGTCAACAAAAGAAACAGAAGCCCGTCATGAACAAATCACAGTACATCGTCGCTCTATCCAGCCAAATTGTCAGATAGCAAAACAGGCGTCATGATCGAGGTCGACAACCACGTATTACAAAAGCTCACAAAGCCACATTTTCGCAGTTTCTAACCAACCAACAATAATGAGAACTACGGAAACGGCAATTTTAAGCAACGCTGGCTAAACACACGACTCGTTTCTGAGTGATTCACCAAATCAACAGCAGTCGTTTTTCATTGATGTGGTTTTGGTAAAAGGTTTTGGTACACTGTGCGAAAATCTAGTGTCTAGTGTTGCTGTTGCGTTCTCAAACAAGAAAGCTCAACACTTTGGCTGTGTTTGCAGGTGACTGCTGCATCCCAGATTTCTGTGTGATTGGGAAGAGCGTCCAATGCGGGATCGTGCTGCAAAGAGGTGGAGATAGTGCAAAGGATGTGCAGGGCACCTTCACGTCCATTCTCGATCGCATGCTGCTTCACCGCATCATGACAATGCTGCAACAAGTAATTGATCGCAGGCTCACACAGCACGTGCGAGAGAAAGGTTGTGTGCTCGCTTCTCACTTCAGAAAGCTTGAAATCGATGCACTGGGCATTGGGTTTATGTGGTGCTTCTATGGAAAGCAGCATCGTGCCCCCGAAGGAATTGTTGAAGTGATTGGGAACCGCTTCCTTCCCCATCTTTCCTGGCTCGAGAACACCACAGTAGACCTCAAGCCAAATTGTGGCACTGCCATGAACTTGACGACGGCCCAATACCTTGAAAAGCACATTGGCTGTCATGTGCCTGCTTCATGTTCAGCCACGGAATGTTATTCAATATGTTGTGAGCTCAGCACCTCATCTACTTTAGCGGCACAGCAGCGAGAGCTTGAATACAATAGGCGTCTACTGTCGGGCATTACAGTCACAGAAGCGAAATCTGTTTTCTATCCTGACAATTGCGTGAGAAAGTGTGCCACTTCGCTGGAGAATGCAGGAAACTGCTGCTGGTGCCGATGGTGCCGGCTATGCGCACGTTGGTGCTGTGAAGGATGTGTCATGCGCGTGTGATTGATGTGCAGTTTTGGGGTGCTCAGCTTCTGCAGAGGCTGGGAAGAATTCATTGCCTTGCTGGTCAGTTGCCTGTTTCATCTAAACTGGATCCCAGCTTGCAGATGGACCGAAGCTAGTGTGTATTTTAAGGAAGCCCCCGGGGGTGGTAGGAAGGCAGGCCACCTGGCTTGCATGTGAGGAAAGTACGATGTAAAATGAGCCTGCATTGTGCATTTGTAGGTAACTGCGCGGGTCAAACCCCATGTACCGTTGTTTTCCTATTTGCCCACCCGGGGGCGAGCTGGGTTCCCCGCAATTTCCAGGCCCATAATCCGCCGTCCCCTCAAGGGGCCGGTGTTCAGAACACCACCAAGCCCCGATTATCCACACCGCCGGCCGCAAGATCCCACCAGGGCACAAGCTCGCGCACGCGCACTGGCCAGTTGCAGTGAGCCTGCACATGTAACATCCACCGAGCGCAGTGTGATGCAGCACCAGCCGCACTAGAAACAAGCAAAGGGCACAGTTTCACTAGCTGAACTAGCCAAGCTAGTTAAGGTAAACTAGTTAAGCTAGTTAAGCTAGTTAAACTAGTTACAAGTTTGAAAGTTGGAATTGGAACAGGAGATGCGGGGGCATCAACATCGACACCGACACCGACAAAGTGTGACCCGTATTTGGAAAGTGAAGTTGACCGCAACCGGATCAATGAGCAATGCACGGGAGGCTACTATGATGAGCTCAACTCAGGACCATTTTTTTACGGAAATCGCAGTGCTCATCGGAGAGAGAAAACGAAAGGTGAGCGAAGAAAAAGAGAAAAGTGCCTGAAGCCAACCCTGTAGCTGAGCCCGAAGAAAGCGATGATGATGATGCCGATGATGGCGAGGATCCACCTGCAAAAAAGGCGAAAGCCGATAGCGACGAGGTAAATCGTGGAATCCATGCATGTTCTGATCCCATCGTGGCAGGAAGACGCGGACCAGGAACTTGCCATCCGGTGCTCATGATTATGGTATGGTGTCATCACTTGCTTTCATCAGGGAGAGAAGTAGTTCTTTGAGTCCAAGGGATGGGGAGATGTGAAACCCCAACGATGCAAACCTTGTCGCGCAGCAAAAAAAGCCAGTATGTATGTATGTATGTATGTATGTATGTATGCATGCATCGCATCTGATGTATGTATGTATGTATGTATGTATGTATGTATGTATGTATGTATGTATGTATGTATGTATGTATGTATGTATCGCATCTAATATATATGTGTGTGTGTATGTATGTATCGCATCTAATATATATGTGTAATATCTATACGCATCTATCGTATCTGATGCTTGTATTTATGTATGCATTGTATCATGTATGTATCGTATGTGATGTGCGTATATATGTATGTATGCATGCATGCATGCATGCATGCATCGCATCTGATGTATGCATGTATGCATCGCATCTGATGTACATACAATGTATACAATGTGTATTACTGCCATCACTCTGCGCAGCCTTAACTCTGCATAGGTAAAGCTGAATTCAATTGGGTTGCAGTGCACTGCCAGATAGGCGTGCCATCTGTAAACATTTAATTCTGTAAGTAGAACTTGTTATGTAGAATACACACACAACCGTAAAGCATGATAAGGTAAAAAAAAGAGATGGTGATATTGATTCGAGTGGCATCTGCGTTGCCCAACATGCGCGGCAGTGTTACCGCGTATCTTGGCCAGTCACATTACATGTACCCGGCGCTGGATGTTGCGCCAGGTAGCAAACCTGTTTTCTTAGCCGTGCTGCGCTGCATTTGCGAAGCGAGGCCGCTGGGCACCCACACGCCTTATCTTCACGCCCGCGTTCTTCCCTTTTCCTTTAGCGCAATGTCGCAGCCAACAGTTCCGAGCGCTTGTTGCCTCCGCTCAGAGTTTGCTGCTTGCACACTGTTCAGGATCCACCCACCAACATGCCCCCGGCTCTAGTGTTCCTCACATCTCGTTTGTGCCGTTAGCCATGCCGCTAGCGCTCACCTCCGCCCGCCTGCACTGCCTACCCTCCCCCGCTGCTTGTGGCTCCCCCCTTCTTGCTGCCACTCAGCCCGCTCTCCAACCTCCTTGTGGATGCCTCCTTGTTGCACTTTTCCTCTTCCATCTTCACTAACATCCGCAAAGGCCACGTTCGCCCATTGAAAAAAGGGACGGCGGCACTTGCGCGTAGCGCCACAAATTTTACCGGATGGCATGCGGCGGGCATATCGCCAGGCTAAGTGCAGTTGCCCGCGGCCCGTTGGCCTTAATGCCGGTGGCCCTGCTCCGTGAACACACGCTGGCATTTGTGTGTGTTCGGGCTTGTGGAACCACGTGCCTGGTGCGACTGCCACGGCAAAAAACAACCTCCTTGTGCGCGCTGACGCAGGTTCAATCCCCACTGAAGCCGGGCCCCGGGCGGTTCCGAAGAAACTTTGGAAGCCCACTTCCCCGGGCAGCGGAGCTAGAAGGCGGCTGGTGGCTTCTTTTAATGCCGGTGAGGCTGAGCAGGAACTGGAAACCAACCCCCACTAAAGCCGCACAATCCGGCACTAAATTAAGTTACATGCGAAAACTTTTTCGAAATATATTTAGCGTCGCAAGGCGGTGCGCGGTTGAAGCGCCTTGGTGCAAAACCACTAAAAAACCGCCTTATATATATATACATGACGCCCGCTTTGATCCATAGGAGAGTCCTCAGAAGTTGGGTGAGGTGGGCTGGGAGACTTTTTGAGTAAGGACGGAACTGTAGGAGCAGAGCGTCACCTGAGGAAAGACTTTTTGAGTAAGGACGGAACTGTAGGAGCAGAGCGTCGAACTTCGCAAACCGCGAAAACTTTATACTAACGGTAATCTGCCGTTGGAGTTTTTTCCCCGTTTTTTGCGGTTCTTTGCTTTAATCTGCCTGCCTTTGGCTCCGGCCTTTGTTTTCCTCCGGCGGCTACTCCCCCGGTCTGGAGCACCTAGGTAGACTCCCCCCCCTTCCTCACCTGGCCCTAGGACTTTGATTCTCCATGGTAGAATCTGGGCTCCCCGGGCAGCGGAGCTAGAAGGCGGCTGGTGGCTTCTTTTAATGCCGGTGAGGCTGAGCAGGAACTGGAAACCAACCCCACTTGCCCCACCAGCCGTACCTAGGAACGTTGGCGAAAAGGTCGCGCTTCGCGTACGCGTCCTGCAGCGTCTCTCGGCGCGCCACGTTGAAACTGCACCTTGCGGCCCGCCTCAAAGATGTCACCATGCTCCAGGACATAGACCTTGACGCATCCATCAGGCCCTGAACGCCACCTCCCAAAGATGGCAATCTCTTCCATGGTACATGATGCCATGCGCAGACTGTGCGCACCACCCCTGCGCAGACTGTGAGTCGCAAACTTCGCTTCAGGTAAATCGCAGAGCTGTGCGGCTTGTTTCAGTAAAGCCGCCACGTCACAGCGGCGTAGCCCTTCACCAGGCCGGTTGACCCCAACTCCCCATGCAAAAAGAGCTTGCTGGGGTGGAGCATCTGGCCTGGACTGGACGTGGCGCGCGGTCTGAAAAACAGGACAGTATTCTGGATCATCGTCGGCGAAAACACTGCGAACCTGCGACGCACCTGAACGGTCATTTTTTTGTACGTTGAAGGTGACTTCCAACTCATTTGCCAAATGGTAATCAGACAACCGTGTCAGCCGGGCACCTTGCCTGTAAAAAGCAACATCACAGACCCGGACAACCTTGCTGAGGTCAAAAGCGCCCATGTCCAAGCATGCAAAGGCTTCCTGGCTGCGGCACAACAACCTGTACGCAAAAAGGATGCCACGCCAAGCCGTGACCTGCCACGGCACAGACATATCCAGGACAAACTCACGCAACGCCCTCAGCATTGACGGCAGCACAGGAGACTTTCTGTTGGTACCTGCCGGCCTGTACATGGCGATGGCGCGTAACAGCAGACGCAAGTAAGGCACATCCGTCAAGACGTCCCCAAGGCGCATCAACTTGTGGAAGTAATTTATGGCATACAGCTTTTTCCAAAAGGTATCAGCCTGTAGAGCCCTGTTACCACACTCCTCCAAGCACCACAGGATGAGAACATCTTCAGAAGAACGTGGATCGCTGCGCAGGCCTAGAAAAGGCGTGTCCAGCCCAAGGCGAGTGCAGAAAGGCACCCACTCCTTGTTCCATATGTTAACATACCTCTGGTCCGTAGTGTCCACATGCAATGATGAGAAAGCAGCCGCTGAGAATCCAACCATGTTGTCAACGTGGGCCGCAGTGAAACCATCCAATTTGCCAGCATGGGCAGCCTGGAACTCTGCACGCACATTACCTCTCGTCGGATAAAGGGGACCTGAGTAAGGTGTGGTCTGACCAACCTCCGCTGCAGTCTTCATTGTGTTGGACAAGCTGTCTATGCCTGCCGCCCTTAGAACCTGTGTTGTTGTCAGAAAATCAGGCAGGTGCTCATAGCTGGTATAAGAAGCAAGTGCAGTACCCAAAGCAGCATCAGTGGACCCACACAAGCGACCATAGCGAAAGGAACTGTTCTTGTGATATTGCCAAGCCTTGTTGATCTGGCAGAAAAGAGCCCTGCCAAAGTCCAAGGGCCAGCCATTGTTTACAGCTTTGAAAACCGCCTGGTCACCCGGTTGGAAAGGATAATCTTTTGGCCAATTTGCAGCAGTAACGCAGTCCGCTGCAGTCAGATTTGAGCATTGTAGCAAGGCCTGCGGGTCAGACTCACGTTGCAGCAGCCACCTCTGATAATCCGCAGGCGTGACATATGAGTGGGTCTGACCTGAGGCGAGAAGGGTAGCAGCAACGCCTTGGTCACTGAAAACCCAGTTAGAACGGCCAGGCACATTGGCACCTCCTTTGCCAATAATCGCTGCCAACTTCAAAGCCGTCTGTGTTTCATCTGCTGGCCTAGCGCGGACATGACGTGTGGCAGCCTGTGACGGCGGAATACGCCAAGCAGATACTGGCAGTGGGCATTGCACCCAAGGCTGGGGCCACGTGAAATGCTGAGCTGCAGCAGACACAGATGGATGAAAAGCCACAATAAAAAGTCTAATGCGGTTGGTAGGAGAATTATATCTCCACATCTGGAAAAGTCCATGAAAAACAGTATATCCCATGTCCTTTAAACCTTGTAACATAACCCGGAAATTGGCACCAGACTGTACCACCATAATGCCAGGTACGTTTTCCAGCACAATGACGGGGTACTGCTTCACTTTGAACAGCGCCAGTTGTCTTGGCCAAAGCAGGCCGCGTTGATCTTGCGTTCCTAACTGTTTTCCCATAACTGTAAAAGCTTGACATGGTGCACCACCGGAATACAGATCAGTGTCCGGTAGTGTAGAAAAGTCCATGGACATGAAGTCACCAAGTGGTTTCACACCAGTAAAAGCCTGAACCGCCTTGTGGCATGATTCATCTGAGTCCCATGAGACAAGTACCTTCCCTGCATTAAGCACAATCGCCATGGCGTCACCTCCTCCGCCAACAAAACCCACCGTTGCCGTAAAACTTGGGCGCCTGTTGGTCTCATTTAACTGGCAAATCTCCGCAAAGGTCACGTCTTGCTGCGGTGATTGTTTCTGTTTGAAACCAAAAACTTGCATGCTTGGAGGCAGGTCTGGCTCCTTGAATAGCAGAGGTAATAACTGCTGGAGTAAAGGCAAAGTCGGCGACTTCCAGCTGTGTACCATCCAACGCTGTAGGTCAGCCAATAGCTCCGGAGGGTCCACCTGGACATATCTGTTTGACACGTCATCCGCAAAAAAAGCATCCATATGTTCCTGACTGATAGATCCATCTGCGTTGAACCACCTGCTAACATTATCTGGCCACTTTTGTTCTTCGTCGTCAGTTCGTACTGGTGTGGCTACCATGCGGTACTGTCCAAGGAATTGACGTACTCCACAATACCGCATAATGACTTGAGCTATATCGGATCCTGCAAATAAGGAGTTTATCCAACCTTCACCGTTAGAGTTATCAATAGCATAAGACGCCACACACATGGACCAGGCATGGTCCCATTTCATTTGCGCTGCAATTGCCATTGTAGTTTCCAAGATTGCCGCTGTAACCAATGACGTCAAGCTTTTGTCAGACCCAGAAATCAATGATTGCTGGTATAAATCTCTAATTTCTGAAATCCAGGGTACAACAAAAAACTCCATCAAGTTGTCATTCATCGCTGAGCCTGCGCCTGGGCTCATATCACCTCGCAGTTTGATAACAGTAGACATCTGTATCAAGGTATCCGTTGGCAGCATTTGAATAAAACTTGCTGACATAAGATATGGTTTTTCCAATGCCTGTTGGAAGCACAAGATGAGAAACTGTTTGTCCAGGTGAAACTTTTTTGCCGCCACTTGGACATCTTCATTTTCACGTGCTGGGGTCACCAATGTATGACTTGGTGCGTCAGAGCGCACTCCCTGCAGACCTCTGATAAAACCAGAAAGGTAACCCTTGAGCACTCTGGATAAAGAGCAGTTCCACCTCAGCTTTGAGTGTGCCTTTTGGAAAACTTGTAAAGGAAACCAAACCTGATCGTCTGCCAATTCTCTCGATTGTAACATAACCAATGATTCTTCTACTTTGTCATGTATCATAGTCAAGGCATAGTTTGCGACATCCCCCGCCACACCTAGTATAGCCTGTCTAGTTGCCAAGCATCCTTCCTGAAGTATCTTTTTGTCAGAAATACTGTGGTGTCCCATTAACTGACGTGTTATATAAACCAGCCAGGCAAAAGACAATTGGGCTCTGTCACTGAAGAGTGTGTCCATGGAGAACATATCATCCACAAACTTCTCAGAACAAAAAGTTCCAGTTGGTACAGTGGTAAGAGGAATAGTTCCCGGTGTGCCTAAGAGAGCACTCTCATACCTGGGAAGATCACCATCTGTGTGTGACAGGGTGTCAACAGCAGGCTCAGATGCATTGTGCAGCGTGCATATAGCTGACGTGAAGGGATCAAAACAGAAAGACGATCCAGCCCATCCAAAAGGCAGCACCATCATAACAAACACATACTGCTTGAAGGCGTATGCTAATTTCCCAACATCTGCAGGCCGAATGGAGATTTTCATGAAAGCTTTTTCAATATCCAACTTTACCAGGGTCCATGTATGTTCATCAATATCCATCTGTAACTCATCTGCCAAAGACTGCATGTGAGAAACCCATTCAGTCACCACTGTCTCCAGAGTAGCATAGTGTTCCCACGGTAAATTTTCTCGATTTGTAACATCATTCACACTGTTGTTCAAAGGAGCAGATGCATTGATGCAACTACGGCCATCAGGTTTATTTACCGGATCTTCATCCACCCATGACAATCCACTAAAAATGATACCCAGATTTTTCCATAAATGTTTATCTGTCTTTCTAAAGACCAGCATACGCCCCTGCCGCATATGTTTAACGTGTCCTGACATAACTTTTTCTGGGTTTTTTCGGGCCAACACTGAAGCTGGCATTGGTCCTCGCTTTGGAAGTGAGGAAGTGTCCGCGTGCATATTAACGCCATCCACCATGGCATTTGCCAAAAAAGACATATGGTCAGAATTTAGCACAGATGAGAATAAAGGCAGAGACCTGACAGCATCATGCCAGGCATTAGCTCGATATGGATGCTCACTCCGAAGGAAACGGACTATATATTCCAAGCCACCACTCGGTAGATCCGCAACTGCCCTAGCCATGTCTGCATTTGCATCCAAGAATAAAGGCAGCCACTCCTCATCAGGCATATCTGTCATTTGCACCATGGAATTAAAAGTGCGCGCTGCGTTTGCCAAGATCTGTAACTGCTCTTCGCCCAGAGGTGGTAAGTTAGACACAGATTCATCAGCCATCGCAACTGCTTGGTAATAAATGTCAGCAGCAGATAGTAAATCATTGTGTGTAACTATTGGAAAATCAATAGCTGCAGGTGGCTGTAAACCAAACCACTGGTCTGCCACATTCATTGATTCATCCTCCGTCATATACTGCAACACATCAAAAAGATTTGTATCCAATGAGGCTCCAAATAAAAGTTCATCACCAGCCACTTGCATCATCTGGCCCCAATCCTCAAAAGCATTAAATGCCAAGTTGACAGCCACATCAGTATTAGACCTCAACTGAGGCAAACAGTGGGAAAAGAATGCGTCCAGGGTCAAATCATTATCACTTCGCAGGGATTTCTGTACATCATCTGCCAATATGAGGGAAGCTTCTGACAATGTCAATGGTGTTGCATGTTGCTTTTCACCCCAAACCCAGGCAACCCTACTGTTAGCATGAGCTTTGGACCCCACCAGTACCTGTACTTTCAAATGTGATGTCACTGTACGGTGGTAGATCACCAGGACCTTATCCATCAAAGATGCAGGACACATAAAACGCAGTGCATTAAAATGCTGTAAACCTCCATCCATCACGTTGCGTGCCATAATATTTGCCACATGTGCTGACTCCAGCTGCAGCCTATGGTTGCGTAAATGATGTGCCTGCTTCATCATATCACCATGGAGTTGGGAGGATGACTGTGCACCACCTAGAGCTGCAGCAACGGAATTAAACATACAAGTTTGCTGTAAACTGCGGCCTGTACCATCAATCAGCGTGTCCCCCGTTTCATAATTTTTAAAGGACAGCTTCAATCCTGGAGAGAGTTCATGTGATCTGTACTGAACAGTAAGTGACCTGCTGGCTGTAGACGGAACAGCACCCAAGTCAACACTGTGCTCCAGCCAAGACTGCTTGGTAACTATCACACCATTTTTTAATATTGACACATCCGGGGCTACAGAACTTTTTCTTGCCATATCTTGCCTGTGAGCTGGAGTTACGCAATGAAGATCCGGCACCGGAAACCGTGTCGAAGCCGTGGCTCTAGGTCCATTCATCCCATTTTTTAGAGATTGAGCACCCATGTCAGCCACTGGAAAGTCAGTCAGAGAGTTCAAATCATACGGCATCACTGTAGATCCGTTAGACTTCAAATGTGAACTGCACCCAACGGCCCCGTCCTCCAATGTTCCCACTGACTTCCTGTAAGTATCCACCATAGATTGGATAGCTGTTGCTGATTTCTTTGTTTGTCCAGCTATTCCACCCAAATTTTCCAGAACAATGGCAATAGCCGGTGCATCTTTTAGCTGAGCCGCTGTAAACTTTGAGTGATCACGCTGACAGACTGTGTCACTAAATCTGCAATTTGCATTTGAATTGTAATCCAAGCACACACGTGTATCCATCCCCGCCACCGCACGATGTGCATCCCTGAGAATGTCTGAAATATCCTCAAAAGGAACCACCTGATGCTGTGTTTGATACAGTGACGCTTTGTATCCTCCAAACCCAGCTGCTTTGTTTTGACTTGGAGTTTGCTGTTTCCTGGGCTGTTTTGGTTGAGGCATCACCAATCGAGGTTCCAACGCCGCTGCTTCAACTTTCCGCCTGATATCCTCCTCAAATTCCGTCACTAAGGCCTTCACCACAGGGTTGAGCTGCATCGTGCCATCAGCAGATTGATGTCTCAGGTAAGGCATAGGGATATATGCAGCAGATCCAGGCACATTAGAAAAGAACTGCGTGTCCGGGTGGAGTGTACTGTAATCAGAAATGCCTGCCTGAAAGTCAGCCGATTGTTTAGACCAGTCCTCCATCATCGTATCAATAGCTTTCACCACAAATGTAGCGTTCCAAATGCGACCTGGAGTTGACTCCTCCTGATAGAGCGTTTCCACATCATCTCGAATCACAGTAACAGCCCTGCTAAGAGCAGGCGACCACACTACCTCTGCCCACAAAGCCAACTGCGTCAAATTGTCGCGCACTGTAGATAATGATCCAGCCTGCATACTGTAGATCTTTTTCTCCAATCGCTTAGCCGCAGTAGGGAGAGCAGTGTCATGTACATACTCTCTTTTAGATCTATCCAGGATTTCTTCAAACATAAAAAGTTGGAGACCATTTGGAGACCAGTTCAAAGTAACTGAATGATCCAAAACATACCCAGTCAAATGTATCTTCAATCTGCAAATATCGAAAGGATGATGAGTTGCAGTAGCTTTTTTTGAAGCAGACCGCGTCAAATGAGTAAGTAACAGGTCCATGTGCACTGCCTGTCCATCAGGCGCTGAGGAAGGTGGCTCCATTTCTCGTAGTTTCTGAACAGCCTTCTTGCGTGACTTCTCAGTAGCTAATGCATGCGCATTCTTGCCAGACTTATCATCCTTGCCTAGCGCCTGAGTAAGTTGAGATAGCTGTGTCGCATCCATAGTCGGCAATGTAGATGAAGGAGAACGCTGTTGCAGGCCACAAGTACCACAAAACTTGTCGGTGGACTGTAACTGTGTAGAACACTGTAAGCACACTGTTAGTGTGATTTTAACGGGATAGCCACACTCAGAACAGAAAGACTGATCACCAGTAACCACATTTTCACACCCTGAAGGGAATGCCACAGAAGCAGGGCGAGCACATCGTTGAGGTGCAGATACACCCTCTTGTTGACCCTGAATATTTGAATGGCCATTCGCATTCTCTGGCGATACAGCAGGTGTCTTGTATCCACCATCCAAGACTCCTTGGATATCCTTTTTCACGTCCTCCTTAGATGCACCACTAAACATCCACTCCGCCATCTGTTTCTTGATTTGAGGCGCCAAATCCAGCTGTCGCAGCGAAGTGAAAAGCTTTGCCTTATCTTCTGCATTGTTATTTTTGTAAACTTCCATAGTCTTTTTTTGTTTCAAAGGCCTCAGCAAGTCTTCAATAGGATTGGCACGGCCCGTCTTCATTTCCACAAATTCTTTGTCAGATGGTCAGAAGAAGATGGGGTGGCCAGAATGCGAATGCCTGCAGTTGCAGTGTTAGATTCAACATCTTTGACTACATACACGTCTGCACACTTACAACGATTACAACACCAATCATCTTATGTGTTGGGACCAGTCATGGAAATGAGCTCCGATGTGGGCCGCATTTTGTGGGTGGTGGTGTGTTCTGTTGAGCTACAACAACCTCAAGGCGAGTTTGAGCTGATTGCTTTTGAAAAGCAGGCTGGCCGCACTCCTTCACTGGAAATTCCTCCAATGGACCTGCGAAATGATTTAATCATGGACTACAATGCGTGGTTTGCTCAGGCTTTTGCTGTGGATGAATCCATACAGAATGCAGGATCGCTGCAAATGGCAAGATTCACATCAGAAACGTGTCAGCTACGTGTACATGGCATTATGCCTACTGCAGGCTGGACGGTGGCACACATATGTTACCAAGCTACCATATTCATGGCTTTCAACAGGTGGAAAAAGGAGGTACAAGATGAAA
>Ga0099797_100874_pt1 | contig 17568 bp, 5 predicted proteins | sample Uncmet_Sort48C_1_FD_89871 | JGI IMG/M metagenome (GOLD analysis project Ga0099797, IMG submission 89871) | Marine eukaryotic communities from CALCOFI LINE 67, Pacific Ocean - C012_Sort48C_1 | ecosystem: Environmental > Aquatic > Marine > Oceanic | place: Pacific Ocean: Monterey Bay | collected...
ACTCGCAGATCAACTCTCTGCCGATGAACTCTCATCTTGCCAGCAGATACTCGCAGAATCTGCCCGCCAGGACACATTCGCAGATGCTAAGCATTAACAGGCCTTCGCAGATGCTAATCCCTAACAGGATGTCACAAATGAACGGTCCTAGTTCTTACAATTCACAAATGAACGGTCCCAGTGCCTACGGGATAAACAGACATTCACAAATGAACGGCGGCACGATGTCACAGCAAGTACCAACGAGCACACAGATGAAGAAAAATTCTGCCCAGCGAGGATTTTCAGTCCAAACTCAATCCACAGCAGCTCCTTCTTACTCTTCTTCTTATTACGATCGTGATGGATCTTCTATTAGGGCTAATTCTTCTTACGCTGGAGGTAATTCTTACGCCAGCAGAGGCTATTCTTATGACAATTATAATTCAGCACATAATATAGCCAGTCATCGTGTTAGTCGTGCAGCCAGTGTTAGTCGTGCAGCCAGTGTTGGTCGCGGAGTGAGTGCAGTGAGCCGCGGAGTGAGCCATCGTGTAAGTCGTATACCGGAAATGAACCGCTCTGATTCGGAGCATGACTCTGATTACGATTATCACACCGATATGGCCTCCGGTTTTGATTTTGAGGGTTTGTCTTCTGATGATGGCGATTTCTATCGTGATGATGGTGTTATGGATTCTGATGGAGGAAGGGGAGGAGGAGGACAGACCCGGTATTCAGAAGACTCCACTTATTCAGAAAGCGAAGCGCTTTTCGGGCCGGAGATGTCCAGACCCATTGTTGGCGCGAGGTTTGACATAGGGAACCCACCATTGTACAACACAACAACAGCAGCAGTAGGAGGGTATTATACCGACGTTGTCAACTCAAAAAATATAGAACAACTGAATATGAAGAGTGGGAGAATGTATCAAGGAATGAAGGCAGACATAGAGTCCGGAGAAAAACAAGAACCTAGTGATCATACCGGAAAAAAGAACCTATTGTACAGGGAAAAAAGAAGGTCCTGTTGCTGTAAAGCTGTACTCATCATTCTCCTTCTAATCCTTATTCTCGCCGCCACGGTGGTAATTCTGTCGAGCTGTAAAGTGGCGCCCTTTGCGGAGGGTCGTACGGGTTTTTTGGGAACTGTGGGAGCGAAGATACGCGGGGTTTTCGGGTTGAGTGATTCTACAGAGGAGGGGAAGAAGGATGTTGAGTCAAAGAAGCAATCGGAGTCAAAGAAGCAATCGGAGGAGGAGAAGGGCATTCAAAAGGAGGAGGAGAAGGCGCCGGAGGTGAACGAGAGTCCAACAATAGAGAAAAACCTCCAGCAGATATCAGGTAAACCTCCTGTAGATACAAACTCCCAAAGACTCGCAGGGTCTCCCCCAGAGCTGCGGACCCCTCAGGAGCCTGACGACGTGGAGAAATTTCTTGAAACTGCTCATCCTCCTGGTAGTGCTCATTCTTTTGGTTCGACGGGTCAAGGTTCGATAAAAACGTCCGAAACACGTGGCGATGCTCTTCATGATTCTAATGATCCAGAAAACAAAAGAACGAAGATCAACCCCCCCCAGGCAGAGATGACCGAAGAAGCCAAAGAAGTAGAAGCGGATTTGGAAGCCTTGTTTGACTTCATATAAGGCAAGAAGAAGACTCTGACTTCAAGGATCTAGTAGTGACTCCAAGTCATCCTAGTTGTCATTGAGCTCATAGCTGCTCTGACATTGAAAATAAGAAAGAAAAATTATGGAAGTCTTCAGTCGTAAACACTCAAGGCAGTTATAAAAGGCCTCACTCAAGGCAGTCTTTCGTGATCTTCTATGTCTATCAAATTATTGCTGTGATGATGTCTCTATCGTGTTTCAAATTATGATGTCTCTATCGTGTTTCAAATTATGTTCGTGTGGCCTGGCCTATATTCTGAGTCAGAAGAGTCATTCAAGGGAATTTCTCGTATACAGTATTTCAAACTATTTCAAATTATTGCGATGTCTATCCTGAATCGTCTTTCAACTTGTAAGCTCAACTTAAGGAGTTCTATCGTGTTTCAAACTTAATGCTAATGTCTATTTTCAAAATAGTATTTTGATGTCCTTCACATCGTATGCGTATCGGTCAATGTTATTGTATCGTATCCTTGCCGTATTACGGCGCTACTAGAGGAGGAGTCCTTCAAAATCTAAAAGAACCCTTTCAAAGGTGCAGTCTGGTATTTATCGTGTTTACACTCTGGTGTAGTATCAACAGTCTGGTGTCTATCGTGTTTCTTTGGTGTAGTTCTTTGGTGTATACACCATTCTTAAAAGAGAAAAGGGCTATAATCGTTTCAGTTAATGTAATGATTTTCGGGAGTTTTAGTGTCAGTTACACAGATCGTCTCAGTTAAGTTACGTATTAAAATTTTGGGGAAGTAGACCCCTTTTGGGGAAGTGAACCACAAGTATTTTGGGCAAGTGTGCCCCCGGGCCTGATGGGAGGAGAAAAAAAAAAGCTTTTTCAAGGCTCATCTGATTTTTACTTCAAGTTTGAGGCATTTTGTCTGATGGTTTTATTGTTTCAAGGTCTTTAATCAAGTGAGTATCCGATACTATCGGCTTATTGCTCTGGCAAAGTATTGCAGTGTGTATCACTGTATCTCAGATTCATGCAGTGTGTAACTTTTCTCTCAGAGTTACCATGGTACCAGAGAGACAGTTCTGAAGTTCTCAGAGACAATTCTTCTCATCCAAGCTGTCATTGATATTGCCAGCCCTGAAATCGGATGAGACCTTGCCGAGCTGTCAGCCAGACAGATTATTCATCACTGAAACCAGATGAAAATCCGACCAGATGGGAAACTGATCTCATCGTCGACAGCTCTGGCAGACTAATCATCAGTCTACCAGATGGGAAACGGATATTGACAGATCGGCTCTGACGACAGATCGTCTCTGAAAACAGAAAAGAGACCTCAGACTTCTTAAAGCAAGTAACTTGTAAGTAACTTTAAGAGACCTCAGACTCAAAATTACCACAGAACTTAAGAAAACCAGTGTTCGACGAAGAAAAGAAGAATAATGTCGGAAATGCGTAAATAGTTCTTGGATTTTTTTTGCGGCTTGAAAATTATTTTATACATTATGGAGAGGGAGTGTTTGGCTTTTAAGTTTGTTTTTCGGATCTGATCTGGCTTAGAGTATAATTTCACAAGAACCCCCCTTCTAGAGTACAATTCCACAAGAGCCCCCTCCAAGATGGTCACGATTTTTTTTCCAAAAACACAAGAGCCCCCTACACAGGATGACTTCAATTGATTCAATTGCTCAAAAAACACAAGAGCCTCCTTAAATGCACAAGATCAGTATTTTCCGATGTCCACAACAAGAAATTGCAATAACCAACTCTCCTTTCCAAATTCGACTGATTCAGGGTTTTTTCGTTGAAATTCGAAGAATACGTCTTAACGAGATCGACACTTTACACCTTCTTCTTGAGTCTTTTTCTTTGAGATCATCCCTTTAGAAGTTTTCTCTCTCTTTTTTCAATTCAAATTCTCTTCTGTATTTCAAATCTCTTCGATCTTCTCTATTCTGTATTCATTATTCTCTATTCGGCGACCTGTAAGATCTCTTCATTTTTCTCTGTATTCAAATTTCGGCGTCATACTAAAGATTTTACGTTTCTAGATTGCCGGAGACATAGTAGTGCAATAGTGTTGAAATTCATTTCTTCAAAAGTTCCGTTTCTATTTCAAAACAATCGCAATCGGAGTCCCCTAATCTCCATCCAACCAGTCTGAGACAGCAAACAATCCAAGTCTGCCAACAACAATCTGAGCTAGCAGCAAACAAGTCAGCAAGCAAGTCTCCGCAAACAAACCAGCAAAAAAGTCAGCAAAAAAAGCCAGAAAGATGTCCAGCGCCAGGCACTCACAGATCAACTCTCAGAAGTTCAACTCGCAGCACAGCAGCAGACACACAACACCGATGAAAGCAAATTCTTCTGCCCAACGAGGTTTGTCGGTACAAACTCAACCCTCCACAGCAGCTCCTTCTTACTCTTCCTCTCATTCCGCTCGTGATGGCTCTTCTATTAGAGGGAATTCTTCTTATGCCAGCAGGGGTAATTCTCATGCCAGTGGGGGGAGTAGGGGTAATTCTCATGCTAGCGGGGGGAGTAGGGGTAATTCTCATGCCAGTGGGGGGAGTAGGGGAAATTCTCATGCCAGCAGGGGCAATTCTCATGCTATGAGTGGCAGGGGTAATTCTCATGCCAGCAGGGGCAATTCTCATGCTATGAGTAGGGGTAATTCTTACACCCCTGGGAGTACGGGACTATCCCAAGGATACTCCAGCGCACAGCGTTCAGCTGCAGCACAATCACCAGCACAGGCAACAAACAGCTCAGGTTACGCTCTTAGCAGCCTGGCAATGTCTGATAGAGATCGTTCGGCAGATTTTGGACGCGCAGCCAGTACCAACTCTCGTACAGCGAATCGCGCGGCTAGTGTCGATAATAATTCTCGTGCGGTGAGTCATCAAGGGAGCCAGCAGACAATGAGTCATCAAGCAAGTCACAATCAGGCAAGTCATCACACAAGCAATCGTGTTAGCCGTATTCCGGAAAACGTCAGCTGTTCAGACCCTGATGATTCGGACTACGATTACCGTTCTGAAATGGAGTCCAGTGCTTTTGATTTTGATGACTTGAATGAAAATTATATTGCTCAGAATACTCATTGCAAGCAGAATAATTCTCATGGAGGAGCCAATTACAAACAGAATGGAGGAGGACGAGGTGGATACTGTGGACAGAACACGCATGGAACGGGAGGTGGATACGGTGGACACAACAGATATTTAGAAGAATGTAACCTCGAGGAGACAGAGGCGCTCATCTTTTCAAATAATTATGATCCTCATACCCAAGCTCAGGTAAACAGTCACCTTACAAATCGTCACAATCCGATTGTCAACAAGCAGATTGTCAACAGTCCGATTGTCAACAAGCAGATGGTCAACAATCCGATGATCAACAATCCAATCGTCAACAGAAAGTACGACGACATAGAGGCTGGAGAAACGGAAGACCCTGATACAGACGAAATTTATGAGGGAATGAAAAAAAAAAAGAAAGGCTCCTCTTGCTCCTGTTGTTGTAAAATCGCGGTTGTAATTCTCTTGCTGATCCTACTCCTCGCCATCACGACCGTGATGATGTCAAGCTTTAATGTGGGGCCTTTTGCAGAGGGAAACCATGGAATTTTTGGAACTGTGGGATGGAAGATTAGAGGGATGTTGGGGAAGAGTGATTCCACGGAGGCGAAGAAACACACGGAAATTTCTACAAAAAAGCCTAATCCTCCTCTTACTGGTACAGAAACTCACAGGGAAAAAGCAGCAACGGGCACAAATCCTAACAGTGAAACACCAGCAAGCTCTGTGGTAGCGTCGGCAGCAAGCTCTCCAATAGCGCTGGGAGCAGGGTGTGCAGTGCCACCGGTAGCAGGGCAGAACCCAGGGCAGGCCACAGCCCCAACTCCAGAGGATCCTCTGGAAGACCTGAATAAGCTTTTTGACTGTTTATAAGCTCAGGCAGCGTGAGTACAATCTGTCTGAACTTTCTGACAGCATTATGTTGTCAGAGAGGTGTTGTCAGAAAGGTCAAGCAGGAGTCAGACCCCTTCAGTGGGAGGGGTGGTGAATGAATTGGAGACCCCCCCAGTGGGGAGAGGCGGTGGCTATTGTATGAGTTACAGGGCTCTCCAGTGCTTGTTGATGTGTTTGCCATTATGTCCATCGTGTTGTCTACCGTGATCTTTTATATGTTTCGTGTTTCAAATTATTAGTGCGTTGTGTCGATCGTTATGTCTACCGTGTTTCGAATTATTGCTATGGTTGTTCTCTGCAAGGAAAACTATTGCAGTATTCTCATCCTGTTTCAACTTATTTTTCTCGTCGTCTTTCTTGAGTCGTTTTTCAACTCTTCAGACTTCTGCAGTGTGTTTAACTTTGCTGTGTTTCAAATTATTGCCATGTCTTTTCTGCGTAGTTCCTGAACCGTCTTTAAAATTTTATGTATTGGAGTTGTCTTTCATGTGTTATAGTTGGCTTTCATGGATTGGTTTTCATGGATTGGTTGGGAGATATGGCCTGATGGTAGTCTGACCAGGCCGAAAAATTAAATGTCGGTGGTAACTGCAAACGTAAAGCTCTAAACTCAATTGAATAGCAGTGGTAAATGCAGAAGTTTGTTTGGCAGTGGTAACTGCTGCGCAACTGCAGACGTTTGAATCATATGGCAGTGGTAAATGCAGAAGCCGTAATGGCAGTGGTAAGTTAGTGCAGACGTATTTAATTGAATAGCAGTGGTAAATGGAGAATGTGAAACCTGAATCATATCGCAGTCACCAGTGGTAATTGCAGAAACCTGAAAAGTAGTGGTGAGCTATTTCAGAGATATCTGATATGAAGGGTGGTATGACATGGATCAATGGTGACATAACGGTAGAATACTAGAATGCGCAACTATTTGGCATTTCGAGAAGAACGAAACTAATCTTCCGGAATTCCAGCCGCATTCAGATGGAGCAAAGCTACAGAAGCTAGTAGGAGTGATGACTCCACCGAGAGCAAAGCTTCTGACTCAGACTTTCGTTTCTAGTTTGAGGCTCCTTTCCTTGTCAGATGATTTATTTATTTCAAGCTTGAGGCCTGCAAGTTTGAGGCCAGGTTTCAAGTTTGAGGGACCGTGCCCTCTAAAGTCTGTGAGTCTGACAGATTATAGCATGCGCTGAACCAGAATCGAATGCGAGCTACATTCATGTATAAGTTGAACTATTTTCCTCAGCCCATTTGGCTTACATTTCTCGTATGCAGAAACGGACCGTCTGTACCGTTTAAGTTAATTTCTTGGATGTTGAGTTTTTCTTGTTAGGGTTGTCTGTTTCTTTTATTTCCGGCAAGAACAGGTGTTGGAAAATGAAAAACAGAAAACGAAAAACAGATCAGGTAGTCAAGACAGATCTGAATGAGGTGGATTTCAACGCAAGCCGTATAGTATACAAGCCGTATAGCTCTATGCTGTACAGTAACACCGTCGTAAGCCGTATAGCTCTAGGCTATACAGAAAAGCTCTAGGCTTTCTACGTTGCGTATATTGTAACTAAGTTTAGAAGGGGCGTGATTCCGATTCGGAGGTTGGTTCATCAGATCAGTGCGGCTCTATGCTGTCAAAAAAGGTCGAGTTGTGGCGGTGGAGTGAATATTCTGCATGAATAAATTAGGTATCGCTGAAGGACAGTATTGAAGGCGAGCATGAAGCACTGGGTTTTTGTCTGCGCAGCGCAGTTCTTGGAAGCCGTGCTCTTGGAAGCTGTTTTTGTGCATATGATTGTTCTCCGTTCCATCTGTTTCTTTTTTTCTATTTGGCGAGAGAGAAAGCGGCATAAACCGGCTCTGGTATCCTGTTTCATCCACGCTGCGCAAAACTTGAAGGCAGGCTAGAAGCAACATTTTCGAAACGCTGTGACTCTCCATAGCTGCAGCAGAGTGACGTCAGACGGCTAGATAGAGAATATTGGGCAACGCACACCTTGGCAGCGGCATTTTCGAGAGATCTTTTTGTCAATCGCATCCCTGTCAATCATACCTCACTTGTCAATAGCGTATCGCGATTCAATTCGAACATCCCCCCATGTATACCGTATCTTCATGCATCTTATCGTATTCTCATTCACATCTCATTCTTATTCATATCTTTTAACTCTTCTCCAGCGATAATTGAATCTCTCCTGAGACTGCAACAGTCTTTGGATAAGGATATCTTCAGCGATCGCTGCGCCATTCTCAAGCCATCTCTGGCCCATTCTGATGACAAGGCATCTCTGAATTCAATTATTCTCAAGCACGTTCTGAACTCAATTATTCTCAAGCGATTCCTTCTCATTCTGAGATCATTACTCTCAAGCATTCTGCGATGTTCTGAAGCATTTTACGATGTTATGAATTGGTCCGCAATTTTCTGAATCAGTCCACAATTTTCTGAAGCACAAAATTTTTTCGACAGCACCCATTTTATATTGACAAGGTTTAGTGATTTGCCCCAATGATTATCATGATGCATATAAAGTTTTTTTGTAAATACTAATACCATTCTACTATTTATATCGCGAGTCAGAGTCTCCTCGGGTTGTGACCATTCGAAAAGAAAATCGAAAACCCAACATCATCGAAAAGTTTTGTTTCTACAGTTTTCCGATTCAGATTTGAAAACCTGAATCATATTTCAATCGGCATCGTCTAACTTCAAGGCAGTCATGATGTCACAGTTTTTTTGCTATCCCAATTCCAAGATGACTCTTCTGAGAACGAAGGTCCCGAAAATGAGTCTGATGCTCATGTCAGGGAAGTTGAGTCTGATGCTCAACATGCTCAACATCGTCAGTTTTGCTCTGTCAAAGCGAACAACTGTTGAAGAGACTGAGTCTAAATTCAAGTCTACGCCCTATGCCAAGTTCACGGATATGGCAAGCGAGCGAAGTTCGGTAGACTCGGATGTTTTTTCAGATGTTTCCCCTGGACCCGGTTCGTCTCAACTTCAGCTGAAACGACCGCTTCTGAATTCGTCCACGCGGGCCGGTGATCGTGATCATTGTCCTGTTATACTACCATTTGGCGATCATGAAGCAGTAGATATGCAATTGGGAACAGCAGATATGAATGCAGCACAAACAAAGACTGCTGAAAAGTCAGAAGCTGACGTTTTAGCCGAAAGAAAGGCCATAATCGAAGCAGCAGCGGCGGAATTTCATGCAAATCTCAAAGCCCAAGCAGCCGAAAACGCTCGGCAAGAAGCCGAAAACGCTCGGAAAGAAGTTGATGCTATGAAAGAACGGAAAGACCGCGCTCAACAGGTTGCTTTTGACACATCAGCCGCTACAGAGGGTGATACTCCTCATCAAGCGGATAATACAAAAAATCAAGCCAACAACACAAACACAACACCAATAGCGCAGCAGCTTGCCAAAAAAACTTCTGTACAACAAGCGCCCCCTAACTGGGGGGTTTACGACTCCACGGCTGATCTTTCCAAAGATGTCATGGCGGTAAATGACTTGCTTGTGCAATCGCAGGCGGTACAGCTGGTATACGAAGTCACAAACGAACAAATGACCACTTGGATAACCCCGTTTTTACCCTATAACCCCCCGAGTTCTGCTGGTGCTGGTGCTGCTTCTTATAATTCTTCTTCTTACGGTCCCTCTTCTTCTTCTTGCAATTCTTCTTACGGTTCTAATCAGTCCTACGTTTCTTCGTCCTACGCTTCTAATCAAGCAGAAATGAACAAGAGAAAGCAAAACGATCTGCGAAAAAACAACGATCTCGCCGCTATGAAGAGAGATTATCAAAAAATTTCTAAATATATGAAATACTTAGAAGCCTACCTCGCCCCCGAAAATAATATCAAAGCTTTGGTAAAAAAAGAGCGAGCAGATAACAAAGAGAGGAGAAAGCACCCCAAGGAACTGGATAAGGCATTTGGGAAGACTATTCTAACAGCGATTCAGCAACATGCAGATTTTTTGATAAAAAAAGTTGCTGCATTGAACCGCTCAGTAGAAGCTTCCAAGATAGCTTCTTATTTTTTCCCAGTTGCGAGTCCGGCGTTGGATATGGACTCTTCGGATTCTGAAACTTCGGAATCAGAATCTTCGGAATCTGAAGAGGACAATAAGACGGAATCCGAAGAAGAGGGAGGGGAGGATGAGAATAATCATTCACGAGACAAACATCGATCTGACTCCAAGTCTTCTAAGGCTTCTTCTTCTTCTGATTCGCAAAAGATTTCGCGGTGTAAAGAGAAGGCGTCCTCCCAGTGTGAATACCTGAAAACCAAAATCGGCCCAAAGTCGGAAAAAAGCGCAGCGCCGATAATCCCAAAATTCCTTCTCGCAGACGAAAAACTGGCCTCAACGTCACAGCTGCATGTTTTATACCAGAAATGGACGGCACAAACACGCGAGTTCTCTTATAGGAAAGATGATCTTGCCCCTGAACAAGAGAAGGCTCCTACCTATTCTGCAGGAATCGCCGAGTGGTTCGGTTTTAGCTCTTTAGATAAAAACAACACGGGCACTATCAAAATGTTTTACAAGTATGAGAACTGCAAGAGTATGCATCTTAAGTCTGGCGAGGCTATTTACAAAGACAATCCAAAGAAGTCGAAATATATCTGTCTCAACGAAGCCGTGGAAAACTACCACAGTTTTTTGGAGTCCGTGGGGCCGGTGTTCGAAGCGGCCGCGAAGATATTTGAAGTTGAAGATGAAGATGAAAGCTACGATGAACAGTTTTCTGCTACTATCCGCAAGGGTAGCCGCAGCAACGGTAGTGTTACTGTGGGTGGTGGCAGTGTTGCTCACAATACGGAAGAGGAAGGAGATGACCCGCTGGAATTGAAGAAACAACAATTTGAAGCCGGGGCCACATATGTTGTGAGTGATGAAGATTTCAAAGCGTTAAAGGCGAGATTCTTATCTCCTGTAGACACATCTAACGCTGCATCTCAGCAAGGCGCTGCTTCTCAGCAAGGCGCTGCTTCTCAGGTGGTACAGACACAGCCACTATTAGACCCGCTTCTCCCTTTAAATTACGAGCAATCATTCGGATTCATGTCATGGAATGGCGGCGGGTTTGATCTGCTGGAGCCCGCCGGTGCTGCTGCTCCCGGGCAAAAGAATGATAAGAAAAAGGATGTAACCCCCCCTCAAGTCTCATCCAGAGCTAAGGACAGTCAGGTCTCAAATTCTTCCGTTTGTTCTAATTCTTCTGCTGTGTCTAATTCTTCTGTGAATTCTTCAGGTTCCAATAGTTCTACAGCGGGTTCTCATAATTCCGCAGGTTCTAACTATTCTACAGCGGGTTCTACGACAGGGTCTAACTCTACTTTTACTCCAGATTTCTCTCCCTCTCTCAAAGTGCCGCTGTTTTCTGGTCCAAACAGTGATGGAAACAATACTGGAAGTCATGAGCTAGCCCTAGGCAGATTCAATACCCTAAAACTCGACGAGGAATCTTCGGACAGAGATAAACTTCACGATGCTCATTTTACAGAGACCAAAACGAATCACGCTTTCGACAGTCCTTGCATGACTCATGCTCCGGGCATAATTGAGCCAGGAAATTCAAACGGCATCACAACACTGCCGAATTATGATAATTACATCAATAATTCTGGAGTGCGCGATACAATGCAGTCGATGGAGGATCTTTTTTTGGGTCCGGTAGGTGTTTTCGATTCGCTTGATGGTTTAGAGTATTGTGACGACGTCGTGGATCCATATCACGAGGCGATGTCAAATTGTGTCCAGCCATTTGTCCAGCCTTTCCAGAATCAGGCTGGAGGAAATCAGGGAGGAAATCAGCTACCTGGGCAAGATGCACAAAATAGTCGAGCCTCTTCTCTCGTCACCAGCTCCTGTGCCTCTTCTAGCGTAAAAAGTTCTTATCATCAAGTGCGTTTTGAAGCTGATCCGAATTATTGTACTAATCCGAATGATCCAAATCAGCAAGATCTCAGAAGAACCCGGACCAACTCCGTCTACGCATCCCAAACTCGCCGTAGGGGAATGAGCCGCGGTTACGCCTCCCGTTACGCAACTCTCAGCATGGATCCCCGAGCGACCTACCTTTCTGTCAAATTCGAATATTTTCCGACCCAACTAACTTTCCTGAAAATCTCTTCTGAAGTTCGGCACTTGTTTGAAAAGATTGCGCACGAGTTCGAGTATTACGCGACGACGTTTGAAATGGGTCGGTGGATAACGCCTTTTTTGGATCGAGACCCGAAAAAAATGAAGAAAGCGATCGAGAAGGCTGCTGAGATGAAGAAAAAGACTATACAAGAAACAATTGATATGAAAAAGACAACTTTTGCGGCTGTTCACAAAGAAATCGCGATGATGGACTCTGCGGCTGTTCATAAGGAAACTGCTATGATGGGCTCTTCTTTAAAGTCTTCTGGAGTCAAAGGTGGGGAAGGAAAGACAGAAGCCGAGAAAGCAGCCCTAAACGCCAAACTAGACGCGTTACTCGATTCTGAAGATGACGAATCCGAATCCGAAGAAATTTTGCGAATCCTCAAAAAAAAACCGAGAGACCTACACAAGGATATGAATCTCAATTACTACGGTATTCCTGGGATATCGTTGACGATCATGAAAACGCAGCAGAACCAATTGAGGAAACATATCAATGCTGTGATTGCGAGTGAAAAACTTGCGAGTGCCATGAGTTCAGATGTTTGTTATGGATTACTCAAGATTGCGCTCCTACAAGTCACAGCTTAAACATGTCCAAAGTTTGGACATGTCGAAACCCCATGATGACCACCAAAGCCCAAAACAACGAGAGACTCGAGCTGTATTACACTCCTTAACGTAACCATCACGTGCTTGCAGACTTTCCACGACCTGTCCCTGCGCATTGTTCTGTTGTGGCTCGGCGAGATTCATGTTCGCGATTATGTCGCGTAACCCAGCCACAACATCCGGGCACCCATCAATCGCGTGGGACAACGCTTCTGGGTTGGCAAGCATGGCGGGGACATTGGCCCACATCATGAAGGAAGGCGGTTGGGAAGTGGCTGGGGCAGTTTTTGGAGGGTCGTCGAGATTGATAACGTTCGCAATTCCTTTGGACAGTTCGGTGCGGAAGAGGGACAACGAATCGAGCATGCTGGAGTGATGATGATCATCCGGGCTGACATTAATCGGGATGATAATACGCTGATTATCGTCAACGTTCATACTGTCAACACTGTTAGTACTCGCACCACTCCGTTCAATATCTGTAAAGAACCCCGACGGATCAGGAAGGAAGTCAGACAATACCAATGGACAGTCGTCGGCAAAGAGTGGAGATCTGTTCTGGACAGTAAAAGCGCCATCAGTCTGGGATTTGACAACGCGAGTGTCGACGATGGGGGTGCTGGCTGTGGCAGCTGAGTTCGGAGATTCGTCTGGAACTGAGTGCTGTTTTTTCTGAGTTTTTTTCTCATGGTCATCATCATTGGAAGTTCCAGTCGTTTTTTCATGAGCACGCTCGGAATTCTGAACAGCTTTTTTGGTGTCCTGCTGAATACTGTCATTGTGTTTGGTGCGACTTGTATCCATCTTGTTTCCCTGATCGATCGAAATCACATCGTCTTTCGGTTCGCCAGAATGAGTTATCACTGGAGCCATGACATCGTCTTTCGGCTCATCGGGTTTGGTTTTCACTGGAGCCAGCACATCGTTTTTCGGTTCACCGGATTGAGCTTCCACAGACACACTGTTCTTCGCTTCATCGGGCTGAACAGGAGTCACATACTTCCCGTATACACTCGTAATTCCAATGTTGGAAAGCACAATGTTGGAAAACACAATGTTGGAAAACATAATGTTGGAAAACACGATGTTGGAAGACACTGCGCCGAAAAGATGCAACAAAGGAGCTTGCTTCGTTTTTGCTGTGATCGTCATTTTTGACACGAAATAGAGAGACACTCTATCGAATGCTTCGAAAATATGCGTGAGTCTGCGAATATGGAAACGAAATTTCGAATAAGAATGGAAAGCCTGCGAAAAAGAATTGAGAACGGAATGATATATCAGATTCAAGGGTCTCGAGAATGAATAACAAATTCTATTCATTCTCGAGACAGCGTGTGCATCCACACAAATAAAGAGATCGAAATTCTTTTCGAAAAATGGAATTCCTTTCGCGCCCTTATGCGTTCAAAAATGGAGACTTTCTACAATTGCGACAGGGCTGTACTCACTCTGTTATGAGTCATACTGTTATGAATCATATGCACTTGTCTCTCTCTCTCACTCTCTCTCTCGCCTTCTCTGTGATTCTTCGCAATAATAATGCCATACGCTGCCGGCTAAGATTCAATTGCAATTGACTTCCACGCTGTGCTTTCTCAGATCTCTCTCCGTTAATAATAATAAAGCCGTGGCGGTGGGTCGCGGATTCCAATGAGCTCGAACAAGTTGCACACCTGTAATCATCCTGAAATCATCCTGTAGTTATCCTGACGTCTTCATTCTTTTTCTCATACTCGTCTTCATTTTTTTTCTCATACTGGTAGTCATTCTTTTTTTCATTATGGTACTCGTCCTTTTTCTCATACTGAGTGCTCACTAGCTACAGAATCAGCTCTTGACCTGTCCAACTGTCCAAATTTAACCAATTTAGAGTCAGCTCTTGACCTGTCCAACTGTCCAAATTTAACCAAAATTGTAAGACGACTCAAAGTGAGACTGGTCTGACGACCTTACTTAACGACCTTAGTGTGGTAACGTTACTTGACATATAAGTTCGGAGTCATCATAATCACGTATGATGTTCTTTCTCTTCTTTTTCTTTCTTTCACAGACTACAATTCAGATATGTTATTGAAATGATGCGCCCACTGACGACACTACGCTGCACTGCAGAGAAGAAAAGATGATCTGAGATATGAATTTTTTCCAAAATTGGAGTCACCGAATGACTCAATCACCCAATGACTCAATATGACGACTACTTAAAAGACTCCTAACCATAATTTCTACACTATTACGTAACTTCTACTTGAAATTTCAAAGGCTGCATGAAAGGCTGCTTCATTCTTGAAAAGCTTGCTTACGCCACTGTCTAAAAAAGATCCCAAAACTTGAGCAACAGCACAGCTGCTGCTGAGATGCATCGCTGAAATACATCGCTGAAATACGCAGATGCGCAAATCCAAAAACTTACTTATCTAACTTTTGTCCACACATAACTTTTATCCAAAATTGAAAGTTACTCGAAGCTCAGTAAACATCTAACTTTTATCCAAAATTGAAAGTTACTCGAAGCTCAGTAAACATCTGACTTTTATCCAAAATTGAAAGTTACTCGAATACTTTTTTATTCGAGTGCTTCCTTGAAGTCATTACATCTTCATCGACTCATGTGCCTCTTCCACTGATTCGTACTCTCTCAGGCTGTAATGATCTGACTGCTTGCAGTATTCACACTCCTCTTGGTATTCCTCCTCTTACCAATGGTAACCTGTCCTCTTAATATTTTGCATACACGCTCTCTCCACCGTCTCTTCATATTTCGCCTCAACACTCTTGGTTAGTTTTTCCTAGCATTAAGCCTCTTAACCTCATCCCCCCAATTATTCGCGTTCTTTTTCTGCAAGTTCTGAATGACTTCAGTTGGAACACGTGGAAACGGCTCCAACACGGATAAATTCGCCTGCAAATGCTCTATCGATTCGCCTTCAGAAAAGAAGACGCGCATTTTCTGTCGTTGCATTTTTAGCAGTTCCTCGATGGCAGGGATTTTGTATTCGTTCTGAGAGTCTGCCTGTGAGGTGTCATTCTGAGCTCTGTCACCCGGGTCTGAAGCAGAAAACGCGGAACTTCGTGTCCTATTGCTGTCTCTGTCTGAATCTCGTGAATCTCGTGTCCTATCGCTATAATTGCCGTCTGCAGCATAATATGCCCCCCGTTCACCAACAGCACCAACAGCGGCAGAAAATAACCTCTTCGCGCTATTTGAGTCGCTATGTGTATTCATGAATTCATGAACATCGTTGTGCGCGTTCATGAATTCATGAACAGTACTCTCACAATTGTAGCTAAACAGTGAGCCCACGTCACTGAAAAGACTGTTATCTGACACTGGTGACGGCGGATCTGGTATGTCAAATTCGGGGAGTAAGATTTTGTGCTGTGTTTTACAGGCGGCCTCATCTCTATTAGAATTATCTCTGTTGGAACTATTGGCGGAAGCGCTTCTGATGGAAGCGCTTCCATCAGAATTCCTAGTCTTCCAATCAGAATACTGGAGGCTTGGCTGTTTTTTTATGGAAACCCCATCACTGCCATCTCCATTCGTAGAACCACTCCTAGCAGAAGAACTATCACCGCTTGAATCTTTCTTATCACCGCTTGAATTTTTCGAACCCTCTTTCTCACCCTCCCCATTGTCCTCCAAATCTTCTATATCTTTCCCCAATTTGAAATCCACTGTCCACCCCTCCACTGCGCATTCTCTCTCAACAACCGAACAACCCGGCGCAGGATTCAACTCCACAGCTTTCTGATTATTTCCGAATTTCGTCATATCAGGCCTCTGGAAAATCAGAGCTGCCGCTTCGAAAACTTGGCCCACTAATTGCAAATGCTTACCATGCGCTTCTGCTATGAGAGAAAGATCTTTTAGCGTAAGTAGATCCAGTTCGTCAGGTCTGGAGAATTTCAAAATGTTGTCTGCCACGCCTACTGCGGTGGTCACTATCTGCTTGGTCACGTCGAAGAAATTTGTGAAAGCGCCTTCTTGAGTATCAGGATTGGGGACAAAAAGTTTTTGAGTCTTGTGCTCAGTTCTTTTTTCTAATGGCTTTTGTGTTGGAGCTACGATTTTCGCTCTGGAAGGATCTTCGACTGTCATTTCGAGCTCCCGAGACTTTTTTTTAGGAGGCCTAGTTCCCGCCACATCTCCCATTGTTAACGCCACTGAAGATTTACCCGTTGCTCCTCCATGAGCATTGCCAGATACAGCAGCACTCCTAGCAGCCGCCCTCCCTGACTTTGCAAGATTGGTAAACTCAGCAGCGTCCTGCTTTCTTTTTTCGGTGTTGGAATTAGTTGTCAAATTCCCCAGATTTCCAACACTCGCTACGATAGCTGAATTATTTCCACCATGCTCAACAGTGACAGCATTCGCATTGTTCTTTCTTTCGGTTTTTTTTCCTGCTTTGCCTCCACTTCCACCTCCACTTCCATTTAAGCCTTTCTTCCTTGCATTCCTAGCTTTTATTGCTTTCTTAAAAGCTGCGCTATTGTCCATTTTGTTCTTGAACTTTTTCGCCAATTTTTTTTCCCTAAATAACCGACGGGCTTTTTCGTCATGTAAAAGCTTCCATAACTCGCTGTTCATTTCGTGATAGTATTTCTCCAAAATTCTTGCGAAATTTTTAAACACTCTCGCTCTGTTGTCGGCATAAGGTGCGACTTGTTCGATTAAAAATTGGGCTTGTTGATTATTTTGGAGGTCCAAAATGCGATCGCCAATGCCGTTTTGAGCCTTCTTTTTGTTATTCTGATTCGGATTTTGTTGTTGTGATCCTTGAATACCACCTGGAGCAGAATAGAAATTCGTACCCCCGCCGGCAGAATAAAAGTTGTTCTGTGCTGCAGCAGCACTCTGTCCACCACCATACCCCCCAAGGCTCTGCACACCCCCGCTTTTCTGAAAAAGTTCGACTGCTTTCTTCAATATCTCAGCCTGCGTCAACAATGCTTGCTTGTCGACAATATCCTTCAAAGCGGTGATTTTCTTATCCAAAAAAATAGTGCGATGCTTGATATTCTTAGCTATATCCCACCGCTGTTCGTTGGGGGACTTTTTGAGCCTGTTTGTAGTCGCAGTAGAAGTACTACTTTGATCAGAAGAAGCGCCCCATCCAAACCAGGAGTTATTCTGCTTACCGTAATAATTCGGATTTCGAGAACTCGAACTCGCACCAACTGTATCGTCATACTGGTTTAATTTTTGACCAGCTAAAGTTCTTTCTCTA
>Ga0099797_100875_pt1 | contig 17519 bp, 17 predicted proteins | sample Uncmet_Sort48C_1_FD_89871 | JGI IMG/M metagenome (GOLD analysis project Ga0099797, IMG submission 89871) | Marine eukaryotic communities from CALCOFI LINE 67, Pacific Ocean - C012_Sort48C_1 | ecosystem: Environmental > Aquatic > Marine > Oceanic | place: Pacific Ocean: Monterey Bay | collected...
TGAGCGCCGCACGAGCGCACAATGAGTGTAGAATAAACGCAGGATGAGCGCCGCACGAGCGCCAAATGAGCGCCGAATGAATGCAGAATGAGCGCCGAATGAGCGACGCACGAGCGCAGAATGAGTGCAGAATGAACGCAGAATGAGCGCCGCACGAGCGCCAAATGAGCGCCAAATGAATGCAGAATGAGCGCCGAATGAGCGACACACTAGCGTAGAATGAAAGCAGAATGAACGCAGAATGAGCGCCGCAAGAGCACCAAATGAGCGCCGAATGAAGGCAGAATGAGCGCCGAATGAGCGCCGAATGAGCGCCACACGAGCGCAGAACGAGTGCAGAATGAGCACAGAATGAGCGCCGCACGAGCGCCAAATAAGCAGAATCAGTGTAGAATGCATGCAGGATGAGCGCCGCACAAGCGCCAAATGAGCGCCGAATGAATGCAGAATGAACGCCGAATGAGCGCCACACGAACGCAGAATGAGTGCAGAATGTGTGCAGGATGAGCGCCTGAAGAGAGCCAGATGAGCGCCGAATGAATGCAGAATGAGCGCCGAATGAGCGCCACACAAGCGTAGGATGAGTGCAGAATGAATACGGGATGAGCGCCGCACGAGCGCCAAATGAACGCAGATTGATTGCAGAATGAGCGCCGCACGAACGCCACACGAGCGCCGAATGACTGCAGAATGAAAGCCGAATGATCGCCGCACGAGCGCACAATGAGTGTAGAATAAGCGCAGGATGAGCGCCGTACGAGCGCCAAATGAGCGCTGAATGAATGCAGAATGAGCGCCGAATGAGCGTCACACTAGCGCAGAATGAGTGCAGAATGAACGCAGAATGAGCGACACACTAGCGCAGAATGAGTGCAGAATGAACGCAGAATGAGCGCCGCACGAACGCCAAATGAGCTCCGAATGAATGCAGAATGAGCGCCGAATGAGCGACACACTAGCGCAGAATGAGTGCAGAATGAACGCAGAATGAACGCCGCAAGAGCGCCAAATGAGCGCCGAATGAAAGCAGAATGAGCGCCGAATGAGCGCCGAATGAGCGCCACACGAGCGCAAAATGAGTGCAGATTGAGCGCAGAATGAGCGCCGCACGAGCGCCAAATAAGCGCCGAAGAGCGCAGAATCAGTGTAGAATGAATGCAGGATGAGCGCCGCACAAGCGCCAAATGAGCGCCGAATGAATGCAGAATGAACGCCGAATGAGCGCCACACGAGCGCAGAATGAGCGCAGAATGAGTGCAGGGTGAGCGCTTGAAGAGTGCAGGATCAGCGCCGAATGAGCGCCACACAAACGCAGCATGAGTGCAGAATGAATACGGGATGAGCGCCGCACGAACGCCAAATAAGCGCCGAAGAGCGCAGAATCAGTGTAGAATGCATGCAGGATGAGCGCCGCACAAGCGCCAAATGAGCGCCGAATGAATGCAGAATGAACGCCAAATGAGCGCCACACGAGCGCAGAATGAGTGCAGAATGAACGCCGAATGAGCGCTGCACGAGCGCACAATGAGTGTAGAATAGGCGCAGGATGAGCGCCGTACGAGCGCCAAATGAGCGCTGAATGAATGCAGAATGAGCGCCGAATGAGCGTCACACTAGCGCAGAATGAGTGCAGAATGAACGCAGAATGAGCGCTGCACGAGCGCCAAATGAGCGCCGAATGAATGCAGAATGAACGCCGAATGAGCGCCACACAAGCAAATTCCAATGCAAATTCACACATATTCAAATTCATATTCAAATTCATATTCAAATTCATATTCATATTCATATTCAAATTCACATGCATATTCAAATTCCAATGCAAATTCACACATATTCAAATTCATATTCAAATTAATATTCAAAATCACATGCATATTCAAATTCCAATGCAAATTCACACATATTCAAATTCATATTCAAATTCATATTCATATTCAAATTCATATTCAAATTCACATGCATATTCAAATTCCAATGCAAATTCACACAACGCAATTCAAATTCATATTCAAATTCACATACATATGCAAATTCATATTCAAATTCACATGCATATTCAAATTCCAATGCAAATTCACACAACGCAATTCAAATTCATATTCAAATTCACCTACATATGCAAATTCCAATGCAAAATCCACAAAAAAATAAATAATAATAACCAACAAAAAAATAATAACCTGTCTTCCGTCCTGCGCAGGTCCTTCCAACTGTCGGTCTTGCGCAGCAGCTCTGACGCCACCTCGCATTCACGATCCCACTTGCTGAAGTAGCGCTGAAGGCCGTCCGTGGTTGCCAGACCAGCAGTGTTAGCAACATCACTTGCCCACTCACGGCTGGCAACGCCTGGCCACTCGGTATGCCGTTTGCCTGCAGCAGCCAGACCTGCAGCATGAGCAATATCATTTGCCGAATCCCGCCTGGTATCACCTGGCCGCTTGATCTGCCCTTCGTACACAGCGGCCAGATCCGCAGCGCAAGGAATGTCGCTTGCTGAATCGCGGCTGGCAAAACCTGGCCGGTTGGTCTGCAATTGATTCCCTGCTTGTGAGGCGATGTGCGCTATCAGCAAAAACCATGGCTATTATGTCAACTTCGGGCTGAATGGCATGCAAGCGTGTGTGCAAATGTTGATCCGGGCAACGTGTGCATGTGACCATCAGTTTTCCATTTCGCTCAGTCACATTCCCATCATGGGAATGTGGATTTGCATAAGCCTTGCCATATGAGCTCGCCATCCTGCTTCAAGAAAACCAGCATGCTGATCTGCGAGGCAGGTTTTCAGGGCCCAACATAAAGCGCACAATGCACAGCAACACTAACCCCGGACCAATACCACCACACACACCTAGTTGCTCGACAGCTTGGACATGACAGAAACCGTTTCCAAAGGCAACTGATCAAGTTGCGAAGACCTTAAAGCCCGCAAGCGCCACATGCTGGGGCCGCCCGGTCAGAACAACTGCTTCTCGCGACTTTGTTGCATCGATGCACATAATTCCGAGCAAGCTTCTCGGCCATTTTTTCCTTGCGACCTGCCTCCATCACAACCACAGTCTCAGACAGGACGGCAAGCCACAATCGTCCTCCGTTCCACTCCTTTTGCGGCTGCCCGAGTGCCCCTCGCGGTCGCCCTCTTGGAGGGGTAACCGAAGGCCAGCGGCATACCTATAAGACCAAGCTCGAACTTGATAAGGAGGTTGGGGGTGGGGTTTTGCGTGGGTGACGGACTCGCGCTTGACCTACGATGAGTTCAACACGGCAACATCATACCATAAATATAAACAAAAACATAAATAAAGACATATAAATGACTCTAGCGCGAAATCCCCAAACAGGTTTTTTATTGGGATGGGGCTGGGTATGAAATGGCTAGTTGCCACAAACGGTATGAAAGATGCAGGGGATCAAAATGCGTTGGACGCTCAATCGTTACGAACCATCAATATTTACTTGCCAAAATGCTTCGCATCAATGGACGAAGCGTTTGAATATATACTCAAAAGATTTGGGGCTTTTCCGTTAGCCACAACAACATTTTGAAACCGGTAAATCGAAAATGTGAATATCAGCAAGGACCAATGAAAAAATGAGGTGGGCGGAATTCGGCAAAACCAACATACCACAACCGGATACAAAGATTCATCGCTAGGACCCCAAGTTGACAAGCAACTGTTTGGGGAATTTCAACGACTGCTAAACGTCCCCCCACTAGGCTGGGAGCGTGCCATCACCACTTGGGCGCAGGAATCCCCATGCCATGCCAGAAATTATGGCAAGCCTGCTAAACGTTCCCGCACTAGGCTGGGAGCGTGCCTTCATTATTTGAGCGGGCTAATTCGGGGAGGCCAATTGAACCCGGCCCAATTCGGGCAATTCAGGCGGACAGCTGATTCGGGCAATTTGGGTGGACGATGACTCCAATAAGTTCATCAAGGGATTTCCCGGCCGACGTCCCACCGCCCTGCAAGGGGGCGGCACGGCTTGCGCTCGGAGAGTGCGACTGGCCGGTCCCATTTAAAAAATCTAAACAATCTAAAGGAGGATTTCGGCAGAACATTTATACTTTGGCTACGAACTGCGCAAACGTCACAAATTGCCCCGGACAACGTACGGAGTTCTCGTCGGCATCCGAAGCCATCTCATGATATGACCGAGGCGTTTGTGTAAACATGAAGCCTTGTGCCAACCACCAAGCAATTACTTATATGACCAAGCTAAAGCTTGATAAGGAGGTTGGGGGTGCGAATGTCCTGAATTCGGGAATTGGACCGTCGTCAATTTTTTTTGTTGAGATGAAGTTGGGCATGAGATGGTTGATTGCCTGATTGCCAGATTGGCTAATTGGCCGAAAGAGTTCAAAAATTGTTGGACGATGAATTGGTACGAAACCTAAATAATTGCTTGTCGAAAAGCTTCGCATGAGTGGACGAGGCGTTTGGGTAGACAAACCGGCAACAGAAGATGAGAGGGATGATGAAGATGAGGAAGATGAGGACGATGACGAAGATGAGGTGGATCAGGAAAATGAGGACGATGAGGAGGATGCAGGGGATGAAGTTACCCTAGCGCATGACCTGTAACAGGTTGTCTCTGAAGATGAAGTTAGGCATACGTTAAGGATTTGCTGATCGGCAGATTTGCTGATTGGCCGATTGGTTGATTAACTGCCCGGCTGATTGGCTGATGAGCCGATTGGCTGATTGGCTGCCCCATAGCGCGGCTCCGGAAAAGGTTTTGCTGCCTCTCATTAAGACTCCGGAAGAAGTTTTGCTGCCTCTAATTCACGCTCTGGAAGAAGTTTTGCTGCCTCATATTGTGGTTCCGGAAGAGGTTTGTGGCTGGCTGGCTGGCTGGCTGACTGGCTGGCTGGCTGGCTGGATCAAGAGGATGAAGTGGATGAGATGGATGAGGTTGGCTGACCGGCCTTTTCGCTAGGGCTGGGGTTGGCTGGGGTGGCTGATTGGCTGGCCGGCTGGCTAGCTGGCTGTGGCTGGCTGGCCGGCTGGCTGGCTGGCTGAATGGCTGGCTGGCTGGCTGGCTGGCTGATCTGGGCGTCCGGGCGGGGTCAAAATAGGGCCAGGCTGGATCTGACCAAAAAGTAATGGATTTGTGATAACTTTATGGAAGAAATCGTGACGTTTTTGAAGGATGCCTAGGGAGGAGTTTGGGAGGAGTCCGGCCTGGCTGGCTGGCTGGCTGGCTGGCTGGCTGGCCGGCGGCTGGCTGGCTGGCTGGCTGGCTGGCTGGCTGGCTGGCTGGCTTGCTTGCTGGCTGGCTAGCCAGCGGCTGGCCGACTAGCTGGCCGGCTGGCTGGCCGGGACTCATTTTTGTCACTGGTCCTTGCTACTATTACGATTTTCGAAGACGAGCATCAAAATATTGAATATTAGCACGGACTTGTAACAAAAATGAAATATTGTCGAAAACGATGAATCCATCAACGCTCCGAAAAATGTACTTTGCCATTGGAAATACAACGATTCTGCAATATGGACAAAATCAATGAATCGGTGAACGTATCAAAATTTAAGTATTTCCTTAGGAAATATGAAGATTCTTAAAATCAGTCGATCCAACCAAAAATCAGGCAGTCCAAGAATGCTTATAATTACTTATGTGTTTGAAGAAAAATCTATGATGATGCTCGAAGACAAAAAGGGTGGACTCCAAGAATGCTTCTAATTACTGACGTGTTTGAAGGATTTTGATGACAACAATGGTCAAAGAGAGATGGCGCACTTTCTCATTTTGAGTATGGCAGTGACTACAGCAACATTTTGAGGCCCAAGCGCTGAGGGACGAACATGACGCAGTTCGTAAAGTGGACTTCCCCTGCAGCCACAACAACATTCTGAAAAGTGCCGAAACGAGAATGCGAACGGCACTGCAGACATATGACAAAAATGAAGGTCGTCAGCGCGAGACAAAACTAGTCCACACCAATCAATTAGTAGGGTTTTCAGCTAGGACCCCATGGTTCGTGCCTCACCTGTTTGGTGAATATAAATATAGACATGAATATAAATATATTATCCCAGCAGAAGACTCTGAGAATGACAGTTACTCATATATATATATATATATATATGTTAAATTTCAAAAACGTTTTGGCAGACAGAGGTTGTCTTACGTCGGCGAAATACTGGATTGGCCAGCTGGCTGGCGGGCCGGCTGGCTGGCTGGCCGGCTGTCTTCTAGAATTGGATGCTTGAACAAACGCATGGGCAAAAGTAGTCAATTTTGCACCTCTGGGAACAATTTGGTGCTGAATGTCATCCAACAAAGCCGATTTGGGGCGCTGGCTGGCTGGCTGGCCGTGGCTGGCTGCCTGGCTGGCCAGCTGCCTGGCTGTGGCTGGATTGGAAAAGCTTCAAATTCCTTATGGTTTTAACAAAAAAATGCTCCATCACACCCATTCGGCACTCCAAAAAGTAATGTTTTTCTTTCATATTTTGGACCTTGTTGAAATCGCAACTTCCAAATAATAATAATAACATATATATATATATATATATTATTTATATATTTATATATTTATATTTATATAATTTCGTATGTGTTTTCCAACAAAAATGCTCCGTCACACCCACCCGGCGTTCCAAAAAACATATGTCCTGCGAATTTTGGACCTCGTTGAAATCGCGACTTCCAAAAAGCTTTAAATTCCAAATGTTGTTTTTCAACACAAATGCTCCGTCACACCCACCCGGCGCTCCAAAAAATATTGTTTGTCGTACATATGTTGAAGCTCTTTGAAACCATGAAATCCAAAAAGTTGATTTGAGCTTGCTAATCCTTGCTTTCCGAACATCACACCAAGGGGACGCACCAATAAGTAGTTTAATTCCTACGTTAAGTTTTATAAATTTGAAATCGTAAAATCCAAAAACAAATGCGTAGCAAAAGTTGCGTCCGGAATGGAAGGCGGCAAACCGTGCGTATGAAATGTCCAAGCACTTGTGCTTTCTATAAGCCTACAAGAACCCTTCATTCCTGCGTCCTTGTCAAGGAAAAATAACTATATACATAGATGCGGATATAAATGTAATTATGCGCATACTCCTATGCTTGGACCGTAAATTTTGGTTATCGCGCATATGGCCCTAGCGCGAGATCCCCAAACAGGTTTATTATTCAGATGAAGTTGGGTATGATATTGCTGATTTGCTGATTGGCTGATTGATTGGCTGGTTGGCTGATTGGCTGAATTGCTCATTGGCTGGTCGGCCGATTTGCTGATTGGCTGATTGGGCGCATAATTCGTTGGACGAAGAATTGGTACGAAACCTCAATATTTGCTTGCCAAAATGCTTCGCATGAGTGGACGAGGCATTTGGGTAGAGCATTGGCTGGCTGGCTGGCTGGCTGGCTGACTGGATGGCCGGCTGGCTTTCCACAATTGTATGATTGAAAAAACGCATATGCAAAAGTTGTGGATTTGGTACGACTGGGAGCAATTTGGTGCCGAATGTGATCCATTGCAAATTTGTGGCACCGGCTGGCTGGCTGGCTGCCTGCCGGCCTGGCTGGCTGGCTGGCGGCTGGCTGGCTCGCCGGCTAGCCGGCTGGCCGGCTGGCTGGCCGGCTGGCTGGCTGGCTGCCTAGCTGGCTGCCTGGCTGGCTGAGGCTGGCTGGCCGGCTGGTCGGCGGCTGGCTGGCTGGCCGGCCGGCTGGCTAGCCGGTCGGGGCTCATTTTTTGTCACTGGTCCCAAGGAAATATTAAGATTTTGAATGAAGGACACCAATAATTTGAATATTAGCAAAGACCTGTGACAAAAACGAAATTTAGATAAAATCAATGAATTAGGGAAACCTCAACATGTGAGTATTTCCGTTGGAAATACAACAAAATTAAAATTATGAAGAAATCAAGAAATCATGAACGCAGCAAAATGTGTTTTTCCAACACAAATATTAAGAAAATGAAAAGTAGACAGACACTAACACAATGAGGCACTCCGAAAAGGCATATAATTCCTTGTGTTGTTTGAACGAAAATGCATATGGGCGCCCAAGGCAAAAAAGCCGGAAATCCTACTTTGAGAGAAATCCTGTAGGTTTTTGAACGACTTTGATGACAACAAGGGTCGACGTGCTCGCACGTGCGTTGATATTTTGAGCCTCGCTCAGGCCACAGCAACATTTTGAAAAATTAGGCACTCCAGAAACAAAATATCGTGCTAAGGATTTGGTGCTTTTCCGGTGGCCGCAGCAACATTCTGAAATCGATAATTCGAAAATGTGATCATTAGCCCAGATATATGAAAAAATGAGCTCGTCAGCGCGAGGCAAAACTGCGATACCACAAGCAATTAACTAGATTCACCGATTCCAAGTTGGCAAGCAGCTGTTTGGGGAATGATGTTAAAAACTATCTGTACGATTTATTCCGCATACAGAAATATTTCGGAACGTATTTCGAAAGGTATTTCGGCAGGCACTTCGGATGGTATTTCGATAAGTATTTCCGAAGATTGGATGCCTGAAAAAAACCTTGGCAAAAGTTGACAATTTGGTGCCTCTGGGAACACTTTTTGGTCCCGGGACACCAGATCCCGATTTGGGTCATTCTCGGATCGAAGTTTAGCGTTGAGGACATCGTCAAGGACATGAAGTTGTTAATATTTCATTATGCCTATGCAAAAAACTAACATTCGTGAAATACGCATAAGGGTGATTCGCCAGATAAATCAACGCGACCATCACAGAATAGCATGGAAACAATAGCAAATCGTTGATATGTTATTAGACGTATGGCATTGCTAGAGGTGTCTTAAAAGTGACTTTCGCAAAAACATTACAAAAATGCATGTGACTCTAACATAAAATGTATATGTCCTTTCCATGTCCTTTTTGAAATGTTCATATTGCGGGAGAGTGTGAACAGAACTCAGCGAAAGTACATGGCTATGTCCTCGGGGACCGGGACACGCGTCAACACGGAGCATAGGACAAGGCAAAATAAGCTAACCGGTGCGATCAGACGTCAAAGTGATTCGATCAGACGAAAATAACAGTAGGACATTTCGCCTCAGATCACCTTAGCCTCAATCCGATATCTGCCGAGATCCGCCACCCGAGTAGGGATCGCCCTATTGATCTGTCGCGCGCGCGACGTCGCACGCACGCACACACGTACGCACGCACGACACGTCACGTGCACGGTGCGGATGCTGGGTGCTGGGTTTGCTTCCTGGTCGGGGGGACCTTCGGTTTTGCACCCCCAACCTCCGATACATGGGATCTCGGATTGATAGTCTATCTTCACTCAAAACGCACTCGGCGAAATTGATGGCTACGTTGCCCGCGTCAGCATCCCCGCCCTGCACCTCTGCAGCGACACTCGCTTCATCAGCGCATTTGCCTTCACGATCCCGTGCCTTTTTCCCTCGCTTGGATTTCTGACCATTGTCCACCAACACTGCGCAGCTGCATACGCTGGGAGTAGCTAATTGAGCTCATCTGGCGCGACCTCAGGCGCCTGGCGATTAAGCAACACTTGGTCCCTGCCTATTCTGCAGATCGCCGACCGGGCCAAATGAAGTTGCGAGCGCGTTTCCAGCCAGAGCTCCCTGCCGACGCTTAGACGCCAACTCAAACCCCACATTGGACAAGCTCTCCCGGTGCATCAAACCCAAGACAGGAAGACCACTCCTTCTGGATCTGTGGCCTTATCGTAGGCCTAAATCGCGTTCTCGACCGTGAGTGGCACCTCCAGCACATCGACCCTTTCCCTCTCCAGGTCCATTAATGCCTTGCTTACCAAGATCCGAGTAAGCTTCGCAGCCGAGACAGCCGAGACAGCCCAGTGGCGGCACCGGTGTCACAACGCTTGCCACAGCCGCCGGCCAGCTCTCAGTTCCTGATGATAGAGACTCGAGCCAGCAGATGTCTGTGACGTCTGAGCCGCCTAGAAGCCTGGTTCCAATCCTACCCAATTCTCCGTGCATCTCGTCATGAGGTTGCCCTCGCCGAGGCAGCGACCAACGACATGCTATCCCATGATGTGCAGTGGAAAGCTAGCAGGCACAAGATTCCAGTACCTGTGGGCGCTCCACAAAGCCGACCAAGCATACCTATATGACCAAGCTGAAGCTTGATAAGGAGGTTGGGGGTGGGGGTTTTGCTGATGAGATGGGCTTGCAGCTTGGATTTTCATACGTTATTACATACGTTATTGCATACGTAATTACATACGTTATTACATACGTTATTGCATACATTATTACATACGGTATCACATACAATATTGCATACGATATCGCATACGTTATTACATACGATATTACATACGTTATTGCATACGTTATTGCATACATCGTTACATACGTTATCACATACCTCTATGCCTGGACTGTAAATTTCGAGATGCGTTTCAAGATGCAGCTCAGAACGTACCAACCTCCAATTCCGAACACTTCTCAAGCTTCAGCCTGGTCTTATAAGTATAACGCACGTTGGATGGGTAAAACCGAAAGTTCCCCTACTGGATTAAGAGAGAATTTTGGAAGGTTGAATGGCTGAAAAAATCCCTTTGCAAAAGTAGTCGATTTCGCACCTCTGGGAGCACTTTCTGGTCCTGGAGCACCGGATCCCGATTTGGTTCGGTCTCGTACTAGGGCTTAGCATTCGGGACGGCATGGCAAACACGAAATTATAACAATTATATTGCAAAATCTTAATATTTCATTAGACGTATTGCATTTCTTGAAATTGACTTGAAAATGAGATTCACCAAACCCATATTTTTATAAGCGGACTCAAAGATTTCGACCCCATGACCACAACAAGAAATTGGAAATTCTTAATATTTCATTAGACATAGTGCATGTTGCGAAGTTGACTCGAATGCGAAATTCACAAAACCCGTATTTTTATAAGCGGACTCGAGCGTAACGAATCCGTAGCCTGAACGAAACCCTTATTTGTCCTTGCTAAAATGAACATTTCCCAAGCTTATAGCCTGCCACAACTCGGGACGGATTTTTTTGGATAGGGACGGTGAGCAGGACATTTGGCCAACTTTCGCCTCAGTCACCAAAAATTTCGCGCCATTGATCTGTCGTGTCGTGCGTGCGGGGCTGGTGCTGGGTGCTGGGCTTGGATTCCCGGTCGGGGCACCTGCGGTGTTCACCCCCAACCTCCGACCACTCGTCACAACACGAACGCATGCTTTCATGGCACAGCTGCCTTGATCCGATTCTCTCTTATGAAACATGTGTTGACCACACATAAAGGTTTCGGGGACGTTTGTACTGGCTAACCCCGCCAGGTTCCATCGCAACAACAACCCACAACAACTGCGGAAACATATGGCAGCGCCATGGAAGGAAGTTTGCAAACCCTGACGCCAAACGCGCGTGCAACAGTACTAAAACGGTTCAAAATATATGTACCAGCAATTCCTGGCACAAGGCACGAGAACCAATATCATATCTCCACCTTTCACCTCGTAAAACGACACACCGCATCCTTTACTGCGGGACTGTCTCTGACGATCACTTCAAACATGTTCAGTTTCGTCGTGAAGTCAGCCCAGGGCCAGTACTAGTTGTGTGGGAAACCAACTCTATCAGATCAGGCTTGCATCGCTACATGGCCATTGGACCACTGCATTGGTTCTAGCTTCTCTGCAGCACATCTCGACACGTATCCCCGAAGCCTCGACATGCATTCGCTGCGCACATCATGCAGATGACCTTGTGCAGACGCAGCAACTATGCAGCGCACAATGGTAGAGCTTCGCTCTCCTTCGATACTACTAACATTCTACGTTCTATCGAACTGAATGTATCAGCGACATCGAATAGAAACTCCCACAGCCCTCACAAACAACAGACCGGACATCCCAGTATCACAGTATCACAGCATCCACTAACATCATGAACGCGTTTGCAAGAGATAGCAAATTGAGTTCAACATCATATCGATGCTCCACATGTACTGTGCTCCCCAAACACTGAAATATTCCAGCCACGGCAATCATTTTGCAAGGCGAAACTCTCAGTAAGCACGAACTGAAATGCTAAACCCCTGCGAACTGAACATCTAAGCTAGAGACTATTCCAGATAACCGCTCAAGAATTGGTCTGACCCAGACGCTGGCTACGTCCAGTTGGCGCTTCCTCCCTTGAATGCGCGGCTTGTCTAAAACGAGTTTCGCGTTGAGCAACAACGGTCAGCAGCCGGGGCAGCAATTGAGCAAGAGAAGTTGAGCGACAGCAGTTCAGTGGTGCGTCAAGAAGAATGGTGCGTCAAGTAGAACGATGCGTAAAGAGATAAGCTGCGTGAAGAGGACAGGTGCGCAAGACAAAAGGTGCGTCAAGAGGAAATGAACGTCAAGAGGAATGGCGCGTCAAGAGTAACGGCTTGTCAAGAGGAAAGGCGCAGACCGAGAGGTTGCTCACGTCCAGATCATTCGACCTCTGTTAAAGTCAATGTCGCCCTGTCGGCGACGCGCCTGCTACCCAACCTCAACGCAAACAAACCTCAAACCATTCAGACCTTAACGGAAACCGCTCGCAACTCAAACCGACCTCAAATGAGATGGACCGCAACCCAAACGAATCTCGGCCAAAATGCACATCAACCCAAACTGACCTCAACCCAAACGGACCTCGACTCAAGCAGACCCCGGCCCAAACGGACATTCGGACCACAGCCCAAACGAACCTCAACCCATTTGTACACTGACAGACACCGCCCCCGACGCAAACCAACCTCAAATCAAGCGGATCTCGACTCAAAAAAAACCTCATTCGGAATCGATGCGAAGCAAAGCGGACCTCAACCCAAAGGGACATCAATACAAACAGAACTCGACCGAAACGGAATTCAACCATTTCCGACCCTAAGCCAAACAAATCCCAACTCAAAACGACCACAAGTAATTACCAAGGAATTATCCCAGCAGAAGACCCTAACAGTGACTACAATTCATAAATATATTAAATTTCAAAAGCATTTTTATCACACATCCGCTGAAATATTAACCTTTTATATTGGATTGGCTGCCTGGCTGGCAGGCCGGCTGGCTGGCTGCTTTCTCGAATTGAATGCTTGAAAAAACGCATGGCCAAAAGTGTTCGATTTTGTACCTCTGGGAGCAATTTTGTGCTGAATGTGATCCAAAGCCCGATTTGGGGCGCTGGCTGGCTGGCCGGCTGTGGCTGGCTGGCCGGCTGTGACTGGCTGCCTGGCTGGCCATGGCTGCCTGGCTGGCTGGCTGGCTGGCTGGCTGTGGCTGGCTGTGGCTGGCTGGCTCGCTGGCTGGCCAATGGAATTCATCAAAAAATGTAGAAATTCCTAAGGTTTTATTAACATTCTGAAATCATGATTTCCAAAGAATTAATATTTCCGTGGACGTGTGACAAAAATGCTACGTCACACCAACCTGGCTCTCCAAAAGTATTGAAAATCCAAAGTTTTATTAACGTTCTGAAATCATGATTTCAAAAAGGTTAATATTTCAGCGGATGTGTGATAAAAATGCTCCGCCGGACCGACCTGGTTATTCAAAAGTATTGAAATTCTAAATGGTTTTATTAACGTTCTGAAATCATGATTTCCACAAAGTTATTATTCCGCTGGACGTGTGACAAAATGCTCCGTCACACCGAAGGCTGCGCACCCCGGGTATGAAATTTCCAAGCACCTGAACTCTCTAAAAGCCTACTAGAACTCTAAGTTCCTGCGTCACTATTGGGAAAAAAGAGCACTCATGTGTGTGTGCAGGATAAACACTGGCATCGCAAAGGAAATGACAATTGCCGTGTCCCCCCAAAACCAACTGTGTGTGGGGGGGGAAACGAATCAAGCTCCGAAACAAAACATCTCTGGCCCATCGGCAACCTATTCGAAGGAGATAGAATATTCAGTCCGCTTGAACATCTAAGCTCGAGAGGATGCCAGAACGCCGCTGAAGAGAAATTTCAGCCCCGGAGGTTGTCAGAAAAGTCTCCAGATCCCGTTGTGCATATAGTACACGTACAATTGAATTACACACATTGCACACCAGCGTCCCCCCTGTACATCCCTTGCGCTCAAGATTCTCATCAAAGAACGCTGTGCGTTGGCTTTTCGCTCCAGCGTCACCACCGTCACAGAGAGATTGTGTACCTGCTCATTCCGGCCTGGAACAGGAACATCTCGCGCAAAAGGCTACCCACAGAAGCCAATCCTGTTACACGTAGTCGTACATGTACAATTATACACGTTGCACACAAGTGCACCCCCCTCGTACATCACTTGCACACACGAAGTACATGCAAAAACAGTGCAATTGGTTTAAGAAAAATTGTCACTGCGTGACCACCGTGGCCAAGAGAAGTTGCACCCGTTCACGGCGGCATGGAACAAGAAAATGCTCCATAAAAGGCTACGTACAGGAGATCCCTTACCAATCCTGTCGTACACGTCGCACGTGCGCGGAGGTGACCTTCCTGGCTCTTGGACAGAACACCTTTCACCTCTCACCTCACCTCACTTCTCACTTCGCCTCAACTTAAGCTATTGATCTGTCGCGCGCACCGGTTGCATCAACAGCAGGAAGCGATATCCCCACATCATGGTTCCAACCACGAGACAGCATGTGCACCCAAGACACTCTGGCATCTTCGGAGCACCGAAGAGTGACCTCGCACACAAACACTTTACAACCCTCGTCGCATCTGCGCATGCTACCAGACAAGCAGCATGGTCAGTCCCAGCGGCACAACACTCAGCTCGGAAAACTCCAAGTTCCCAGGCGGTCAAGAGAGATTGACGGGCAGCCAGACGGATGGACAGAGGGACACACAAGGAGCAAAGACATGAGCATATGCACGAACGGGCAAGCTGCCCCAAACAAACAAACAAACGAATGAACAAACGAACGAACGAACGAAAGAATAAGGAATCAGCCAAGCAAACAAACTATTGAATGAGCACAAAGGAGAGCAACGAACCAACACATTGCAAGGAGCGGCGCACAGCCACTCACAAGCGTCAGCTTGAACACTTCAACACACTCCGACAGCCCAAGTGGTGAGCACAGGGCCAAACCATGAGGTGAAAGAGTCACGGCATTGACAGTCCCCTGAGGCCCAGTGCATGCAAAATCAGCCAAAACTCAAAACAATTCTCAGCGATTCCCGGCGGAGGCAGGGAGTCACCAAGGCACCTAGAGTTGTCTGGCCTTGGACAAGTTGAATTGCCGTCCAACCAGCCTCCTTGACACACTTGGCACGCATACATGAACTGTCAACAAGACCCTAGCGCAGTCATGAGTATTTGAGCAGGCGTTCACAAACATGCCCATGATCATTGCTGAATCCCTGCGAAACTTGAAGCTGAGAAAAAACATACATGAGTGGACAGCAAGCAATGATGCTCACAAATCCCGTCTGATGTGTTCTACGCAAAAACCCTGAACCCTGCCGTGCAAGGGAACCAAGCGTCATTACACAAGAAACCCTTTGCTCGTACAAGGCACGCACTCTCCGCAAAGCTGCTAATAGTGCAATCTGCCAGCTTTCAACATCACTGAAAATTCCACGAGTGCATCCAAGAAATCATAAACAATTCTGAGAATGAACGCTGCCCGTCTCTCCACCAAAAAGCAAATAATATGAATCTTCAAATAAGTTTGTTGACCGATACTGGAAGACAATCCTAGCAATCTGCAAACAACTCGAAGGCGCTCGCGCACGCCTTTTCATGAGGCGATTTATCAGCTCTTTCTTCACCGTTATCCTTTAAACCACGGGTGGGGCGATGGGGGTGGGCTGCTAGGCCCCCCGACATGCAGAGCCGCTGGGAAGTTCGTGAAGGGCGGAGCCCCTCCCCAGCCGGGAACGCGGGTGATTTTGGGGAAGCCGCAAAGCTGCCCTCCGGACGGAGAGGAGCCCAACTCCAGAAAACGCCACCGGGCCGGCGGAGAAATTTCACATATCAGGAAGGACACGCTGAGTGTATAATGCCGCTAAACAGACGTCCTAATTATCCACGCAAAAGACCTGAACCATGATTATATTTTAAAATCGCTATTCCGTCACATGGATGAAATTTAAAAAATATTGTAATTTATTGTGTTGTTAAACACTTGTTGCAATTTGCCAGGTTTTCGAGCATCATATAAGAAGTTTCGAAAAAAGTTGTAATTCCTTTGGTGTTTGAACGTCACATGGATAGAATTATCCACAAGTGATATAATGTCTTAGGCTCTTGATCACCACATGTTTGGAATTATCCAAATGTATGAAAAACAAAGGTTGTTGAAAATCGCCACGGATGGAGTTCTCCAAAAATATTAGAATTACGTAAGCTTTTTCAATGTCACACGGATTTCGAGCGTCACACCGATGGAGTTATTCAAGAAATATAATCTTCCTTTCGTATTGCTAATGATTTTGAAACTGAAATATCAAAAAGTATTGCAATTGCTTTAGTCGTTGAGCGTCACACCGATGGAATGATTCAAAACAAAAAATACTATGTATGTTTGGTGATGTTCAAATCCAGAATTCAACAAATATTGTAATTCCTAAAGCTTGTTGGCCATCACATGGACGGAGTTATCAAAAAATGTATTATTGGGCTTGCCGTGAGACATTGTTGAAATCATGCTTTCAAAAATGTTGACATTTCCTTAGACATGTCACAAAAATCGGAACTGGCATGGGACGCGGCAACCCCACGTATGAACTCTGCCCTCACCTGTGCACTCATATTAAACCTATTACGGTTCGCATCATGATTACAATTATATAGACTGCGAATTCTACAAGCGGATGAAAACCTCTGAGCCTCTCTCTCGGTTTGGGGTCGCGCGTCCCGTGCTATGCCTGCTAGCACGGGACGCACAAGAGCGCACCAGGAAGCTCACAGGTTTCCACCCGCCTACAAAATGGAAACCTATGAGCCTCCTGGCTGCTTCCTGCGGCAGCGCGGCTCGTGCCATCTCTCCTAGCATTCCACGCACACAGCGCCCGCAAGCAGGGCTCAGAGGTTTCCATTCTACAAGCGGAATGAAACCTCTGAGCCTCGACTTCGCTGTCGGGCGGCGCGTCCCGTGCTATGCCTGCTACCACGAGACGAGACACAGAAACGCGCCAGGAAACTCAGAGGTTTCCACCCGATTGTAGAACGGAAACCTCTGACCCTCCTGGCTGCTTCCTGCGGTGGCGTGGCTCGACGTGCTATCCCTGCTAGCATTCCATGCACACAGCGCCCGCAAGAGGGGCTTAGAGGTTTCCATTCTACAAGCGGAATGAAACCTCTGAGCCTCTCCTTCGCTATCGGGCCGCGCGTCCCGTGCTATGCCTGCTAGCACCGGTGGCGCGGGCACGGGCGGGCGGGCGAGCGGGCAGGCGGGGCGCGGGCCGCCCGCTCGATCTCGCTCGCTCTCTCGGGGTGCTCGCTCTCGCTCGCTCTCTCGGGGTGCTCGCCCGCTCGCTCGTTCCCGCTCGCTCTCTCGGGGTGCTCGCCCGCCCTCTCGCTCTCTCGGGGTGATCGCCCGCTCGCTCGCTCGCTCG
>Ga0099797_100876_pt1 | contig 17512 bp, 8 predicted proteins | sample Uncmet_Sort48C_1_FD_89871 | JGI IMG/M metagenome (GOLD analysis project Ga0099797, IMG submission 89871) | Marine eukaryotic communities from CALCOFI LINE 67, Pacific Ocean - C012_Sort48C_1 | ecosystem: Environmental > Aquatic > Marine > Oceanic | place: Pacific Ocean: Monterey Bay | collected...
GCGCCGGGTCTTTGATGTTTGATATTGTTTCCTTGCGACCTGGAAAATTTAATTTCGGGCAGCGTTTCATGACACTTAGAACAGAGTAATAGAAGTGGCGAAGTAGCTGATCCCGCAGCATCTGTTATCCTTGCACTTGCAGAAACTTGCTCTGCAAGCTGCGCAGATTGCACACATTCCTTGCATGTGGCAAACATATCCTCAGACGCAAAGGCCTTCTGAATTTGCGCCTTCGAAAAATGCAAGGCCGACAGCCGTTTTCTTCGACACACTAGACAGGAGAAATCGCCAGCGGACGCTTCCCAATTTGTACATACTTCCCCGGAGGACGCCATATGTTGCGTTAATGTCACGCAAGCAAACTCAAAGGAGGATTGAGATGGCCTGTCCTCCCCGCTCACCTTAACAGTCAAACGTGCCCGGCGCGAAGAGTGAGTGAGCAAGGGGGCAGGCATACAGTAGTCATTCGTCAATGTGCGAACCGCAGATAAAACCCTCCGTCCTGTTGGTCCTCATGTCCTCATCATTCAGGAGCCGAGGATGGTAGAAGTAATGTTACACAGTACTACGTACGCATATAATACTATAACAGGATGGTAGGAGACGAGCGAGCGTTTCGAACGGCAGCAGCGACCCAGCGAACGTTATCGATCAATCGATCGTTACGGTATGTACTCATTCGTAACGATCTTCACATAACACCTGAACACTGCCATCTACTTCTATGTGCACGCATGCCGGCTGGAGATGCGGGTGTGCATCGGGTTCAGCTTGAGGAGGAACATGAAACGCACCGGCGTTTTGGACAGCAAGAAACTTTTTGCGCTCTTCGCAGCAAATTTGTAATGTCCGCCGAGACTCCGAAAGGTTCCCCTAGGGCGACTCCAGTGCCTCCCCGGATGAAACGACCGGAGAAGGTCGCAGAGAGCCCAGTTCGACGAAGAAAAACATTGTACAAATCGCCGTCAAAGTTTATCCACCCTATTCGAAAGCAGAAAACAGGTGGGCAAAGCTTGACACGTGAAGCAATCTCCATAGATCAAATAAAAGACTTGGATAAACTTTTCAAGGAAGGGGAAGGGCTAAAAGAAGAAGATTTTATCCAAGAAATCCACAAACTGATCCCTGCGTTATCTGAACACCAAGTGACGGAGTTGTTTTTAAAAGTTGATGCCAACGCGGACGGACGGGTCGATTGGGACGAGCTCACTTCTTATATGTTTGTACATAGCGCCGACGAAGACTTGACGTCCGCGGACACGGACACCACTGGCGGTCGATATGCTCGATCGATGGCTCTGCTCCTGCCCATTTTGAGCATGCCGAGATGATAACCATTATTCGTGTTGGCCGAGAAGATATAATTGGCTGGGACGGCAATTCAACAGAAGCTGGGGCGAAGCGTCACTGTATTCTAGCAGATTTTGATGCGCACAGTAATATTCCTTGGCGTAAAGAACAGACGCTAACAAATTTGGTTGGGCAAGTTCTAGAATGCCCAGACACTAAAGACTTATTTAAAGCCGTTTATTGTTTCCAACGTAATAGACCAGGGACTTTCGACGAATGTCAAATTGTGTTGAGAGATCAGCATTTCGACGTCCGGCAAATCCCAATAAAATGCAGTGGTCACAGATCATTTTCGTTGTACATGCTAGAAAAAGAGCGAGAACACGAGGCAAAACTATTTCAAAATATATTGCAAGAGCAACAAGAAGGCGAGATTACCGCCACGGAATCAACAATCACCAATGATATGGATAGTCAACATATCATCACCGAAAGGAGCGATTCGGTTCCAATCGAAAAGCTAATTGGGCCCGAAGCCGAAGCATTCAACACCTTGGTTTTGTCTAAACGAAAATATGGAAAGCGATATGAGCCGTCGAAATTAAATTTGAAAGAATTACGAAACCCTCGGTGCTACGATATCCGGAAAGATAAGCGCCGAGATTTCGGAGTACAACCCATCGCGTACCAACTAGAAGATGTTGTAATGGAACGCGGGGGGAAGATTCAATTGTCGAAGGAGTATTTCAAAAGGAAGAAGAAGGCAAGGCAAGGCAAGGACCAAACATCTGAAGATGAAAGTTTAGCAGACAAATTCTTGAAGTCGTTGAACTTGTAGAAAGAGAGTAGCATGATACAAGAGAGAGAATATATATTATAATACTTAGTTAAATCATCACCAACCTCAAAAAGGTGCCAGAGAGCACTCCACATCAACTCATGGTGCTGTAGTATGAGGAGTCTTGAGTAAGAAATACGATTATGAATTGAAGAGCTTATATATAGTGTTAGCGTGGTTGGTAATTTTCGTGGGTACATATTCACATACGGTGTGTACACACACAACAGTTTCTTCACACAAGCCCAACCTCTTGGAGTTTCTTTTGTTGCCGCATGGTCAACCCCTGCGATGCCACCACAAACTTTTGCTTCGCCATAGGGTCACACTTTCCACTCGCCCAATATTGAGTAGCTTCTTCAAAATCCTATTGAATTCCAAAATAATGGCAACGATGGTTAGATATATGTACTTATATGTGGAAAACGAAATGAGAAAAGATAAGGAGAAAGCAAGAAGAAGGAGAAAAATATGTCGAAGAGTTCATTCACCCTTTACCGTGGAATACCCCACTACGTGGGGAAAGGCAGTAACGGGCGCCAAGGAGCTCAACATTTTGGTCTAGGCTGTTTGAAATATAGAAAATTGCCACGAGCATTGCAAGATCTACTTAGATTACAGTCGTAGAAAGAAAGGACGAAAAGTAAGTCAGAAAGTGATGCGCACTTACATTCGAAACAAGATCATATTTTTCCAAAACCTTTTTCGTCATCTCTTCCGTCTTCGAAGTCAACAAAGTGTTAAAGGCCATGATTGCGTCCCGGTTCATTTGCCACACCGTTTTTTCAAGCGTAGGATTCACCTGTTTGGCACAAGGCTCAATGACGTCCACTAACTCGTTCATCAATTCCGTCATAAGTTGTATGGCGAAGTCAACGTCTTGGAGTTTTTCCGGGAGGTCATCTATTTCGGGGACTTTTGCACCAGGTGCCGAAATCTGCATGAGCTTCCGCAGTGACTTAATCTGAGATTCAAATTGCTTATCTTCTCTATAAGTTTCCGAAGCCCTCTTAACTTGCTCTTCTGTCACATTGTTTGCAGAATACACACTTGTTTCCACCTTCCCTAGCGCCTCTCCCCATTTCTCGGTCAGGTGGTTCAAGATCTCTTCTTCTGGCAAGTCTTTGTACTGCCGACGAACTGCAGCTTCGTACTGTTTGAGCTGTTGGATTTCCGGAACCAATTTCTGCTTGAGTTCATCGAAAACTTTCAAGAGCTGCTCTTTCGACATTCGGTTGGACTTTCTGGATGGAGACTTTCTTCTGGGGCTTTTTCTGGGTGATTCATTTTCGTTCCCATTTCGACTCCCGGTGAAGTAGTAGACGGCTACACCTATGGCAACGAGGGAGGCAGCCGCCGACACCAGAACAGTGCTGTTGGATGGTGACATAATGTCTAGTCAGCGATGGCGGGAGTTGGTCTGGTTAAATACTTCGCGTGGGATCGTGCACCACACAAGAGATGTTGTCCTCGCACAGCCTCAATCGCTCGGCAAAGCCATGGAAACACGTACATCTGACTTTAGCGAAAGAGCTGTGTAGGTAGCGTCCATGTCTGGAACCGATCACTCGACCATCTATCTATCTTGTGGAGGATATGAGACCGGTGAGATAGACCATCTCCATATCACGATACAGTACTTACCTACCAATATTCACACAAGACTATGCAATACGGTATTTGCTGACTGCGAGAGACCACACGCGCGAATGGTATGATGGTAGTGGAGAAATGTTCATATAGTAATGACCAGTATAATTCGAACTATAACTACCCACATCAGTCACTCTCTTTTTTTTTGTGTGGTGAACAACGGGCGGATGATCCTATTGAGATGTCTATTAGTGCTATGATCCTATTGAGATGTCTATTAGTGCAATTAGGCTTAGGCACATTCCACGGAGCGCTTTGATACATGTAACTCGGTAGTTATTAGTAAGGGAGTGATTACAAACTACTAACAAACAACGAATTATTTCGAGATTCTTCAGAAAAAATTTGTCTGTTGCGCCGCTGCGATCATCCGCTCTCGTTGGTTCGCCAAATTAATTTTCCGACGAAGACGGGGAGGAGCAGGATTACGTGCTTTCCTGTCATAGGCGACTCGACTAAATTTTGGCTTCGTCGTGTTCCAGGCATCATTTTTTCCCGTATGGGTGTCACTACCGTGAAGCAACCAATACCGTTTATCGTCTCGTTTCTCGGCGTCTTTACGTCGAACCCTGTGTAACAGCTTCGAGCCTTCCGTGATTGGGGCACCTCCATTTGCAATCACGTCGTACCCTTGGTCTCGGTTTCGGGTGGCAAAATCGGACTCGTGGTGGCTTGTTGCCTGCTTTGGCCGATTGACCACGTTTGAGATATAGTTGGTAAATGGCTTTTTCTCGTGGTACAAATTGGAGTGTCCACCGCCTAATTCATCAAAAGTTCTATCTTTATAGGTCGACGCATACGAGGTCCCGCTTGCATTTGCAGAACTCTGATGCTTTGCCTTCGCAACAACATTTTGTGGCGCTTGTTCGAGCACATCCCCATAATCATTCTTGATGGCTTCGTACTCTCTCGAAGCCCCTTCAAACCCATTGATTTCTTTCCGTGCAATACGTTTGTGGAGCCTTTCATAATAACTCAGGCCAGCGTGCTCATCGTTATGCTTGTTCCACGCTGAATTTTTCCCACTTATTGTTGGGGAGAAATGGGTTGTGCTTGAGTACAAGGCATTCCGGTTTTTCTTCGCTGGGACCCGGTACTCTTCATCCTTCATGTGATACCTTTCGAGTCTTCCTTTATGTATCTGTCGGCAACTTCTGGCGAAAGTGCTGCTTACAGACGGTGCCTCTGAAGGTGCAGCAGACGCATCGACGAACACAAGATTTGTTCCCTCATCACTTGAAAACTCGACAGGTTTACCGAAATCGCTGTCTTTAAAACTATAGTCTCCGTTACCTTGTTCATAACTAGACCTCTGGAACACATCTTCTAATCCCCTCGAACGAGTTGTTTGCGCTACTTCCGCCTGAAACGTCGAAATATCAGGCCAATTCTTAGGGTCTATGAAACCAGACATTTTATGTGGGTCTGTACTGCGGTGGCTGTATCAGCTCTGGCAATCTAATGAACTAATTCGTGCGGTTTTGGTTGGGTTGAAAACGATCAATGGCTTGTGCAGCTGTCCAACATCAACACTTTTCACATTCACCATTACTAGTGAAGTAACGACTCCTCGAACCAGATCTTCTCTTCATTATATAGGATGACAAGCTTGCGTAGTACTAATAAAGGGAAATGGAATGTGATGAAGTCATGACGCAAGTGAGTAAGAAGAAAGAGGGGGGTTAGTACGTAATTACATACGCCACTAATTAACGACTACCGTGAAGCTAGGAACCAAAGTTGTAATCGCACTTACGCTTCGTAGCCCTCGCAAAAAACTTTTAGTAGTTGTGGTTTATTATTGTATCTTAGTGGTCCTTCTCAATAGACCCTGTGGCTGGCAATAAGACAAGCATTTCCAAAAGAGATGTACGCTGATGTAATACGAGGCGCTTTGAACTGTCTACTCTCAAACCTGCTTCTGCTTATGAAAGTTCTTCATCGGGGCTCTGGCTAGGTGATCGTAAAGTAGCGAAGTTGACAGGAATTTCGCAGAACGATTAAACAGGACGACTTGTGGAAATTGAAAAGAAATTACGCAGTGAATATGACCTCGCTTGGATAGTAACTTTTGCTTTTGGCAAATAGGTTTTGTAGACTAAAACATTTGGTGAAATAATGGTCTCAAAAACACACCGCGGATTCCACTATCGCAGCTTAGCTGCGATACTTATGGTAGGTATAATTTTGCTTTTTCCCAATGCATCTTCCAAGAGGGAGTTTTTCCGGGGTGAGGGCGGTGGAAATCGCTTGCTTGGTGCTAAAAATGCGCATAACCGCCCCAAAAAAGGTGTAAGTGTAGAGCGTGAACACCACGCATTTGACAAGGAAGAGTCTGAACAATCGTTTCGTTTTTCTTCCAAACGTGCGGGCGTAACCTTGCACCAAGAGAAATTTATTTCTGCGGCCGCTAGTGAAGTCGGAGACCATCTGCAAAAAACAGCGGAAGCGGTCAAGGGGTTAATCAACGGCGGGAAAAAAGGAGGCCACAGTTGTGACAAGAAGAAGAAAAAAGGTGGTTTTTTTACTAAAGGTGGCAAGGGTGGTGCACCGTGTCCTGGACCAGAGGATGAGGAGTACATCATGGATCAGCTTGATAAGAACGCACACATTCGAGCAGCATCCCTGGATGAGCTTGATGAAGGACACATAGTGCCTGAGCATTTGTTTAAACCAATCTTGTTAGATGACTTGCGTTTATTGAACACTCACAAACTTGAAGATGCGAAAGAAATGAATGACCTGGAACTGGAGAAAACCAAACGTCGATTGTGGCTAAACCCCTTACCGATGCTGAAATGGGTACCTAAAGACGTATGCGTGGCAGAGTCGATGCTTCGAGAATTGAACCGGACATTAAAGCTAAAAATTCCGTGGACGCCACCCCATAAAGGTCCGAACAAAAAAGATTGTGAGCCGGTGCCAGAAAAAGAGGAATGTTGCGTCTGCCAACCTCACAGTACTCTACGTGCGGGTGGTCAAGGCGATCAAGATTTCGGGGAAAGAATGGAAGGTGACAAACCACCCGCAGTTTTCTTGGAAGTAGATGTAGGAGTACAAAAACCTAACAATGTAAGAGATCCTGAGGGTGTCGCGGAAACCAAAAGTGATACAAACCCGGGAGGTCAAAAGACACAGCCTTCACCATGCTGTAATTGTCCACTAGACCCTTTAGTAGAGGAACAAAAATCGTTTCGGCGAGAGATGGATCTAGCGTGCGCTAAGGGTTGCAAGAGAAGACGATTTTGCAGTCATTGGCGAGCCAATGAAATTTCGTCGAAGATAATAGTTGAAGATCCGGATGACGTGGATAAATCCCCGGTTACTCTATGGGTGCCTAGGCAATGCGATTACCGGTTCTCGCAGCAGGTTGTAGCGATTGACGAAGACAAGTGTTTGCTAGAATGTGAGAGCGTTCATGAGCGGAAGAATTTTTCATGGAACCCTCGAGACGATGTGTACAAATTTCTCAAATATAATCCACTTCCTGAAGCAGAATTTGGGGAGGAAGGAGAAGGCAGTGGCGATGGCGTAGAGGGTAGTGGCGGTGGTGAAGGCTCGAAGGGTAGTGGCGGTGGTGAAGGCTCGAAGGGTAGTGGCGGTGGTGAAGGTTCGATGGGTAGTGCTAACGCTCTACCAAAGCCTTCATCGCCGCCTCCACTGGCCAGCCCCAAATGTCCATTCGAGAGTCCCTGTAATAAACCTTGCCCTAGTGCAAACACTCTTTGGGAATGTTTTGGAAATTCGTATAAAAGTTGCCAAACTGGAATGTCTGGCCACTACAACATACCAAATTCAAAAGGAGCATCAGACAACACAAAAATGTTGCGACTCTATCAACGTGATTGCAAGGGGGGTGGATCCTTCTTACAGATACAGGAGCTCGACAGAGATAAGACGGATAACTTTGTTGTCGAAAATGCTGACCCCAGAAGAAATAATCCTCGCGGTAGACGTACTGGCGACATACATCACTATAGGCACATTAAAGGACTGGCATTTATTGAGGCTCATGTAAACCTGATAAAATCTATGACGCAGCGCCAAAAACAACTGGTTCGATTATACCGTGATCATAGAATCTCGACAAAGTCATTGTTAAACGCGGCGAATTTTTTATCTCGTTTTAAGTCAGGGCAACACCAAGGCGCGTGCCCGTTCGCAAGCCCTTGTAATAAACCTTGCCCAAATGCAAACACACTGTGGGAATGCTTTGGTAATTCTTATAAAAGCTGCCAATCAAAAATGTCTGCCCATTATAGTGTCCCGAATTCAAAACTTGCATCAGACAACACGAAAATGCTAAGAAACTATCAACGGGATTGTAAAGACGGGGCGCTACCGGCTGCACTTGCTGTGAAGAAACCCGGGGCGCTACCGGCTGCACTGGCTGTGAAGAAACCCGGGGCGCTACCGGCTGCAGCTGCACTGGCTGTGAAGAAACCCGGGGTCAAAGAAAAGGCAAAGAAAAATGCAAAAATTGTGGCAGATTTAACCAAGGAAGTTGGTAGAGCCACTCTAGAGTTGGCCCTTGGGGCAAAAGGAGACGAACGGTACTATGATTTTAAGTTTGATAGATATGTTAGATTCTTTTCTGATCCTGAGAAAGAAAAGGCACGGTTGGACCGTGTTCATGGAAAGAAGGAAGCCATATGGAATTTGAAAGAAAAACTGAAGGAAATAGAGGGAGTTACCACTGGAAAAAATTATAAGGCAAAACCATATAAACGGGAAGATCCTCCAAAACTCCCATTTACAATTACTAGTCACGATGGTTTATTTTTGAAAAAATGGAAAATAAGTGAAAATAAAATTCCGGTGGGGTATTGGAATGAGCGAAATGAGCTCCCGATGGAGTGGGAAGAAGCCTTGCAAGAATGGTACCCAGTATACCAAGGCGAAGAAATTATCCACTGTATGTGGAAACAGAGCAAGTGCATGTATTGTAATGATACACATCTTGTTACGGCACCAATAGCTGAGTCGGGTAGGGATGATAAGATGGCCACGTGTGTCATGCATAACCCTTGTGGGCTAGGATTGAAGTTGCCCAAAGTGAAGGGCGGCGCGGCTGCGGCTGCGGCTGCGGCATTAGCGGCTGCTGGTTTGGCGGGCGCCAATCCAACTTTCGGTAAAGACGATCCGTTGCACCCGGATCCAGCGTTGGCCCCACTAATTCATACAATTGAAGATGAAGCAGAAAAGGAAACCCAAAATACAAGAACAGCTCCTCCTATTAGAATAAATCTTCCCCCGACAGACACTAGCTCCGGGTCTGGCTCTGGCTCTGCCCCCGGCTCTGGCTCTGGCTCTGCCCCCGGCTCTGGCTCTGGCTCTGTCCCCGGCTCTGGCTCTGGCTCTGCCCCCGGCTCTGGCTCTGCCCTCGGCTCCGGCTCTGCCCCCGGCTCTGGCTCCGGCTCTGGCTCCGGCTCCAGCTCCGGCTCCAGCTCTGCCCTCGGCTCCGGCTCCAGCTCTGCCCTCGGCCCCGGCTCCGGCTCCAGCTCTGCCCTCGGCTCCGGCTCCGGCTCTGGCTCTGCCCCCGGCTCTGGCTCTGCCTCCGGCCCTGATTCGTCTTATGAGGAGGCTGACCGTCCATCAGTTACATCGTCAACTTTGCAACCGTTGCGTGGAGAAGAAGCAAACATGCACAAAAATGATACCCATAAAGAGAGGCATTACATCGACCTTCCCCCTGAGCGAAATGGGACCTTGTACGAACACATGTCCAAGGCATACAAGGAGGACATCCCACTAACTTTCAAAGACCATCTCAGTGCCGATTCTACTGCTCAAACTGATGCAAACGATGTGTCACGAGGATACGCAAAATTACAATCACGGCTCAGCACTGAGTTTGACCAGAATAGAATTAAGCCTGAGAACATGCCTCAGCCTGATCCAGACCCAGATGACGTGGAATATATGGGTGATTCCAGGTATCTTCCTAAAGCACGAAGTCTTCAAGTCCAATTAATTTTGAAAGCGGAAAAGGTATTTGGAGGAACTTCTGAGACATTCAAAGACGTTGCTACTTTAGCTTCGTCAATTGTCAAAAACCAGAAAACTATCGCAGATGCGAAGCGGGAAGGCGCAGAACTTTTCAAAGTTACTTCAATAAAAAAAGACCAGATCATTTTACGCCTTCTTTTGGATGCTTTATTGAGGGCTGTGAAAAGTCGTGAAAAAGGCGACAAATTATTTATGGATCACAACGATGCAGAAATGTCTAGTGTCAACTGGGTGAAAGTATTTAACCAAGCTGTGAATGAAAACGCTCGGTCCAAAACTGAAGGTGCTAATCAACAAGCAGCCCAAGCTGCAGCAAGACTTGCGTATGCGGCGAGAAACCACCCGTATGATGTGGAAGCACCCGCGACGGTTCTATGCAGAGCGCTAGGGCCAGAAAAGTGTAAAGAAAAACTTTCTTATGCCGTTCAACAAAAGGATGTAGATGTGCAACTAGCCTTGCGCTTATTGCGCCATGGACGAGCGGGTAGTTTATGTGATCAGGTTGGTCCCTGGGAATGCCACGAGTCCTTTGCAAAAGCGAGAGCGAAGGGGCACACAGGCATAGTCGCTGCGATTCAAGCATTGAAACGCGGTGCAGGAGATCTCCTCCGTCAAACTGCTTTTGCCAAGAGCAAAGCCGCAATACGAGAAAGGGTGTTGTTGGTCGATTGGTCGCGGCGTGCGCCGAAGCGGCGGTAGAAGGCGAACAAGTTACCGGCTTGAGAGCCGTTAGGGGGCGCGGAAGGGGAAGCTGGCGAACACGGGGCGCGAGAGGGAGGCGGTAATAGTGTACATACGTGTACACTAAAATAAAAACAGTGGAACCCACAAATACTCAGTATTTTTCAGAATTTTGCCAAATGCATTTATTCCGTGTCGATGTGAACAGGCAAGAATCTTTTCGGAAATATTCGTTTTTCCCACGCAGTTCACAACTTACAGCACGTTTGTGCGTTTATATCTAAATTAAAGAGAGGGCGGGCTCTTCAAGTCGCGCCACCATCCACATCATTAGGCGAAGCATTACACGAACACGCGCTTTTGAACTTATCTTCCACTTTCACACTTTCACCGTTTTCTTCTACGAACTATCATCGTCTTCCACTTCTAACTCATTGCCACTGTCGTCTTCGCCAGTGTCTGATTGGTCCCAATCTTTCATCTTCGTACCCATCATAAAATTATCATCGAGCCAGCTGCTTTTATTTCTCGTTCCGTCACTGCTACCATGTTGACTACCATTGTCTTTGTCACCCCCGTTGACTGCTTCCCCCATCTTAGGAATCGCGCCAACTTCCTTACTGCCGTCTTTGAGCATGTCAAAAAACTTATCTTTGGATACAGGTTCGGCGCCGGCGCCACCGCCAACTACTGGGCCTTGCGCCTTCTTTACCGCATTGAATAGAGCAACAACGCCTCGAGTCGCAGTTTTCCGAAGTTCTTTTTCCTTATTCATGGTTTTGTACGACGGGAGTACCATACCAATCCTCTCTTTTTCCTTTTGTGTTTCTTTTGCCTTTTTACTCGCTCGATCTTCAACAAGTTCTTGTTCTATCATTTTCATGTTTGGCGTTTTTCTCTTGGCTAAGACAACACTTCCAGATGCGCTAGAGGTGATTGTTTTTTTCAAAATTTTTTGTAGAGCATCTGCAAAGCCTATGCCTCCCCCACTTTGACCCCCAACTTCTCCTGCTTCGGCACTCTTATCTTCTTGGGCGGGGAAATCACTTACACCATACTCGTCTTCATCCTCTGACGACGATCCTGGTGTGGACGAAGCATCACTTTCGGAACTGGACAACTCGGAATGTGACATTCTGCTGCACAATTTGACGGTGGACACTGATCAGCCTTGGTCTGAAATACTACTGATGAGTTTACAGGGCTGTTGAATCTTGCCCCGTCACAATGTCGGGGCAGCAGAGTGCAGGAGAAGGTGCTTCATCCCAGTCGGCAACATCGACATAACACATCAAATTCATTGTGAAGAAGCCGCGAATGAAAGGAGATAAAATGTGGCTCATCAGTCATCAGGCTCATCGGCTCATCCAGCATCCATATAGATTCAAGTATACAAATACATATTCTTCTATACCTATTACAGAGATACTCGTGTTGAAGATTGATTGAAGGCTCCACGGCTCCACGGCTCGACTCTCCACGCTCCACGCTGTACTGTTGTGTATTTTACTGATACTAAGTCGTAAATACGAAAAATACACTACGTGGAATTTCGGGATTTCCCTACCTAACTTTCTCCGGTCGTTCAAATAAATCCAACTCTCGCTCCACAGAATCGAATCACAAAAATGAAGTCTCATGTACCGTAATTGAAATAATAATTAGAGGGGGAGAGACTGGCAGACTCGCAGCAGAACTTACGGCACAAATCGGTACATTTTGGTTGCTGGAACGGTCGACGCACGGATGCACGACGAAAAACTAATTCTTCATACTCGAACTAGTAGTTGGAACGAACGTTACGCAGAACCATGTCAGGTGAAATGAAAGCACTCGGGTGCTTCTGTGCCTTTGCGGTGATGATCGCGATCATAGTCCTCATCTCCAGCAGTTTTGTATACGTTCCATTGGAGCACTGGGGGCTAAAGGTAAACTCTATATCTAAAGAGATAGATCCAACGCCTTTAGAGTCCGGTTCGTATGGGAATTCTCTCGGGATGGAAATATACAAGTTCCCGCGCTCGCTTGAAACCATTAATTTTATGGCCGACTACTCTGACTCGACGTCTGAGGACAAAGTGTTGAGACTAACTGGCTCGGACTCGGCCAGTATCTTGCTGCAAATATCATTCAGTTACACACTGATCCCTGAGGCATTAGCTGAACTTTACAAGACCCATGGATTTAATTGGAAAGCATCTATTAAAAGCAACGCGAGATCGTTGTTGAGAGATGCTGGTTCGAAGTACGCTGCTTTAGACTATGTGAAAGATGGATATCGAGTTACCATCGAAGCAGATTTTAAAGAAGTTATGAAAAACTACTTCGAGAAGACACTCGTAAAAGATGTGCCGTCGGCAACACTTGTGGGCTTTTATCTACTCGCTGTAGACTTTGAGAAGTCCAGCAATGGCCAAGACAAAGATGACGACATCCTGCGGACGATCAAAGTTAAGAAAGATGAAGAGAAAATTGTCGAAAATAGTAAGCTCCAAGTAATTGAGGAAATAACTGGAACAAACATTAGCAAGCTTTCCCAGGAACGATTATCCTTTGTCGCCGTGCAAACTCAGCAGAACTTAAACACGCGGAAGCAGAAAGAGACTGTCGTTGTCGACATTAATGCTGCGACCCAGACTCTAGTAACTGGAATTAGTGCGGTCTCGCAGGCAAATGCGACGAATTATCGTTCACAGACATCGAACTTACAGGCTGTGCAGTCGGCAGCAGTTGTCACGTACGGCCAAGACACGTTAAAAATGGTGAACGCCATAAAATCTGAAATAAAAGTGCTTGAAGCTGCTCACGAACAGGCTAAACGGGAGATTAGTGCAGAAGCTTCCAAAATTGCAGCAATTAAGATTTCCAACGCACAGCAGCAGGCTTACTTGAATAGAACAAAAGTCATAGAGACTGCATACAAAAACCTTCAGACTGGGCTGGGTCTGTCTGGAGAAGAGTTAAATACCTTGAAATTCATCAAGACGGTCGAACTTCATAACGAAGATCATTTGTTTATGGATATACAAAAGCCGGATGCCTTGAATTTGGATGGGCAAAACGCAAAGTACCTCGAAAGTTTAAAGAGTGGATACACAAGGTTGTAAAGTTTGCCCAGACGGAGGAAACGATTAGTCACGCACATTTGTCTTAGGTGATCAAAAGATTCTATTTTTTATTACTACTGTAATTAAAAAGTTTGTTCGACTCTAATAAGGGAATAGCAAATGGTTCATGGATAGTTAGTTCCATAGTAACCAATACATTTCCTTGTAACACTGCCATAGCACTCATATTGTCACAGGTCAATTGATTCCAACGCTGTCGACGTTGCAGACCGCTCGCTTCTATTTACTAATATTATTACATAAGCATACTGTAAGCGTCCCTAATTTTGTGTGTTCCATGTGCATTCCAGCACAGAATAAATAATAGGGGTACAACTTAAAATAATACCAGTCCTTGACTAGAAGAATGTCTTGAATGATACATAGATATTTTTTCGTCTAATTACTCTTACTGCATGTACAACGTTCGCTCAGTAGGGTGAATCCATTTTGCGTGATGCGTAACGAGATGATGCGAGTGCAAGTCCATCATTTCCATATGCTCCATTGTAAACTTAGATACTAATGCAGCTTCGGGGATGTCCATATTTGATAAATCAAGATCACTAAATGAAGTCTTAATCATTTTTGTGCAAAGCTCCAAGTATTTTTGAACCATCAACTTTTCCTCGGAAGTCAAATCACCCGCTCTTAATTTTCGTGTAGCTCTTCTTGCCCACATCTTCAGTTTCACAACGAAGCGCATACTAAACTTTCCCACGTACTTTTTCGAATTTGAAGTGGCACTACTCAACTTGGATGATGATCGCCGGAGTTTTTGCAGTTGCGCCCATTCCTGCGTGAATATGTCGTAAAAAGCCCCGCCCCATATAGTGAGAGGCATGGACATGTAAAAAGCACCAAAAACTGCGGCCATGATGGCAACTATTTGACCTCCGAAAGTGATCGGATATTTGCCCCCAAAGCCTACAGTAGTCATCGTGATGCATATGGTCCAAATGGCATCCCCCATATTGAGAATGTACGGATCTAAGAATTCTTTGCTATTGAACGCAGTTTTTATCCGCAATGCACAAGTTCCATCAAGTAGATTATGCGTCGAAGCCAAACATTTAGTGCATAAGCTTTCCGTGTACCCAGGGTTTCCCGATGCATCATTTGCACATTCATAAAGGGATCCTTTTTCGAAGGTAAAATACATGCCGGCAAAGAGGAGGACAAAAATGAAGAAGAACATCAATGGAATCGCAATTTTTTTGTATACCTTAATGAACGTTTTGTAAATGACTTTCATTCCAACAAAGTGCCTCTGCATGGAAATAAACCTCAAAAATACAGCTAATCTAGTGAAACGAATAGTGGCGGGATCAGTGAGTAATCCATTTCCCCAGATTTCAAATTTTGGAGCACCCCATGCTAATGGGACATAGATTACCTCGATAACGCACACCAAGGCAGTGACCATATCCAAAATATTCGTATAGTTCAGAAAAAAATGTTCTGGGGTGCGCATTATAGCAATGCGCACGCACATTTCTATAAAGAAAAGAACAGCCGTAAATGCTTCTATAGTCAGCCACACTCTCGAATTATCGACTGCTTCTGGGAGATTTTCGTTGCACTGTTCCCGGGCACAAATCGGAATTTTCCCAAACTTTTTGTAAAAATAGTCATCGTCGAACATGGGCCATTTTGTCCGGTTCGCGCTACATGTCATGCCGATATCAGGGTTGGGAAAGCCACATTGTTCATATGACGTCGTACCCAAGCCGCGGCACCCGGGGTATTCTACTGACCCGACTTTCCTTGCAAAACACGCAGGGTTCTTTGCTACATGCTCGGCATTGTTTTTGTCCAATAAATTGCAGTAGCTATTTATGACCTGATGACACATTCGCGAATCTTCGCCATAATTATTGTACTGTGATTGCGACTGAATTGAGAGAACCATCAAACTGAAAAATATAATGAACATTTTGAAGTTGTTAAACCAAACCGCTTTCAAGGATGATTTTGGCACTTCGAAGCACAGCCACAGCTTGTCTCTTATGGACCGAGAAAGTTTTGCTTTCTGCTCAAAGCGGTAAGTCTGTGTTGCATAGTCTTGCTTCTGCACAACGACTTTCGCGACCTTAGACAAATCGACTGCCTCGGTCGGTGAAGTTATGGGTTCAACTTTCAAGTTTGAAGTCACTTTCTTGGCAAGGCGCTTCATCAATTTATGCTTCTTTGGTTCATGCTTTTTCTCTTCCACTTTGTATACTTTCTTCAGGTCGCAAACAAGCCGCGAAATTTCAAGTTTTGTGGAGTGCATCATCTTGTTGGCCCCACCATGTACACTGGCAACTATCTTCCCTTTCGAGAGGGTTCTCAGGTTGGTTTGTATCTTCAACAATAATCTGGTCATACGCCCGTATAACTGACTTGGGTTTGATTTATCCATTTCCGTTTTGACAGCGGACGTGAAGTCATTACCTGTCTTCCGCTGCAATTTATACAGCTCCCGCTCTTGGTACGCTTCTTCAAACTTACTTCCAATGATTGATAAGGGCATTGCCATGTAAAATGACCCAAGAATCGCAACAGTTACGGCAAGCGTGCGCCCACCCGTTGACATGGGTATTTGGTCACCATAACCCACAGTCGTGATCGTGATCAACAAAAAGTATGTCGATTGCAACAGATCAGGAAATTCACAAGAGTTGTCCATAGCATTGATATTATTACCAATGCACGGTTCCATATAAAACAAGAGGAAACCAAACGTTAAGCACATGGTAAAGAGAAACAGAATTTGAATCACGATGGCTTCATAACTCCTGTATAGCGTCACTACCAAAACTTTTGTTCCATCAAATCGCCTGGTAATCTTGAATATACGGCAAATACGAAACAAGTTAAAAAAGCTCAGCAAATCAGTGTAGTCGCCCAGACCAACACCAACTGCTATAAGTTCCATTGGAAATGGTAGAACAGAGGCAATATCCAACCAAAATAGAACGTCCAATGCCATAGGAGTCCCCTCGTGGTATGGCTTACGATTGCAGCAACACTGAACATCTGCCACACTAAAACGGATGGTGATATCGATTATAAACACCACAGTAAAGATGGCTTCCAAAATATTGAACTCTTCTGGGGTCAAGTTTCCTTCGGCTTGTTTGCCTGCCTGGTTGTACGTTTGTATGATGAACGTGAGTATACTCAAGCATATAAAGATGGCAAAGCAAGTATGAAAAACGAGGGCGCGCTTGGAATATCCAGGATCCTCGCAGAAGTCACGGATCCTAGTGCGCCGTGTCTCTTCTTCGTAATACATAAGACTCGTGTTTGAACCAAGCCTACTTCGTGGTAGCAACTGCCTCGCAGGCTCAGTCTTTGAGTTCTGTCGGCGAATTTCGGGCGCTTTCCCCGCTGCCGAGTCTGGGGTATCTCTTTCTTCATTTGTTAAGCTTGTAGTTCTCTTCGGCGGAACCGTGACGGCCGGTTGGCTAGCTTCACTCTTTAGCTCCTCAGGGGCAACTTTAACTTGGTCCATTTTTATAGATGCAGAGCTCACTGTACTCAACGAATCTTTCCTGTGCTAAATTTCAAGCTTGTCCACTCTGGTGCATCCATCTCGTTGACAGATTGGCCGACGGCGGAACACTGCACTTCAGGTCCCATTTTGATTTTCTGGGTGGCTTTCTGTACAGACCGTTGACGGTTGGTGATGAGGGCATAGTACGAGTCCCGTAGTCTCAGTTTGTAAGAGGCAAATGTATCGTAGCCAGTTGGCAATTGGTTGGGCAATTGGTTGCATGACGCAGCATCAGCATCAGTATTAGAATTTATAGGGCCAGTACGCCTTGGATGATGTTACTAGTTTGTTGTGCTGTTGTGTTGCTGAATGAACGTTTCACACTCAACCGTTTAACCTCCTATCAATCAACACCCTGTCCTGTCATCACGTTGGTGTCTCTGACTTTCCTCC
>Ga0099797_100877_pt1 | contig 17511 bp, 11 predicted proteins | sample Uncmet_Sort48C_1_FD_89871 | JGI IMG/M metagenome (GOLD analysis project Ga0099797, IMG submission 89871) | Marine eukaryotic communities from CALCOFI LINE 67, Pacific Ocean - C012_Sort48C_1 | ecosystem: Environmental > Aquatic > Marine > Oceanic | place: Pacific Ocean: Monterey Bay | collected...
CACAGCCTCCGAAAAAACAAGACCCCAGTTTTGAAAAGCCCGTGGATATTCTGAACTCACAGCCTCCGAAAAAACAAGACGCCGGCAAAAGTTCTGCTGATATTTCGAGCGCACAGCTTCTGAAAAAACAAGACGTCAAGTCTCAAGCTTTGGCCCGTGACAATGCGGCCGGGCCTCATGCTACCGAATCTAGTGAATCTTCTGTGACTGTTGACGTGGGCCATGATCATCATGTTGATTCTTCCCTGGAAGGCGCACCCCAGCCACCTTCTGCGCAGATTCCTGCTCGCCAGGGCCATTCTGGAACGGCCATGATGCCATTGGGGCCTGTTATCGTTGAGAAAGAAAGAAAGAAAGAAAGACGGGGACAGCTATCGCTCATGATGTTGATGTCGATCACAAGTTGAAGAATCACGCGACTTCTCCATCCAAGACACACAAAGTTGCTGTTTCGTCGATTTCTCCATCCAGCGCCGACATACCCTCGTCGGCTCCTCCATCCAGCGGTGACATACCCTCGTCGACTCCTCCATCCAAGACACACAAAGTTGCTGTTTCGTCGATTTCTCCATCCAGCGCCGACATACCCTCGTCGGCTCCTCCATCCAAGACACACAGAGTTGCTGTTTCGTCGATTTCTCCATCCCACGCAGACGTACCCTCGTCGATTCCTCTATCCATGACACACGAAGTCACTGTTTCGTCGATTTCTCCATCCAGCGCTGACGTACCCTCGTCGATTTCTCCATCCAGCGCTGATATACCCTCGTCGATTCCTCCATCCAAGACGCACGAAGTTTCGTCGATTCCTCCATCCCACGCAGACGTATTCTTGTCGGCAAGTCCTCAATCCAAGGCAGACGTATTTTGGTCGATTTCTCCATCCCAGACACACGAAGTTTCGTCGATTTCTCAACCCAAAGCGAATTCTTCCAAAGTGGCACCGACTCCGATGTCTCTCCCAAAGTCTGCAAAGCCGCAGCCTCACGCAACAACATCCAGTCGCAGACTGCTTTTCGGCACGATGCCCCACCATGCGATGCTTCATATGCATTCAGATCCATCAGTGAGTTTGCAGCATCATCATGCCAAGCCAGATTCGTCGGCGAACTTGCATACGAAGAGAGCACATTCTGAAAGGCATGTCACAGGTTCTGATGGTACTGTTGCAAAGACTTCGGAGTCAGAGGCCCAGGGCATAATGATGAGTTCTCCAGTTCCAGGCCCGCCATCGGGGTTTAGACGTATCAATATCGCCTTGAATGTCGCTGCAAATGCCACCGCGCAAAGCCTCGCCGCTGATCGCGATTTCCCCGCCAGACTCGAGGCGGGGATTCTCAACGCGTTCAAACATGAACAATTCGAACAAAAATTGAACCCAAAAACGAACCCAGCAGAACAATTAAATGACCAAAACTTAAAGACCGGGATGCTCATGGGAGAAAATAATGCTCAGCCACCTTCGGCTGGTGAGGTCACAATTATCCTGTCGATGAATGTGCCGGCAAAGGCCACCGCGGATATCGTCGTGCAGGACCTCCGAAAGGATCCAGGTGCGTTCGCCCAGATTTTCCATAGAATCGCGAATTTAATCGCGAATCCAAATAAAATGGAGAAGACTCGGAGTCAGATGTCGAAAACTGTAGAGTTTCCACCTGGAGAAGACTCAGAGATCGAACAGATGGAGGAGCGCGTATGGGGGGCCGTGTGGAATTTTGCCGTATCCCTCCTTCCGTCTGCCGGAGCTGTGGCGACCGACGTAGTTAAGAATTTATTCGATCCCTTGGAATGCACCAGATGTAACCATTGGGCGATTGACGATTTTTGTTCCATGGTATGCGAGAAATTGGGTACACAGTCCCCAGATGAGAAGTGTGTGATTTTGGCAGACATCGTGCATGATTATTCTAAGTGGGCGTCTGATTACGCGCCGTGTGAGGAGTATCGCGCCTGTGACCATCAAGTATGTGAGTGCAAGGATCATGTAGTGCAGAACCAGGCTTTTGGACATTGCGGGTTTGTCAAATGGACGCAGAGTCTGGAGCCGCTTCTCCTTTTTGGGCGTGACCGAGAAATTGCGTATCGTCCTGCCTCAAGAGAGGAAGTGAAAGAAAGGATCCGTGAAGAACAAAAAGCGTATCTGGAGGGGCGAACGATCGCAGAGCTAGTGAAGTTCGCACAGGATAACGGCCTGGACGACCAGAGCAAAGGAGCGCCAGCAGCTCGGCGAGCATCCAAGGAGGAGTGGGTGAGCCACATTCTCAGCAATACTGGTGCACATCCACTCCAGCTATATGGAATTCCCAATAATCATAATGTGTAGATTTGTAGAGAGTCACAGAGAGTGGAGTAAGAGACTGGAATGGTTTGGTGTAGAGAGATGCGGAGTAAGAGACTGGAATGGTTTGGGGTACAGAGATGCGGAGTAAGAGACTGGAATGGTTTGAGGCAGAGAGTCACAGAGAGTGGAGTAAGAGATTGGAATGGTTTGGGGTACAGAGATGCGGAGTAAGAGACTGCAATGGTTCGGGGTAGAGAGATGCGGAATAAGAGACTGGAATGGTTTGGGGTAGAGAACCACAGAGTTCGGAATAAGAGATCGAAGGCAGTAGTTGGGGAATATACGGAGAGATGTAGAGTGCGGAATAAGAGATAGGAATGGTCGGGGGTGAAGAGACCGAATGGTTGGTGCAGATAGGTCATCGGTAGAAGCTTTGTCATCGTGTTGTCTGATGTTTTGTCTTATTTTTTTTCCAAATGTCACTCCGATGTTTTTTCTTTGTCTTTTTTTTTGTTCATCAATACGTAAGATCATATGTTGGTCGTCTTTGTTCCAGTGGTTTTTCTAAGAGTTCTCTACGTGTCTCTATCTATAGTATTAGTTTATGTCATGATGTGTTATTTTATGTTCAAGAGATTTCGTATTGTTTACACAGCCTGTCTACCAGCAATGAATCATATAATAATGATGTCGGTTCATCGTATGCCATAACTATTGACAGTAACTGAAAGGAAGACTGACTCGAGTTAGTTTTCAAATTTGTCCATTTTGAGAAGAATTTTGAAAGGAAGACTACATGATTTTTGCCCAGTTTTGTACAGTCCAGTTGGTATCTCATCCAGTATTTTGAGTTCTATACTGAATAGATAATGACTCCAGTCCAGGTAACCGTATGCTTTTCCCTATTTTTTTTTTCCCTATTGGTTAATTTACAGAATATCGGGACTAAAATAGAAAACATTCTCTAAATACTGTATTTACATAGCGAAGTGATCACGATTGAAATACTATAGGCGACAGGAAAGAAGTTGCGTAACGATGGGAAAAAAAAAGGAAAGCGCCGAAGTTCGCGGCCACGTTGACATAAAATGTCATAAAAGCAATTGCCGAAGCATGTCAATGATTTAATTGCAAAAGAGTCATTGGAACCAAGTTCAAATCGAAACTAAGGCGAAAAAAAAGCCGAGAAAACGGCCGCACTGCTAACAAAACTCGCTCGGTATTCGTTCGCCTGTTGGTTTCTATAGCGCCGACGCTATTAGGCTGAGTTGTGCGGAGTGAGCTAGTTACACAAAACGCGAGTGATCTAAACATATTTCTTTACGAGTTTTTCTGCTAAAGATTTCGCATAGGTATAATGTAGCAGTCGTGCAGTGGATTACAAAGTAAAAACTTGCTTACGAGATATTTTGGTGTGTCTGATTTCAGTCCTTTCTTTGCTATCATTCGAGATTTGATTTATTCGCTTTTTTAAGACCCAACAAAAAAAAAAACAACGGAAGGCTTATTGAATTGGAAAGAAGGAAAAAGAAAGCGAAAAGACTCTCAACGTAGTTACATCGTTGCAAATTTTAGCAAGAAGTTAGAAAAAGAAAAAACGGGAAATGGTAACACAGTAGGAGTGTGAGGATGGATTAGACATTAGACAGGAGAGAGCCGCACGAAAGAACGTCTAAAAGAACGGCAAAACAGAGGCACGAGCACAAAAAAAAAAAAAGACAAAATCTCTAATCTAGAGTCTTCTTGTGGAGGACCGAGAGAACTGCAAAAGGAAAAGGGCGCACGCCTTTCCTTTTGATGATTCTCCGTCACGCTCAGCCCATCGTCTTCGGGTAGATGGCCGGAGCAAATGTCGACGCCAATGTCGCAACAGTCTCCCGGAAAGCGTCAGCTCTGACATTTTCGGTCTTGACTAAGTAACAGTACGAAGAGTCGAACTCCAGCTCTTGCATTTGTGTGCCCGGATTGTCTCCATAATTTTTGAGAAAACCTAGACCGGTCAGGTTACCTAGGTGTCGTCGAAGGTGGGTGCTCGCAGTCACAATGACATCGTCACTCAGTGCGACAGCATATTATAGCACCATAGGCAATTGCTATATTGATTCTGAGAAATGGCGTCTCAGTGTGGAGCTCCGGGATGTGCGAGTCTAAATCTTCGAGGTCTCTTCAAAGGGGCTAAATTACATAAGATGAAAACATACGGGATAAAGTATTGAAAATTGCGACGTTTAAAGTATTGAAAATTTGTCTGATGTTTTATATGTGTAGTCGGTGCGTGTCATCGTTGTTATTCAAGTTATGAAATTATGTGAAAAATTTTCTGCTCCAAAAAGTCGTGGCTTTGCCGTGTTTAAAAAGAAAAATGTCGTCAATATTGTGTGTGTTGTTTTGTAAATCGTTCCCGTACCTGTGTCTAGATAAATGTTGTAAAAGTTGTCTACTCTCAAAATGTTCCTGTCTTCGTGTTTAGAGCAAAACTGTGGAAGCTATTTACCGTCAGAGTGTCCCTGTAGCCGTGGTTGTTGAAATTCTATATCGTGAAAATTTTTTCTGTTAAGTGCATTGTTGTGTTGTTGCTGTATTCGTATTGTAAAAAAATGCTTTAAGATTTATTTTCCTCTGTGTGTATTTATTTCAAAGCGTTATTGTCCTCGTATTCCAAAATTTCCGTTGAAAATTTTTTGCTCTCAGATCGTTCCGCTATTCGTATTCCTGTGAAAATTATGCCTTGTGTTTGTGTTATTCCTTTTATGTCCATCGTGTCTATAGAGAAAAAAAAAATCTCTAACGTTTTAAAAAAAGAAAACCTATCAAAATCAGTGACAGTAGTCGTGATCTATACGCTTACTATTTTCAAGATTTCAACGCTTTAAATACGTGAAATGTTAAGCCGTTGGCAGTCGCCGCAGTTACGGATAAAGTATTGAAAGTTGCGACGTTTAAAGTATTGGAAATTCTATATACGCCGTCGGTTTTTGCCCGGCAGATCTTTTATTTGTTTGCAGATCGATTCGTCATCATTTACATATGTAATACTAATTCTATTTGTCGAACAGAGTCAACAGCAGCTAGTCTACATGATCGCAAGTTAACTAAGAATGTGTGTTTTGTTATATATTATAGCGCGTATAAGGTTCATCATTGACATCGGTTTTGAGAAAGTTTAATTGTTTGTATATTTTTTTGTGTGCCCGGATTGTTTGTGTATTACTATTTTTTTGAGAAAGTTTAATCTAGATGGATCAGGTTATCAGGCGATCATTTTATCAGGTTATCAGGAAAGGGGGAGCGATAAAATGCATTAGATACGTGCCGCGCGTTGTGTGTTTGTATCCTCCCCATCGATGAGCGCGACAGAATTTGACGTGTGTCGTATGTCAGACGTGGGCGGTGGGTGTTGAAAGGGGGAGCGATCATGATGAAACGCATTAAATACGTGTCCTGCGTTGTGTGAATTTTGTAATAATATGATTATATACCCTCCTCGTATGTCATCGATGCACTGAGCACGACGGAACTCATCTGCCAGAAAGCCTGCAGAACCTGTATTGTAGAAGGTCGTGGGGGAGTTTAAGTTATATCATGATTGCAGGATAAAGGCTAAGTGTCGCCTAATGTGAGCGAAGTATATCATGACTCATTGTGTGTGGGCAGAAGAATCAGATTCGGATACTACGCTTATTAATATTCTTTTTTGGACAAATTTAATGTATAGGCTGCAGTAATTCTCTTTTGACTCGATTGCAGTGTTTGATTGTCATGATCTGTTCGAATTATTTTCGAACTCTCTCGGGAGTAGTAACTGCGATTTTCATTCTCTCTCATCCGTACAGCGATTCTCCTTTTCTCCCCTGGGCGCAAAGCGTAGCAGCATTGCCATTTAGTTTCTCTTGATGAGTCTTGATTGTGCAGCGATTTTCATTCTATCTTCGTCGTACAGCGTAGTCGAATATCATTTTGGCGTGGTTTTTTCCGATTTGGATTTGGATTTGCTTTGCTATCTGATCAATATCTGATATATATTGCAGCGTATAATAATTTATCCTTCAGCGTGATGTCTTTCGCCGTGAATCATATGTTTTCAACTTTTTCAGCGTGACACTGATATATCATATTTTGAATTAATGTCCTGAGAAATTAGAATTCAATTGCGTGTCAGGATTGGAATTTCAGGAAGCGAAAATCGGTGGAGTAAATTATATATCCTGCATTTTCCTTTCTATTTTGATCACAAATTTTTGAACAAGTTATGAAATCCGATTTAATCGACGAAATCATTTCTAAAAAAAAAAAATCATTTCTGTTTGCTGAGCCAGGGAGAGAATTCACTCAGAGTCGAGACAGACATATATGATATATATCAGTTCTAAGCCAGGGATTTTGGAAGAGTATACTATCAGTTCTAAACCAGGGATTTTGAAGAGTATACTATCAGTTCTAAACCAGGGATTTTGGAAGAGTATGCATCATTGAGTCTGTCATACATTAGTTGGTGTATTGTCACATATGATTGCAGACAACTGAGTGTGTCGGATCTCTGGTGACAGTGAGTGTACAGTCTCCATTGTTAGATCTCTGGTGACAGTGAGTGTACAGTCTCCATTCCTCTTGGGACGGTGATTGCGTTGACAAAATGGTAGGGGCGAATTCGTGGAGTGATGTCGTGCCAACAGGTTCTGAGAGTTCAGAACGAGTCCTTGCCGAGAGGTCAGAACGAGGAGTTCCTGCCGAGACTTGTTCAGAAGGAGTTCCTGTTTCACAGGGCATTCAGAAAGAAGAACCGGATTCAGACTCTCAAATTGGAAGTTCGTGCTCTCAAAAGTCACCAAGTTCGATCTCACAAAAATCACCAGGAAACTTACAAGATTCTCAATCAGCACCGCAATCAACACGAACCCCAGAAGATAATTCTTCCGTCGATGAGGAATCGCTGAGCCAGAAGATTCCTGCGACACAGCCCCAAGATTTTCAGAAATCGTCCGTAAGACTCAGAGAGAGTCTAGATTCAGTGAACAGGAAACGAAGTGAACAGGAAAGTCTGCAGGCAGAAGATGAAAATCAAGAAAGTAAGCCGACCTATTATAGCTGTATCAAAGCAAGGTCTTGTCCCAGCGGAAATACTCGTCCACCCAGCTGTATCAAGGAAAATTATAGCTCCAGCCCCAAATGTACTATACAAAAAGAAAGTTATAGCCCCAGCATCATCTGGAGCTTCCGTGCCCTTTCATTCGTCCAACCGATGGCTCAACACATCGTAATTGCACATTTGTTTTTTTTCGAGGAGGCGGTGTTTCCGAGATATAGGTTTCGAAGCTCTGATTCTAGCCCTGACTCTAGCTCTCCAAGTAGCCCTGACTCTAGCTCTCCAAGTAGCCCTGACTCTAGCTCTCCAAGTAGCCCTGACTCTAGCTCTCCAAGTTTGGTTTCTCTCACCGTACCCCTGTTTACCACGTGTTGTTGCATTTTTTGCTGGATCTATAATTGGATCATGCAAAAGAGAGGTATCAAGTGGGTATCTTGTGTTGAATCTTGTGTGGATTCAACAATTGCTGGAGTTGTTGAGGATGCGCATTCCAGCTATCCAAAAGACGTGATACTGTTGGAAGTATCAAGCAAAGGCTTGGAAGACGACATAGAGTCGCAACAGAAAGCGGCGTTGTTGGCTGATCATAATCATGATTCTTCTGACAGGGGTGTTACAAGAAGTAAGAATGATTCTTCTGACAGGGGTGTTACAAGAAGTAAGAATGATTCTTCTGACATGAGTGTTACAAGAAGTCTTGTCCTCGATGAAGACGCTAGTATTACCACTGGAAGAATGAACAAGGCTGCTAATGTCAACGAAAAAGACGTGGCTTCTAAGGGGAAGACGGCTAATTCAACAATTAGAATGTCAAAAACAGAAGCTCAATCGATTAGAATGTCAAAAACAGATCCAGGACCTTGGCTGATGGCGTTCAATTTTCGAGTACGATTTATGATTTCGGGGCTGATGCAATTGATTGGGTGCATCCTGTTTGCCTCTGCATTGGTCGGTTATATCCCTGGTCTGTTGTGCTATTTTGTTGGATGTATCCTCATCGCAGCAGGCAATTCGTGGTGGGTTGGGGCGTGGATTGGTATGAAATTTTTTTTCGTGGCAAGAATTGCTTCTTATTATCTTAATTCATGGTGGGTTTGAACTTTGGAAATTGGGCTTGAAGTCTGAGTATGAATTAAAAAATTGATTTTACTTTTTCAAAAAAAATCTGGATTTTGAATTCCTGGGATTGGAAAAAAAAGTCTGAGTCACAAACTTCTTCTCCAAACAAAAAACAAAACAGGTCTGATAGCGTCGCTTCCGGATGGGGACAACATTATGTCGACATGGTCCGTTTTTAACGCATTTTCTGGTTGGCCGGCAGGAATTCTATCCTTCGTAATGTTAGCCTTGAACAAAGCGTATAGCGATACTAATGTGAATAACAACTCGTCGAGTGACAATGGCTTCACCCACATCATCCGCACTGGGTGCCTGATTGGTACACTCTTCGTCATTGCGACTATTGTCGTGTGTTATTTTTTGTATGAATTTGTGTTGAGAAGGCATTCGACAATCTACAGAAAAATGATCACAGAGTCTGATGATACATTGACGGAGGAAGAGGTACGAGAGATGATGGCGAAAGCTGGATTTCGTTTTGACAGAAAATCCGTGAAAGACAGAAATTCCGTTTCAAAAGGACATGGAGTCACCGAGAGAAAATCCGTGAAAGACAGAAACTCCGTCACAGAAGCGGAAATGAAGGCGGAAATGAATGCAGATATGGAAGTTCTTCCTTTGATGACACTTGGAGGAACAGACGAGACACAGCCACATGATCTCGTGGAGATCATTGTGGAAGGCTCAGTGCGAGTTGAAGAAACAAACGAGAATGGACGCATTACGGGGAATCGAGATGCTTTAAGATTTTCAGAAACCGACAACATGCGTCAGCTGCCAGAAACCGACGACGACACCAACGTACACCCCAAGGGTCCAGAAATAATGGCACACACAGAAACTGACGACGCAAACAACGTACATCCCAAGTTGCCAGAAACCGACGACAACGTGCATCCCAAGTTCCCTGAAACCGACGACAACGTGCGTCCACTTCGCGAAATCCTTCGTGACTGCTGGCAAATGTTGCTGGGGATGTTTCTTCTTTACATGACAAGCTTCTCCTTTTTTCCCGTGGTGTTTCAGAAATTTCGACTGGAAAACATGACGGGTCTCGATGACAAAATCCTGATCATGCTCACAGTCTCTCTGTGGGCGTTTGTCGAACCACTGTCGCGGTTTCTAGCAGGAAAATTAGAACGTTCTGGTTCTGATCGAAAGAACATCCTGATACCGAGGAAATATTATCTGACAGCCGTTTTAATACGGATGGTCGTTTTCGTCACGCTTTTTGTGGTCAGTGTGTGGATATATGGAGGAAATGATCTGGGTGGAGGAAATGATCTGGGTTCTTCAGGAGCGCAGGCTCCAGAAGAAAAAAACGATCTGGCTCCTTCAGGAGGACAGGCTCCAGAATCTGAAGATTCAGAAAAAAAGCGTCGTATTCCCTTCTACCTCCCTATGATCTATGTGACGTTGTTTTCTCTCTCCGGAGGTTACTTGATGGCAGCGGGTTTTTTAAAAATCCCAGAAGGGGTGGCGAATACGAGAGAACAAGTGATAGTCGGAACAATGATCACAAACGGCATGATGACAGGACAGATGACGGGGGCTTTGGTCAGCTTTGTGTGGTCGAGTTTCGTTTGATTCTTTGTTTCGGAATGCCGTCGCAAATCTTCAAGAAAATGGCTGTGCAGTTGTGCAGTCGCACGATGATTGTGATACACCAATTGTGCAGTCGCACAATGTTGTGATTCCAGTCGTAGATCCAATTCACTGACGCAGTTGTGCAGTCGCACGATGATTGTGAGACTCGGTTGACATTGTGCAGTCGCACACTCTTCCTTAACTGCGTAGTCACATGTCGACGCTCAGTCAATTGAAGCGCAATCATGTATTGACGCTTAGTGATGCGTAGTCACGTCAGTAGTGACGCTTAGTGAGGCGTAGTCACGTAAGTAGTGACGCTTAGTGATGCGTAGTCACGTAAGTAGTGACGCTTAGTGAGGCGTAGTCACATAAGTAGTGACGCTTAGTCAAGCCAGACCAATAATCATTTCTATTCTATTAGTATATGCAAGTAGTCGTTTCATTTGACTTGTAATCAAAAATGAAGTCTGCCAGGGGCGCCGACTTGTTACGTAATCAAAAATCATAATGAAGTCTGCCAGGGGCGCAAAAATGGAATCTGCCGGGGGCGCAAAAATGGAATCTGCCAGGGGCGCAGTTATATTGCAAAATGATATCGATTTTGATCTCATGGTCCTATGCGGCATAATGTTGGCAAGATATCACGCATGCTAAATTTGAAACATGGTCATCTATGATTCATCATTTTTTTGAAACATGGGCGGTGTATCATCATGATTCATATATGCATGTAACATGTATGCTTTGAAAACATGGGTATCATCATACATGCATGCCATGCTTTCGAAACATGTTCGAAACATGGGTATTTCATCATACGTACATGTTTTCGAAACATGGGTATCATCACGTATGAAAAAGACATCACAAGGTGGCATTATGATTTGGTCTCATGTTGTTCGATTTTTTTTGGGTGCTGTTCTCTTCTGATTCTGTCTGAGGTAAATTGTGACTCATCACGACATACATGAATCCTCATACACAGTAGCGACAGCGGTATGCGGGCAGCGTTTCATTTTTTGCGAGAAATAGTTTTATCGTATGGGAGCGTGGATTAAATCTCGAGTTTTGACTTAGATTTTCATGCCGGTTTGCAATTCATTACTCGCATAGACATGATATCATTGGCAGTTCCGAATGGTAAATTTAAAATTTCAGACTACATTAATTCAAAATCGTCAGGACTACTTCTAAAGACTACTTCTAAGTATCTCACAAGTTAACTGTGAACTTTTCTATTCATTCTCTCATTTTCTATTTTCTCATGAGACTGAGAGATATGTGGAGAAAGAAAGGACACGAAAAAAAATGTCCACTCGGAACGGCTCGACTGTCCCACCACCACGTCTTTCCAGTGGGGGTAGACGTCACAGTGGGAGTGAGCTTCCCAGTGGGGATGGTGGCGGCCGTTCCGATGTGCAGCAGAAGAAGACGCCATCATGTGGTGGATCGGTTAATGTCCAGTACGATGTATTGTACAATGCATCGTTTGATCGACGACAGTCCACTGCTCCCGAATCGATCCAAATTGTGGTCGACACCGGGGTCGACACCGAGGTCGATCATCAAGAAAGGAAGAGAGACGAGGCAAGCAGTCTCCAAGTAACTCAGGTTTTCACGATAACAAAAAAACATCATTACAGCCCCTCGATCATGTGGAGTTTCCGCGTTCTCTCATTCGTGCAACCGATGGCACAACATATCGTGATGGCCCATCTGTTTTTCTTCGAAGAGACGGTTTATCCGGGATATAGTTTTTCTTTTTCATCTTTCAAGAACAAAACAGTGCATCTCGTTTCTCTGACTGTCGCGATCTTCGCTACAACTTCTTGCGTGTTTTGCTGGATCTATAATTGGGTTATGCAGAATAGGATCAGTGATCAAAAGGAGGGCATGCGGAATAGGATCATTGATCAAAAGAGGGCTATGCAGTGGAATCACGATTGTGAAAGCTCCGATGCAGAAAGAGAAAGAGCAGCAGAGTCGGACGAAGTTAGGCAGGCGGCAGAGTCGGACGAAGTTAGGCAGGCAACAGATTCCGACATCGAATCGCAGAAAGCGCTATTGGAATGCGAAAAACGAACAGAACCAAGAAGCGAAAAATCAGAAGAGCTGCATGCTCGTAAAAAATCGGGTAAAAAATCGGGTGGACACAGCTGTTTCGTAAGGAGATTCGATTTCCAAACGCGTTTCTGTATGGCTGCAGGCATGCAATTAATCGGATGCGTACTTTTCGCATCTGCTATTTTTCAGGCTGGAAAGCTTTCGGGCATCATCTGCTATTTTGCAGGTTGTGTATTCACCGCTGCGGGATCATCGTGGTGGGTGGGTACATGGGTTGGTATAAGATTGAATTTTGTATTTCTATTGTGTCTTTCTAAGTCTCCGATTGCGAGTCTTCTCATGGGTTCCTGAGATTTCTACGCATGTATCATCTGATGATCAGTCTTCTTGAGATTTCTACGCAACATCCGTATCATGTGATGACTCGTGAGCATTCAGATGCTCTGTTACCGTCATTGTCTGCAGCATTGACATTATTGTATGTATCATCGACACTGGTCATCTTTTGAGTGCAACACTACTCGACAGCGAGAAAAATATAATCGACATTGCCATGGTCATTAAAATTGGAACTGTTCGTTGGAGAGGGACACGTGATCTTTATTCTGATTGAGAAGGCACAGTGACCAAAGGCAAGGAAGGAGTGTGAAGTCGAACTGGTCCAACGAGGATGTCATTTCTTCAATGAATTGCTTGTCAATCTCGGTGTATACGGGACTCGGAGCGTTTTATTTCTCCCTCTCATAATGATTCGTTGAATTAAAACTTCCAGACATCACTGAGCAAATGTCCCTTCTTTCAAATTTGTGTGTATGATGGTCATTTCGGGAAATGAACTTGCTGGCCCTGTGAATGAAGACTTGTTTTTCCCTACGTTGGGAAACTCTCCGATTATTTGAGATTTTATCTATAGCAGTGTCGATGTTATGAGTCATAAAGTAGAATCAAAAAATAGAATCACCGTCCGAAAAGATAGTGAAGTCACGACACGAATTGAATTGAATAATTATACCATGAATGTTTGGAATCATGACGAATTTGGAAAGTGAAGCTTTGCACTCAGTGGGGTGCTTCACAGCTTGGGAAGGAAGCTCTATTTGTCTCTCATGGTCCCTTGAGACGCGACGCCAGTCGCACAGTCGTTGATTTTCCTTTTCTATAATTGAATGTCTATGGTGGTATGGTAACGGTTGTCATTGTTTTTTCAGATTAGTTTTGGAAGTTTGGAAAAAAAACTCTCTCCCAAACAGGTCTCATCGCGTCTCTTCCCAATGGAGAAGAGATCATGTCAACGTGGTCCGTTTTCAACGCGTTTTCAGGGTGGCCAGCTGCAATTCTCTCTTTCGTCATGTTGGCGTTGAACAAGGTTCATAGTGAGTCTTCTGATACGAACGATATTGCTGTTAGTAACGCCGTCAAACTTAATCACAATACGAATATTACGAACGATACGAATACGAACGATACCTCCATCAATGGCAATACGACTGATACGAATACCGTTACGAACGGCCAAAATACGAATGATACGGACTTCAATGATATCATCCGCATTGGTTGTTTGATCGGTGTGGTTTTCGTGATTGTCATGATAATCCTCAGCTATGTGCTGTACCATTTTGTTCTGAGAAAGAATGAAACGATTTACAGCAAAATGATGACAGAGTCCGAGTCGGACTCCGACGATGCCATTACGTTGGCGGACGAGGAAGAACTGAAGGAGGAGGAGGATAACGTAAAAGCTACAATGTTCAACGGAGGAGATAATTCAGAAGACGCGAGTGCAGAGGTCCAGGAGGACGCCCCTGTGGTGATTATAGAGATACAAGAGGAAGGTACAATTGTCCAGGAAGCGGCGACTACCTATGAAAACGACAACGACAAACGAGTACGTGCTCCAGCCCGTGCTCCAGTGCGTCCCGCAAAACAAATCTTCAAGGATTGCTGGCAAATGCTCTTCGGTATGGTTTTGCTATTCCTGACAAGTTCTGCCTTCTTCCCCGCGGTATTCAGAAAATTTCGATTGGAAAACACAACCGGTCTCGAGGACAAAATCATCGTCATGGTTACGATTGCGATGTGGGCATTTGTCGAACCATTGTCGCGGTTTTTAGCTGGGAAGAAAAGGATGCAGATTCCGAAAAGATGGTTTCTACCCGCTGTCTTAGCCCGAATGGCGATTTTCGTGACGTTATTCATAGTCACGCTGGTGGTTTTCCGTGACTGTGGATCCAGTGAAAAGGAAGAAAAGGAAACAGGAGATGTTCATATTAAGGAAACAGCAGATGTTCTCAGACTCCCTTTCTATATCCCTATGATTTATATCGTTTTGTTCTCCCTTAGCGGCGGATATTTATCATCAATCGGTCTTGTGAAGGGTGCTGAAGGGATTTCGAGCACGCAAGAGCAGGTCATGGTGGGCACGATGATGGCTAATGCAGATCTAACAGGACAAATGGCTGGGGCATTGGTCAGCTTTGTGGGGTCGGCTTTTGTGTGAGGAGTCGGCTCAATATTTACTCGAATTTTGAACTTTTTAGGCTCGAATTTTGAACTTTTGTGTCAATTACTGTTCCAATAGAAATTGAGAGAGTCTGAATTTAGTTAGAAACTGTCTTTTCCAGTGGGAATCAGAACTTCTGCCCAGTGGAAGAAGATGAATTTTGAATTTCTGTCATAAAACTGCACCTGCGGCTATAGAAATTTGGTTCTTGATAATCGGTTGAGCATCAGGAACGGTAATGATATGGTAATGACATCGACATGCATGATATGGATGATCGATATGGATGCAAGCTGTATACATACGAATTGAGAGGTCGACTGAACTCTCGATCAAATTTGGAGGCTGGGAAAGGTGATTTGAGAAAACCAAATCATATGTCAATGATTTAAAGCCGTAAGTAGAAGCAAAGTAACGTGGTATGGAAAGGTAGCGGGTGTATTAGAATGAGATTGATGACGAAATCTATGATAATGAAATTTGTGAAGAGATAACTTAGGATGTTACTGCAGAAAGAGATAGCCTATGATGTTATTGTAAAAGAGATGAAAACCATGCAGAGGATGTGAGTCGGAGTAAGTTTAACTCCAAAAAGAGCGACTTGCTCTCTGCAGTGGTATATTACGTTTCACTGAAGAATCTCGTTTTTCTGGGAGAAAGCTTTTGAGACAAGGGACATGATGTTTTTGTAAGGAAGAGAAATGATGTGTTTGTACGAGAGTTTTGGCTTTTTCACTTTTTGCGCATTTCACTTTTTGCTGCGAAATTTGCGGAACTTAGCGTGGACTCGAAATTTCTTGATTTCCATTTTCCGGTTTGCGTGGAAGCCATATCATAGCACAGAATCTGGATGGTGCCGCAACATGAATTCCTCCCAATTTCTGAATTCCAAATTTCTGAATTCGAAATCCTCGCTAAATTCCAATTTCCAAATCCCAGGGCTACTTTTGAAGCGTTTTTCTTTTGAAGCGTTTTGGAAGCTTGATTGACAATTGTTATACTCATCACAGCGTTTTTTTCTAACAGCGTTTTCTTCATTTTTCTGATCCTCCTCATGTAATTTTTCATGGAATTTTGATTTGTGAATGTGCTTGAGGCAGTGGCCATTAGCTGAAATTTGTGTTTCAACTGTTTATTATGTCTACCGGTTTCGACAACAGTGAGTCTCCTTGTGAAAGCAAGACATTCTATTGCAAAAGATTGACGTCGGCACGGTAAAAGACTAAAGTCAACGAGGCAAAGGCAAGGAGCCACGACTACATACGTATTCGCAGTATCAGCAGGAGTCACCACTGCGTAGAGAAAGCTGACAGATCTGCAGCAGGGAAGCAGAGCTGCAACAAGGTAGCAGAGCCAGTAGAGCAAGGAAGCGAAGACGACATATAGACACAAACTTCAACAGATGAAGAAAATTAGATTGGACATTTAATATTTGCACGACACACGGTAGAAACGCCGACAATTCTCGTAACACGAATCACAACACATCCGGGAATTCGAATCGCACTGCCTTCGTGTTTTCGTAACCCCATCGAGAACATCGGAACTTCGGACGTGATGTTTGTGTTACTGCACCGGAAACCGCCGGCATCCATTCTGTAATTTGTTACTACATCCGGTCGTGTTACAGAAGCGATGCCGTTGACGATCGAGACGGGCATAGCAGCATCCAATTTGCTCAAACGAGCAACGAAGGAAGACATCACAATGCATGGTTACGCATCAAGATTATATTTCGCAAACAAATACAGATAATGTCTGAATTCGCAGAATGAAGAAATTGAAAATGGATGGCAATATGCCGACTGATGAATGAAAATCGAACCAAAAAAGGAAAAACCAAACCAGACAGAGAACAAACGACTACGGTTGGTGTCGGTCGATTCACGTTGCCAAGGACACTTTATGACCAATTTTTGGTCATATTTTTCGAGCTCCCGATTGATTTCCGTCTTCCTTTCCCACAGACTTCCTTTCCAGGCAACGTGATTTCATTTTTCCAACTTCGTCAAATATCCCACCCAGTTTTTGTAAGGGACGAATCCCATTCGGATATCTACGGACCAGCCGGCACCGACGGTGGGAAATGAGCAAGACCATGCGTGAATGTGTTGATGATACCGCGGACCAAGCTGTCAGTAGCATTCATATTGACTTGTCCAACTATGGCCGCCCTTCTGTTTCCATTCACTCTTTGATATGTGGTTCTTAGCTGGTTCCTACCGATGGCGGTCAATTTCGTTCGGTCACTATCGCCGTTATTGACATCCCAGTTGCTGTCCGTCTTTTCTTGTGCTGTCAAGTGAAGAGACAGTTGATCTCGTCTTTCTGCCCAGTCCGGCCCTACGCCTGCAGCTATCGGTCCTCCAAGTGCCGCTGCCAAACCAACCGCCGGTGGAGGTAATCCTCCATGTCCTGCTCCACCACCACCAGCTGCTGCCCCACCCCCAGCACCACCGGCTGCTGCACCACCTCCAGCACCACCGATAATTCCGCCACCAGCGCCACCGGCTGCTGCACCACCTCCAGCACCACCAGCTCCTGCACCTCCTCCAGCACCACCGACAATTCCACCACCAGCACCACCGACAATTCCGCCACCAGCACCACCGATTGCTGCTCCGCCACCAACACCACCAATTGCTGCTCCACCAACACCACCAATTGCTCCTCCACCGTGACCGACTGCACCACCAATAGGCCCACCTGCTCCACCTACTGCTGCACCACCGACACCACCGATTCCTCCTCCTACTGCTGCACCGAGACCACCTCCAGCAAGGGCACCGGTCAAAGCAGCTAGCACGCCTGTCACCTGTTGCATCGCTTCCATCTGTTGCTGTTGTGCTTGTTGTTGTTGTTGATGGGACT
>Ga0099797_100878_pt1 | contig 17509 bp, 3 predicted proteins | sample Uncmet_Sort48C_1_FD_89871 | JGI IMG/M metagenome (GOLD analysis project Ga0099797, IMG submission 89871) | Marine eukaryotic communities from CALCOFI LINE 67, Pacific Ocean - C012_Sort48C_1 | ecosystem: Environmental > Aquatic > Marine > Oceanic | place: Pacific Ocean: Monterey Bay | collected...
AGTAATCTATTTTTTTATTTTTTTCTGTTTTTTCTGTTTTTGTTTTTTCGCTTTGGTTTTTCTTTATGGCGAGGCTTTCTTGCACCTCCGCCGCACCTTCTTCCTCGCCCACCTTCAATATATTGCTTATGTGGCTGCGAGAAGGAAGGTTATGCGGTGTGTGATTAGGGTTATTGTGAGGAATGACATTTTGGGTGAGCGCCCCTGCTCAGGCGTTGATGTGACCGTCACGCTGAACGGCGCGGTTACTCACAAAAAGGAGCCCACCTGCGATCAAGGGCACACCGCACACTGCCTCCACCCGCAACAGGCTAGCGCCAGGATGTGCTATTCTACAGCAGCTTGCAATAGCCCAGCACTTGCGATTTAGATTGGCGGTAACATGGCAATTCCGCACGTGCCTGTGTGCTGAAGTGGAGTTGAGCGCACCGTCGAAATGGAGAGGCAACCGGACAGGCATGTGGCCAAAGCACACTATCTTTTGTGGTCTGTGAAATCAGGTTTTGCTATCCCACTAAAATCCGATTGCGCGCTAGGGGAGCGCATTGCTTGACAAAAAGCCACTCGCGTGTTAGGAAGCCGCACCACCCACCCACCACCCCTGCCAGTGATCTAGAATCACTCCAATTGAAAACACATTTGACTCAAAATTGGCAATCAAAGAAACTGAAAGGCCACTGCGTGGCTCTAAAAGGAACCCCCCCCCCATGTTGCGTGTGTGACTTTTTGTCAAGTGAAACGCCACCTAGGGAAATCCGATTTGGTGATTCTGAAATCAGATTCTCTAGGTTGACGTTTCATGGCAAAAATTGCAACACGCAGAGCCTTGGGAGGGGGTGTGGATCTGAGTGCCCAATGCGTGTTGCCAAATTCCTAATTTTAGAAGCATTTTGGGTCACATTTAGTAACTTGCGTGTTGCCTTGTCATCATGTTTAGTAACTAGGAGGGGTGGGTTGGTCTAGTGAAGGATTGGCTCTGCGTGTTGCCGTTTTTGCCATGAAACGCTACCTAGCCTTCGTGAAAACTGCCAATGGGGATTTAGCCACGAATCCGAATCGTGTTGAGATTTTCATGGGATGAAATTGGATCTCAAAAACGAAGCAAAATCCAATTTCAAAAGCAGCGTGCGGTGCTAGAGTTGCGTTACATCATTCGCCTAGTCATCCACACCGCACATTCAACAATCCAAACCTCACTCTAAAACATCAACACTGAGCTGATCTGCCAATGACTGAACATGCTTCATGCGTGGGTATGCTTGCCTGCTGATGTTTTTGCACTAATCTAGTTACCTGCGCACTTGAACATGCTTCTCATTCATGGTAGCCTTCATGTGAGCACACCCATCGCACTCACCTCAAACCTGTGTCTTTAGCCTTTCGACTGTTTTCTTGTCGGACTTCAGGTGGTGAGCAATTTCATTGCACAATTCGATTAGATCATAGTGGTTCCGCGTGTGCTTTTTTGTGGTTTTCCCTCAGTTTCTTGGAGTTCTGCGTAGCTTTGGTTTGGATTCTAAGAATCAAAACTGCACCCAAAACTGCACCAAAACTTCAAAAGAACCACGCAGAACCACGCAGAACCACAAAGGAACTTCACAGTCGGGCAGCCTGTTCAGCCGCGCCGAAGCAGCCCCTTTCCCCGCGGGCGGGCGGCCCAAAGCACCTACCGCCGGCCGGGCACCGCAGCGCGGCTGGCTGGCGCACCCACCCCGCATGCAAAAATGCGAGGGTGACACTTACACCGCCAGTGCACTTGCACGCCAGTTATCTCACCTTGCATGGTGCTGCCCTGCCACCAAAGCACCGCGCAGCCCGCCCAGCCTCTACCAGCCGAGCCGGCGCGGCTTGGCTTCCATTTCCATGCTGTTTCAATCAGCATGCAAATGCAAGCATAACCCTCCTAAGGAGCCTAAAACATCTAACATGCAGCCATTTTTTGTGTGGAATTTGGGCCTACTGGTGTGCTGTGTGGTTGGCTGAATGCAGCCAAGCTGAATACAGCCAAGCACACGACACACTATGCAACAGCCTAAAAACACCCTGCCAAAGCACTGTAAACATTCCACAGAACTTGACCACAAATGCCTGCAAGCAGTAAGATGCAGATGATACAGAAACACACAAGCGTGAATAAACACAAACAAAACAGAAGTAGTATGAAAATATGTGCCAATTGTGAAATGAATGAATCATTGAAAGAGCTGCGCAGAAAAGAAGAACAAAGGAAGTGAGGTGGCGAGGATGGAGGGCGAGGCCGAAAGTGTTTTTACCTCGGTCGTGCGAGGCTCGCCCTTCTTCACTTTTCCATCGTTTCATCTGCAACAGAATCAATCAAGTGTCACAAGTAAGTGTGGAATGGATGATTCGAGGATGATCGAGTTAAAAATATACAATAATGCACGACATATTGAGGTTTGGTCAGAAGTGCTCAAGGATAAGGTGATCGCAGGGTGGTTTGAGGGTACAGAAAGCGAAAATTAAAGATCTTTGCTGCAGAAGGACGCCGCCTTTAGTTCGTCAACACACTAAAGGAACGAGAGTGTGTCAAGCGGCATGTTAGCATGACCTGTAGCAACTGTAGGAATTGCGTCAAGAGCTCTAAATTAGTCGGAAGAGTTGTTTGGTTGAGTCCACAGAAAGGATCAGTCAGTGCACGCATTGCAGGAATCAGTGGACAAACTCACGAAAAACAAGCAACGGGTTTGCTTGCCATACTCGACGGAATCAATTTCAGTCAACGGACTTCGAAAAATCAGTCAACTGAATTTCAAAATTTGTGCACGGTTTTCTTGTGATCAGTGTCGATTTGTGGACCGCGGTCGAGGCAAATCGACCGCGGTCGGCAGGCACCGACTGCCGTCATCACCGGAGACGGACCCCAACCCAGGAGGCATGCATGTGGTGTGCTGTAGCGAATCCGTCTCTGTCGTGGATGTGGGTACACTTCTTGATTCTTGCCCTTGTTCTTTCGTGCCTTGATCGAGTTTTATATCTTGGCAGTCATTCGAACCTGGCATTTCCTCTTGAAATGTGGCCATATCCATCACGCCCCTTGATGTGTTGTCCCTTTGAGTTCGTTGTAACTCTTGTGTGAGACACCTTGTTGTCGTCATCGTATTGTTGGAACCAGATCTGGATTGATCCGACACTGTCCCTCCACATACCGGGTCGTCTTCGCCTTGGGTTATTGAAGTGGGGCTGTGTCGCATTGCTTGTGTGTTTCATTGTTTACTCTCTCGGAGCCATTCCTGCTCCTCTGCTTGGAGGCTGTTAACTTGTGCTGTATGTTCCGGGTCTGGGTATATGTCATTCGCCCTTTGTGCCATGGCTTTGCAGTAGCTGTCATTTGCCTCGCAATTGTTAGGCTTCCCTCTTATGGCTTTCAGATCCTCATGCCCTGGGTCCATTTTCAGTCGACAGTTTGGGTTTTTGCACGGCTTTGTCCTGCCTTCTCCCGTTTTGTCTAATTCTTCGCAGGCTATCCGTCCCATGCGTTCTCCATATCCCGCTGCCTTAAATGCCTTCTCCATTTCGTAAGGGTCCGCCCCGTCCATACAGAGGGTTCTTGTTATATTAATCTTCTTTCCACCTCCGTATCCTTGTCGCAAGCTTAGGGGCATTTCTGACTCTGGGTTACCACTTGCGTAGCATCTTTGAGGGTAGTGGTTTGCCCGTCGATCATTATCTGCACACCATTGACACCACTTCTTTTGACCTCTGAAGCCTTCCATTACGCACAGTTGAGGTTCCTCTTCTCCCCACTCCATTGTGTGCATATCTCTTCTTTTTCGCCCCTGCTCCCCTTTTTGGCCTTGGTATGTATTTTTGCTAACGTGATCGTGTCGCATCCATACGGCTTGCATGCACTCGTATGCCAGGTCCAGCCTGTCCGTCATGTTGTTGTCTTCCCTTGATCGCTTGTTGTACAGTATCCTACAGCTGCCACTCATTTCATCAGGTATCGAGTTCATAAAGCACTCTGCTAACTCTTGGTCTTCATGCCTGAATGCCTTCGGGATTTGGTCCACCATGTCCCTGAATTTAGCATAGTGCTCCATGTCTGAGTGTGTCGGATCCATTCGGTATTCTTCAATCTCCCTTCGCAGATGCTGTGACCATGTACGGCCTAATACTTCTCCTGCCACCATGTCCAAGATGTATACCACGCCGCCACAGTCGTCACATATTTCTCGCACTCTGTAGCCTCCGTCCAACCATTCGCCTGACATGTCCAGTTGTATACATCTAAACATTTTCCTCAGTACATCTTTGGGAGTGCCTTGACCATCCTTCTTTGCGCCGCTTCGTGTTATTTTTTTCCACAATCTGTCGAGTACCACAAATATTACCTCCGGTTCTTTATGTCGTCGCTTTAATTGTGTTACCGCATCATATATTGTTTTGAACACTGCTTCCATGGTACCCAGTGAACCATGTCTGCTGGAGGCCTCATCTATTGTGTTCTCTGCTTGTGTTATGTCTTGTGATTTCCATGATGCGCATTTTGCCGGCCTGTGTGCGCTGACACCGCTGTTTGTCTGCTTACTTCTTTGTGCCGACTTCGTCTTGCTGCCACTTGTGTTTGTTGTCTTTGTTGCCTGTGACGGACCCCTCGCGTGGCTGTGTTGTGAGTGTGAAAATGTCGGGGAGGGGGATAGTGCTGCGACCTCCGCTCCGTCGTTGCATTGTGCGTGTTTGCTTTTCTTTCCTCGTTTGTGGGGTGTTTGTCCGCCCCTTTTATCATCGCCCCCTTCTTGGGGTTCGTCTGATTCGGAGGCCCCCGCGTCGTGTCGCGTTGTTTTATCATTGTCTTGTTCCCAGCTCCCGTCGTCATAGCTTTCTTCGTCGTCTTTTTCCGACCCTGATGATATTGTTCCATCCCCCATGTCCTCGTCTGATTCGTCACTTAGCTTCCCGTATTCATCTTCATGTTGCGTTTTTAGCATTGTGTATGCTGCGTCATCTTCCTCCTGTGCTCCCTCCGCCACCTCGTAGGTACGGTGCTCAAAGTCCGCTCCGAAGTACATGAGGATTTCCTCGCCCTGTTGTATGTGCTTGGTGCTGTATAATACCAGAGTGTGTGGGTCTGGGTGCGTGCTGGGGACTGGCATAATTGCAGCGTTGATGCTCTCCCCTGGGCGTGGCTCCCTGATTCCAAACATGCCTCTTATCTTGCCCCGTTGCTCCCGTGGGATTACGTTCGACCAGGAGTATTGCTTGTGCTTGGAGTGTCCTGTTGTATCTTGGTCTTCCATGCCCGCTTTACTTAAGATCTGCCCTGGTATTGTGCGGTAGCGAGCCACTATCATTTCCTTGTCGTCTGCCATTTTCTTGGCCCTGATGTGTTCTCCTGTTGTAAATCTGTATCCCAGCGGTCTTTTCCTTTCAATTACCTTCCATGCCTCGTACACCTGCTCTCCCACTGCATTGAGAGAGTCCCTGTTTGGCTTACCACGCCAACTGTCTCTGGCCCTGCGTTTGGCCTCCTCTTTCACTCCTTGCGGTATTTCTTTCAGAAACTGACGTATTATGTTTTTCCGGTCATTGGTGTCCTTAGCTTGGTCATATCTCCCTCCATGTTTCTTCATCAGCGCCTGGTATCGTGATTCGAAAGCGGGCTTGTCAGATCGTGTGTCTGTCATGTTTGACGGTTTCTTATTCCTGCCATGGGGCGGTACCCGTTCCTGTGTTTCATCACTGTTGGTGGGGCTGTTTTTCCCTCTCGATCGTTTGGATGGTGTCTGTCGCGGCGTTTCTGTCGGTGCCCATTTTGGTGTGTCGTCATCCCATGATTCCTCTTCCATTGTCTCCGCCTTTGTTCCTTTCCTCTCCCGTGGCCTTTGCAATATCTCCCTGACACGTTTTCTTAGTTTATGCATTTCTTCCATTCCTAGCATTTTGTTGGTAGTGGCGCCTTCATACAAGCTGTGAGGGTATACCTGCTCTACGCCTGTTGCTGTATCTAATGCCTCAACCCATGCGTCTCCACCGTGGTCCATCTTCAAGGCCGTCGTAATGTGCTTCGTCCATTCTGACATACTTGCTTCCATCCATGCGTCCGCTTTCTCATTGTCCATATCGTCCGGGTCCGTCCATGCTTCTGTTTCGGCAAGGTTTCGTTCCGCTAATATTTCCCCCGCACGCGTGATCCATTCTAACTCGATGTACTCTCCCGTCTTGCTGGTCTCTCCATGTGTGTGGAGTGCACTCGTTACCCATTGTGTGCCCTCCTCATCAATTGCAAATATTTTCACTTGTTGCATCAGCCACTCGCGTTTTAGCTTCACTATCGCCGCGGATGCACTGCTCGTTGTTGACTCTCTCTTTATTGGTAGTCCCTTCACCCTCAAGTATATCTGTTTTCTGTCGGGAAGGGGCTCCATGTCCCGTAAGGCATGTGCCAACTGTTCCGCTGTTTCCCCTTCGTCATTCTTTATGCCGGTGTTCGCCCCAGCTGTCATCAGTAGATCCACCATCTGTAAACTGCCCTGCATTATAGCCTGGTGTATTGGTGACGTCCTGTATCCTCCGTGTATGTAGTTCACATCAGCTCCCTCGCGTAGAGCCCTCAATGCTTCCACCATACAGTTATTTCTTACAGCGGTGTGCAGTTCTGTATCCGTGCCACCAGGTATGCCGTATGGTGTCCCGCCTTCTTCTACTGATGTATGTTGACTATCCATCGGGCTCCGTTTCTTGCGGACGGGCACCATGTGTACACCTTTTGCCACGTCGTCCGGATTTATGCGTGATACAGTTGCCTTTTCTGCCTCCTCATTGTCTTGTAGCCGTGTATCGAGTTCCTGTGCCCAGACTTTCCGCAGTGTCTGGTATCTCCGCCAGTTGTCCTTGGTCACAGTATCTGTGGCGGCCATTAGTACGTCTGACATTTGGTCCGTTAGAAGTGTCCCCTGTGTTTGTACCGCTTTCCATATCGAGTTTGATCGTTGTTGTAAAAATCTTAGCCAAGACCTCCTATCTGCGCTCCTCCACATGTTATTCAACATCTGAGTTATGGCAAACAGTGGTGCCACGTCCTTGTTGGTGTGCCATCCTTTGTAGGGCCACAGTTCCTCCATAGGTGGTGGTTTAAATCCCCTTTGCCACTCTGTGAGGAATTGGCGTAGTATCTGTCCCGCTATCGGTAGTTCTAGAATCATCCATTGAAGGGGCACCTCCTGCACCGACACGTCTCCTGACAGCTCCAGGCGGCTTAGCATATATGCTAGGCTTCCTGCAGGTATCTCCTCATCTGACATTTTGTTTGGCTCTTTTTGATTTTCTTTGTTGGCGCTTGGGCTCGACTTTTTTGCGTACTGGGTTGCTTCCGTCTCCCCGTGCCTTTTTACTTCCGTATTTGTAGGAAACATCACCCTTCCGTCTCGTAACTGGTATTGTCCCATCCTGCCGCGCTTTATAAGGAACTCCGCCGTCTCCCGGGTCGAGGGGGTATCTATTACTTCAATCTCTACATCCATGCCTTCTTCCTCTGATGACTCCCTGCGTTCATCTGTCCAGCACACCTGTATGTCTGTGGCCATCACTTTAAATACACATGCCATTTCATCCTCTAGATTTTGTATGTCTATCGCGTCTTCACTGTCGACAGTCATGATCACGCGAATCCTTGTGGTTGTGGGCGCAGTGTGTTGTGTCGTGTTCTGGCCTTCAGTACCATGTGAGCTTTCCCCCCGTCGTCTCTGCTTTCCCTCGCTTTCCATCTTTTGGTATCTTTGCCAGTATTCATCTTCTTGCCCCTTTCGCCATTGTGCATGTTCGGCTGCTTTTGTGTCCATATCCTTCAATTTGTTCATGTATGCTTTCTCTTGTGTCTGTCGTCGCTGTGCGTATTCCGCCTCCTCTGCCTCCATATCTTTTAGCCTGCGCATGTATGCTTCTTCTTGTGTCTGACGTCGATGTGCATGCTCCGCCTCTTGCGCCTCTCGCATCTTTCTCATCTCCACTTCCTGTGTCTGCCGTTGCTGGCGCAGTTCTTCTGCCTGACGCTCTGCATCCTTCTTCTGTGCTCTGCGCGATACTTCTGCGGCTTCCTGTAGCTGTCTTAGCTCCTTCTGCGTCTCCTCTATCTGTCGTGTGTATTCCAGGTACTTGTTCTTTAAGGCTGTTATTGAACCTTCTTCCGCTTCCTGTGGCATGTCTGTCGCCTCCTGTGCCTGTGGCATCCATCCTTGTTCCTGTAAGTACCGTAGCACCTCATCCTCGTGCGCTGCATAGCCTGCCAGGAGCGCCTTCGCTTCTGCCGGTTGTGTTATGCTGCCCATGCGGTCTCTCAGCAATCTCATCGTTGCCGTTACGTCTGCTTGTTCCACAAACTCTTCGAAGCATGCTGTCGCCAGTTCTCTGGTCCTTAGTCGTCCCTCTAGCGTATCTGCATACCCCGGTGCAGGACCATAGGGCTCCATGAGGGGTAGTGCATCTGCCCATGTAAGTGGTCCCTGTACTCCTGTATTGACCTCGTTGTGAATAGCAAAGTAGTATTGCTGTGGCTGCTGCGCGCTGTTCCTCGTTGTCGTTTTAGGCCGCATCTCCTGTTTGTTGCCTTGTTGCGCCATCTCCTCTTGGACCCGCATCAGCTCTGCCTCTCGTTGCCGCAACCTGTTCTCCTTTTCTGCTTGCCTTTGTTCCGCCGTGTGTAGCGCCACCATGCGTTCCTGCTGTTCCTCCTCTATTCTTGTTTGTTCTTCCAGCATCCGCTCCATAGCTGCTATGTCTTCTCTGCTATGTTCCACCTCTCTGTGCACCTGCTCCGCAGCGTCCCTTGTGCATGATGCAGATCGGCTCTCATCCGCTGATGAGCCATCCTGATCTGTCATCCTCTGTGCGTCTGCCTCACTACTGCCGCTTCTATCTCTGTCTCGCATGCGCCTCCTAGTGATTGTTGATCTGACTTGTACACGGGGATGTAGAGACACCTCACTGTCACCATCTGATGTGCTTCGGTCTCCTCCCATGCATGCCACTGTTACTTTTTTTCGTACTTGAGGCCGCCTCCTCCACATGTTTATCTGCCGCTCACGTGTCCGTTGTTTGTCTTGTTCACGTGTTGCTTGTTCCACCATCTCATGTATGTCCGCATGTGTCTTATTACAGGCTTGTTGTATCATGTGCACCTCTTCCCTGCTGAGTTGTCCTGTAGCGTCCAGCCATCCCTTGATCCATGTTACCAAACGTGCCCTTCTTTGTCGCTGTCTGTATGCTTGATGTTTATTTTGTGCAGCTTCCCCCGTTTCGTACCATCTTCTTGTCCGGTTACATGAGTGTTGATGGTCTTCCGCTTGTTGCCTGGTAGGGAAACCTTTGCTACACTGATCACAATGCCATGTTGTGTGAGTTCTGGGTCTTCTTTGTTCCTGCTGTGTTGACTGTGTTTCACATGCCGTGCAACACACAGTGTCTTCATGTCCCTGTGCTTCTCGCCGTTTGGTCCATGTTGCCGCGTAGCATGCATTGCATACCCCCATTGCTGTCATCACCCCAGAAGCGTCACATTTTCTTGAGGGGCATTGGCATTGTCCTATCTCGGGCGTGCCCTTTTTCTTTTCGTGTACACTTTTCTGCTTTGTAGTTTTCATGTCGTTTGTGGCACCAGGGACTAGGGGTGGGCTAGCGCTTGTGGAGTCGATGACAAATGAAGCCCTCGCGCGGTTCCGTGTCCTCCCCTTTGTCCGGGCCCTTATAGTGGCGCCAGAGCAAGTCCTGTCGTTTGTGGCGGGCTCACCCCCTCTTCCATGGCTCGAAGGGTTAGGGGCGTCTGGATATAACAGCTCCACATGATATGGTGGGTTCCCCATCTGTGAGTAGCCAACTGCCCCAGCGTTCCTCCTCGGCCAGTCGTGTAGGCCGTTTGCGACCACTTCTTCGGTAGTGCTGGATGGCCCAACGTCGCCCTCTGGAGGGGTGGACATTTTCATTTTCTCTTCGTGTTTAGTTCTTCTCCTTCTCGTATCATCTGTAGCACCAGGGACTAGGGGTGGGCTAGCGCTTGTGGATTCGCTGACAAATGAGACCCTCGTGCGGTTCCGTGCCTTCCCCTTTGTCCGGGCGCCCGTAATGGTGCTAGAGCAAGTCCTGTCGTTTGTGGCGGGCTCACTTCTTACCTCATGGCGATGGCGGGCTAGGGACGTACTGGTATAACGGCTCCATATTGCGGTATGGGATTCCTTGTGAATCCGCCTGTGAGTAGCCAATTGCTCCAGCGTATACCCACCGCGGCCGGGCGCGTAGGTCGTGCGCGCCCATTTCTTTTGAAGTGTTAATCGCCCAACGTCGCCCTCTTTCATATCATGTGTTGCCTTCTTTGTTTCTTTTTCATCTGACCTCCTCCCTGGCTCGCTGTCGTTAGGCTTCTGCCGCTTTTGCCGTTCCGACCTGTCGGGGTCTGCAGGTAGATACACCGCACCTTGTCCTGCACCCCTATGGATCACACTGTGTAGGCACGTAGCAACTCGCCATGCATCTATGATCCTTTGTTGTGTTGTATGGTTTTGATCTGTCATCAGGTTCCCGCGTAGCGTACGCCCCCAGGGTCGGCGAGGCCTCTGTCCCCATGGCGTATTGCGAGGTCTTCGACTATCTGGTCTTTCAAGTTGCACAGTCGGTCCTGATATATCTTGGCTCCATCCACTTGATCGTTCTCTTCGCCCTATACTCCGTCCTGCGTCGTCGTCGTCTGTGTCTGACTCTGAGTGTCTACGGTAGCTGGAGCTCGTCCCTGTTGGAGTGTGTGGTGGTCGTGTATTAGCACATTCCCCGCATTCACACTCAAAGCAGCATGTGATATCACCTGTAGTCGCGTTTTGTCGGTCAAGTATCCTCCGCGTGTCTGGTATGGCTTCAAGGCCACGTAATCGTCTTGCTGCCCAATTTGATGAGATTCTTAAAGATGCCCCTGCACGGACTCTCTCTAATAGTTCTTGCCTGCTATCCTCATGGGTCGACCACCGTACTCTCGTCAGTAGTATGTTGCGTTGGCATGCCCGGCAGACCCAAAGGTATCCGTTAGTCCAGCTGCCATCCCGGGGGGGGTACCGAATGGGCACCCTTCCTTCATTCTGGCAGGCTGCGGCAGGGCACATGCATCTCCAGCCTTGTAAGTGTTCATGCATGGCACGTCGTTGTGTGCCTGTACCCCATCCCCGACCCGCTCGTCGAAATGCGTTGGCGATGTGAGTGATGTCCAAACCCGGCATTTGTAAGATCCCGCACTCTAGTGAGGGAAATGTACCGTGACGTAAGGGCTGTTCACAGTCTTTAATAAGGGTCTGTTTGCTCACCCTTCTTGTCCGCGCGTATTGTAGTATTTTCTGCATTGCGGCCGTGTTGCCGATCGAATCTTGTTCTTGCCGTATAGCCATGTTTATTACCTTCTGCCATCGCGCCATATTGCCCTTACGAGTCTTTTGTATCTGTAATAGGGCGTTGTAAGGTCGCCAACATTCCGCCCTTCTTCTCAGGCGTCCGTCTGCTCGAGCGTGCTTCCTCATCCATGCAGGTTGTTGGCCACACTTCCCTATAAAATCCATCGCCTCCTGTTGCCAACATGTCATCTTGCCGTCCTGTGCGCTTTTATCTAATATGCTGATGGCCGCTGGTATATCCCATCCTGCCAAATCGCCTGTTACTCCTTGCATCCCTGGGCTCCTGCTTGCCGACTGCCTAATCCGTTCTCCCCATTCTTTGAGTTGTTGCCCCCAGCACTTCTTCCGCGTCATACGTATTTTCCGCCTTTGACGTATCTTTGCGGCTTGTTCTGTAAGCAAGATCCTACGCTGTTGCTGTTCCATGGAGCGTTCAGCCTTGTATGTACTCTTCTTTAGCAAAACCAAACCCTTCATGTCCCGTCGTACCGTTTCAACCGCCGCCATCTTCACTCGTGCCCATTCCTTCTCCATACCCGTTTGTGATAGTTCCGTTGTAGCTAGGGTATCTTCCAGATGATGTAGTTTTAACGCCGTTTCCAGGGTAGTCAACCCCCTCCCGTGGCGTTGCAGCGCTGACCATAATGTCAAGGTGTGTTTCATTATTTCTTCTGCGTGCTTGGTGTGACAGCGTGTCGGGATACCTAGGTGCCATCTCTCCTCGGCTGCCATTTTCTCTTTGAGTGGTTTGTAGGCTTGGGCGTCCTTCCTGCCTAGGGCTTTGGCTTGTAGACCTGCAATGTGCTCCCTTGTCCTCCCGAGCCATGTGAGCACCGTCCTTGCCATGATGTGTTGGCGTTCTTCCATCCGTATCCTTACCCCTCCCTCTGGTGTCACTTCCACTCTTACAGAAGGTACAGTGTTTTGTTGTATCGCCATCCATCTGCATAGCATGTTCTTGACACTTGCCTCACTCTCGTTTTTTGTTTTGACTTGCGTGGTCTTACCACGTCTCGTCTGCTGTTCTGGCTTCTGCTTTCTTGAGGGGAGTGCGCCTTTATCCTGTTGCATCTTCTTGGCCTTTGCGTCTAGCCGATCTGGTATAGGGTGTGCTAGTATCGCTGCCGTCGTGCAGAGTAGCTCTCCGCCGTTAATTTTACACAGACCCATGGTGCATCGTTGCTGTAGCAGTTCTCTGCCCTTGCATGCCCCATGCCATGTGTTGTGCTTTGTCATGGCCGCCATCATCCCTTTCCATCTTTGGTGTTGCTGTTGTTCTTTGGCTTGCCTTGCCTTTTCCCTTTTGTGCTTCGCCCATCTTATCTTCCATGTGCTCCAGGCGTTCAGTCCCCTCCATGTAGACGTCCTTGTGGCCTGTTGTCTCAGCAGGTACAGGGCCATCACCTTTTCATTTCCCCGTTTAAGTTTTCGTGTCCTCCTCATCTTCTTCTCTTCTGCATTGTATGGCCCTTCCCCTGCTGCCAGCCTTGCACGTGTCTCTTTTATGGCCGCCACCTGTGCTGTTGTGATGATCTGCTTCTGCTCGTGTGCCCGCCTGCTTGACATTGCCGCGACCCTTGCCCTAGTTTGTATGGCTGTCAGTATGCTGTCCCATCGTCGTATCGTGTTCGGCTTCATGGTGTTCCATAACTGTGCCTCCTCCTTGTCCATAGCTCCTAGGAGGCTCATCCGTTGCATTGCTGTGCGTATTCTCGGCATGATTTGCGGTATCGCTTTTGCTATCGCTGCTATCAATGTTGCACCTTGTTGCGGATGCTTAGTATATTTCATCATTACCAGTTGCACACTGACATTTTGCCGCATTGCCACCTGCATCCCCTCCTTCGCTCGTCCCCATTTCGCACACATTTTTAGCTCCCATGGGTTTTCATCCTTCGTCTGCGCTTGTGATTGCTCCTTGCTGCTCGCCATTGTGCTGCTCACCGTATGCGTCTCCCCTTGTGCCCCTTCCTGCTCTGCTCGTGTGTGAGGGCATGTTGTCTTTCCTGCCTTCTTTGGCGGTAGCGTCACGTCTGCTCTGTCCGTTGTCTTTTCTTTTATCCCGTGTGCGTCTTCGTGTAGCATTCCTTCTTGTTGCCGAGTTGACTTCTCCGTAATGGGATCATTTTGGCAGGGTGGCTTCTTAAGCACCGATCGGAGCTCCATCTCTGCCAGGTCGACATGACCTGACTCCGGGTAGTCCATTGATCGGTCCTCCACCACCTCTCCGTCACCCATTACCCCGAATGTCTGCGACGTCCCTTTGCTGTGGGCGTCCCTCGGCTTCTCATTGGTTGCTGTCTGTTCTCCTTGCGTTTCCGCTTGTTGTGCATTCATATTCTGGTCCCCTCCTCCCGTCGTCTCTGGCGCCATGTTTGATTGTGTTGTCATCCTCTGTGTCTGCATCTTTGTATGCGCCATCACCGACCATTGATTAATGCCCTTGTGGGCTTCGTCCATTGATGGGTTCCTGTTGGCCATGATCACATCTATTTCTATATGTCTCATCCCAGATGTGGGCGTTGTTTGCAGGCGCCATGCAATGCCTTCATCCAACATCACGTCCGTGGTAAAGTTTTCATGTACCATGGGTTCGTAGTCCATCATAGAAGGTGTATCCCGTAAAGGCGCAGGTATTGAATCTGCGTATCGCTGCGGTACAGGCGTCCCCTTATCCTCCAATACATGTACCCATATTCCGCTGTTTTTGTATGCCTGCTTTCGTAGTATTCCATGTGGCTGCCCTGGTGTACGTCTTGGCTGCAGTCGTTCTCCATATAGAACTGTGGTAGGAAAGTTTTGCCAGGGTCGTTGCACCATCCTCGTTCCCACCATCCATATGTCTAAGCGTCGCAGGCTCTGTTCCAGATTGGCTATACCCCAGCTTTGGGTTTGCGGCGTTCCTAATGTAGCGACTGGTGTGCAGGTGCGATACAAGAAGGCGTGCATGTCGTGGGTGGCACCTGGCGGTTCGAGACGTGTGAGCGGGTTTGTTGCTTCCCCTTCACCCAGATCGAGCCATGTTCGTATAAATGACTCCCGCATATGCCCTTGAACACCGCATGGGTTTTGTTCCCCAGTTGCTCCATCCCTATTGTCTCCATCGTGTCCCAGCATGGCTTGTTGTACTGTTGCATATCCGTCTGGTGCATAGGCTATGTGCGGCTCTAGCCTTTGGTATTCTGGCCTCTGTACTTGTGGCTGTTCCATTGCCATTGCATGCCGACCCATATACTGCATGTACCAAGTGTCTTGTGAGGTACCCCCTACCTGTGCCTTCATGCAGATCATTATGGGTCGTGTGGTGTTTAAGTGCATCCCACCTTGGTGCCCATGTGCTATGCATGCGATAGCGTTGTCTACCCCTTCACACCATCGTCTGCAGACCACCTTTGTTGTCATCATGCTGCACCACACTTCCCTTTCAACAAGATCTGGGTCTTGCATATTCTGCTCACCTAGCCGTGTTGTGCTCATCTGTAGCACCACCTCAGTCACAATGTCCATATTCACTGTGTCCCATTCTGCCTGGCGTACACTGCCCTTATATGTTATCACCGTTTGTTTTCCAGGTGTGCTAACTGTGGCGCCCGTGTCCATCTCGCTTTCGCCAGTGTGCTTAGCTGCGAGGTCCTCTCCTTTCTCATCCGTCGCATCTCTCGCGCCGTCCTTTGTATCCATGCCATCGTTGCAGATTGTCTCATCCTTTAAGAGGGTCTCTGGTATGTTGAAGGTCCTGGTCATGAGGTGTTTACATCCTCCACACAACCATGCCATAGTAAGCACTCCCAAGTACGCGACGTTCCGTTCAAACCATGTAGGACGCGTGAGCCAGACGTGCCGCGTCACTGTGTGCCACGTGTCCTCGTTGATGTTCCATTCAGAGAGCATGTAGGCGTGAGTGTGTTTGAGGGAGTCAAAATCAGTACCCCTCACCGTAATGTATTCCCACACCGCTTTCCATAGCCATTCTCTCAACTTGCTTGCCGTAGTGGCTTCCTCCCCGTCAGCATCCTCCATTAATGTCTGCCGCCACTGCATCGCATCGTGTGCTTGAGTCAGGTGGCTGGCGTCCCATTGATCTCCCGTCACTGTACACACAGCATTGCACTCCGATTCCTCCTTTCGTGGCATTCTCTCATTTGTTGTGCCCTCAGCGGCTCGCGTCTCCTCCTTCCTCTGCTGCTCTTTTGCTTGTCCTTTGATCACACTTTCCTCAGGCGTTGCTGTTGCGGATGTGTCGCACTCAGAACTCTCCCTTTGCTTCGCCCCGGGTGCGTTGCCTTTAGGCTTCACCACTGTGGGCGCGTTGCGTGTGGAGTTTTCTGACGGCGTCATCCCACGTGCGTCGTCCTTAGTTTGTGTTGCTGTATCTGCTCCACGTTCGCCGAGACCCTTTGTTATACCTTTGTCATTTTTAAGTGTCCCCCTTGTCCGTGTGCTTGACATCTTCCCGTTTTTTTTGCCGCCATCATCTTGTCGTGATATTTGCTCTTCCGATGATCGCGTCCCCTTGGTCTCCTTTTGTTCCCCTCGCTGCGTCGCATCTGCCTCATCTTTTCCTTTGTGGCTCCGCGGTATAGACGCTGTTGAGGTAGGAGGGGGTGAGGAGTTAGAGTCGAGGATTTGGCCCTCCGGCCCCTTGTCACTAGTGGACTCGCATGCTGCACATGGACATGCCAGACACGCTCGTTGTGTAGGTGCCCTGCGTCTCGTGCTCATACCATGCAATGTGCTCCACGCAGCTTCTGCCTCATAGATCCATCGCCCCCTGTAGCATGCTGCACACATCCATGCATTCTTACCATCCAATTGTACTGAGATCGTTGCCGGCGTGACACAAGGTGTGTTTGGGCAAGGGCATTCGCATAAGTGCGGCGAGGCTTCAGGGTCTTGCTGCAGCTGGAGTTCTCGTTCCGCCCAGGTGTGCTCCCCTTCTTTGCTCCTTCCATTATCCTTCTCGCTAATCGCCAGCATATCTGAGGGCTGCATTATCTGTAGTGTTGATAGATGCCGGAAAGTAAATGAGACCCGCCAGGTTGGTGCAGGTGCTATTGCATGTAGCGCTTCGTCCGCTCCCCTTCCTGCAAACATCATGACCGAGCAGTCCTCCAGCTTAATCCCGTGCTGTCTGGATGTACGCTGCGCCATTTGTTGTTTTGTGCCTAGGAGCAGTGTAGCGTCGTGCTCTGTTATGTTAAATGTGGCAGTGAAGAAGGGTCGTGCATAGGTGTTGTTGTCGATATGAGGAGGTATGACTGATCCCGGGGGGTAGATGTTTGTGATCTCCGTGTTCAGCTCTTCGATCTCTATGCCCCAGTCCAGCGCCATGATCTTGTCCGCCATGGTCCTCATTGTTGTTGTCATTTCTTCACATTTTGTCTCATACAAGGGCACATGTTCCTTGAAGCTGTAAGGTGCATAGCCAGTAGTAGTGGCTTGGATAGTGAACCTGGCCTGCTCAGTCTCACCTTTGTGGGTGGCCATGCGTCCTGCTTCTCCTTTCAGTTCCTTATGCCCTTTTAACATTTGCAATGCCTCCTCCACTCCCTTCAGTTTCTCTTCTTCACTGAAAACATTCTGTCGATACTTCATGCCCTGCAGTATGTTACCTTTGAACCTCCTCCCCTTAAGGGATAGGCTAGCCATGCCATCTTTGTGTCGTTGAACTGTCACGTCTCCCACCGTTTCAGGTAATGGCACCTCTGCTTTCTTCTCGCGCCGCTGCGAATCTTTTGGTACCTCCCCTTGTTGCGCATGTGTGGTCGCCTTTTTCTCTTCCTGTTCCTGCACGTCAGTCAGCTTAGCCTGTTCCCATGCCTCTTCTACAGTCAAGCACTTCGCACTCTGATCTGTAGCTCCTTCTTGGTGATTCCTCCGTTGTTGTTTCGCTTGCCTGTACAACTGTGTGGTGCGGTGTTGCTGTGCAGGGCTGGTGTGAGACGCCTTTTTACCTTGCAGTTTCCCTTGTTCCTTTAGGGGTTCACCTGGTTTGCTGACGCCATTGTCATCTGTCATTGGTACCTGCCTGTCTGCCTCGTCCTGAGTTGGAGGTGCTGCTCCTGGTGTCTGCTTCCTGCCAGCATGGTCAGGGTTCCCTTTTGACTGTTTGTCCTCTGTAGCGTATT
>Ga0099797_100879_pt1 | contig 17508 bp, 13 predicted proteins | sample Uncmet_Sort48C_1_FD_89871 | JGI IMG/M metagenome (GOLD analysis project Ga0099797, IMG submission 89871) | Marine eukaryotic communities from CALCOFI LINE 67, Pacific Ocean - C012_Sort48C_1 | ecosystem: Environmental > Aquatic > Marine > Oceanic | place: Pacific Ocean: Monterey Bay | collected...
GGGAGCTTACGAGAGGGGGGTTACGAGAGGGGGGTAACCACCCTTATCAAACCGATTATAAAATTACAATCTCCAGGGCAGGACCGATCCCGCGTCCGGCCTCCTTGCGTCATCTCGACGTAGGCGTCCTCCGTTGGGCGCGTACACCTCGGAGCCATGTACAGGTCGTGACTGGTTAATTGACAAATACAAATTGTGACACCAAGTGCCAAATTGGCAATTCTCGAGAAGCCTAGCGGCCTCCCCGAACCTCCCCGGCAGGGTCTCGGGGGGCTGCCGTACCTCCCGAACTCTCCGGGGGGGCCAAAACCTTACGTTTTCCCCTGTTTCGGGCTCTCCTGGGGAGCCCATGAAGGTTTCTGAGAAGCCCATGAGAAGCTCCTGCGAGGCCCAGCAGAACGCCGTTTTCGGTACTTTTCCAACCGTCTCGGGTACTTTGGTTCTAGGACGACTTACTCCGGCAATTAACCAGTCACGCACCGTACACCCACGACGCCGACTGAGAAAACCGAGCCCCTACTGGATCTCGAGAAGTGGTGCCGGCCTGTTCTAATAGGTGAGCTTCTACGTAGGGGAGGAATTTCCAAGAAATTTCGGGTCTGATGATGGTGCGTTTGAAGGATTACAGCCGATTTGGGACCTTCTAGACCTCACCAGTCAACTGCTGAGCGTATTCTGACATAGGATTTTTGTTTACGAGAGCTCCGAAGCTCGTCTGGGACCGATTTTCGGGCGTGTGTGGGATCGGCCCCTAACATTTGAAACCACCATGCGGGCCATAACTCGGCTCTCATTTGAGCTGCACAGCTCTCGTTCGGTGCAAAGCGATCAGCGCCATGAGCCCGAGCTCATACAGACATCGAGAGCTCCAGAACGGGCCCCAAACAGCACGCCCCAACGAATCAAAAAATACACACGTCAAACTCAAAAACATCTTCCGACTGGGGGGGGGGGGTGGGGGAGAGAGAGCCCCCCGAGGGGTGGTGGCAGCCGCCACGCGCGCCGAAGGCGCGCGAGGCGGCCCCTTTCCAAGCAGCAGAATCCGGTTCGTCTCCTCCAGAAGTCCTCTTCAGAAGCTCCTCCCCTAGCAGATCCTCCTTGAAAAGTCCTGCCCCCTAGCAAGTCCTCTTTGGAAAGTGCTCTCCAAATCCTCGGCCGACTTATGAACATCTTAGCCCAAAGCCGGCTCCGACAATGCTCTTATTTGGCGTTGTGGGTGTGGTGCGGGCAGACATCTTGATTGTACAGTTCGATTTGGTGCAACAGGCCGGGCCAGTAGGTCGCAAGGGCTCAGGGGAGGGGGAGGAGGCCGAGATGACGGATGGGCCGGGAAGGAGGCATAGGTTGGCAAGGGCGATTCGGATGGATCCATTTTGATTATTACAGATGCTCAAAGTTTTGTTTTCCATATTTGTCATTATGTTTTCAATAAATTTCACAGAATTTGTTGATGTTTCAGCAAATGTTATCATTTTTTTGAAGTTCTCAACAAATTTCTGCGGATTTCTGTATTTGTCAAACAAAAACGTAGGATTTCATAGTTTTCCCAAACCAATCCACAAATTTCACAGATTTTCCGCGCATTTCACAGAATTTTAGCGAATGTCCATGAGGTTGTGAGGGCACCCTCGCCAAGTCTTAGAAAACCTACTGGCCAAACTGCACTGTACTTGAGTCCAATACCCCGCAAACATGAGAAGGACTCTGCGACCCCTGCACAAGAAGCGCGCGGTGCCAGAAACAGGCGGGCTGGAGATGTGCAAATCGTCGGCACGGAGCAGATGAAGAGTCGATCCGCCTTCGGAATCTTCAATCTCCAAAGGTAGCAAATGGGAGTTAACTTTACTAGAAACAAAACTCCGGGGGACATTTATGAACAAAAACACGCACGTTGCGGACCATATAGCTTGGCTCGCGTTTGGGCTACAGAACTCTCGTTCGGTGCAAATCGATCAATACGATGTGATCTAGCTGATGAAGATATCGAGAGCTCCGGTATGGGCAAATGGTTTCCCGGGTGGACGGGGGGCGGGAGCCCCCCGAGCGGCGCAGGGGAGGGTTCGGGAGGCGGAACCCCCGAAAGGCCCCGCAGGACATGGCTCTGGGTCTCGGAACCCCCGAGAAGCCTTCAGGGGAAGGTTCCGGAGTGGTTCCGGGGAGGCCGCTACAGGCCCCCCGACCGGCGGAGCTTTTCCTGCATGGGGGGGTTCGGAGGGCAGGAGCCCCCAGAGGAAGCCCAGGGGATGGTTCGGGGGGAGCCGCTATAGGCCCCTTCCCGAGAGGCGGAAGACCCCCCAAACCATCATAAAATCATTCAAATCATTAGAAGATGCATACAACATTCCGCCCTTAGAAAGTCCCCTAACCTCGAAAAGTGAATATCATAGCCCCCGACCTGCGATACGGTCAGCACCAAATTTATCAAAGTTGTGAAAACGAAAAGCGATATGAGTTAACACCAAAAATGCGAATTCAGTGCCAACGAGGAGTGATATGATTTAGCACCAAAATTCACACCATGGCAAGCTGCCAAACCTTCACAAAACAAAAGCTGTAGCTGCCAGAAGGCCAAATTGGGCAGATTCCGCACCAAATTGGGGCACACGCGCATCGAGAAGCTTTATGACTTTGCACCGGCAATTCCTCGGCGGGGGGATTTTGATGCGCGACTGCGTAGTGGGGTGTGGGGGGGTTAATATGAATTTCTCGAGATTCCGTGCTCTTATATAGCCTGGAAGTTTATTTGTTCGTCAAGGTCACCCTCCATTAACTGGAGGTGGGGGTTCATATCCACATTGGCCATCTGCGAGGACTTGTGTAAATGAGCAAAGTGCGCGAGGTCGATGGGCGCAAGCAGTTCCCGGCCGGCAGTTTGCAGCGCTACCCGCCTTTCACGGGCAACAGTTCGCGCCAGCGCCGCAGAAGATGCGCACGGTCGCCGTGAGCCCTTGGGAGTCGCCGTCCGGCACCGCGACGCGTCTGCGACCGCTCGGCACCGCGCCTCGGGGGGGCAGGGCGAGCGCCTCAGGTCTCGCGCCGGGGTCAGTCGTCGTCATCCTCCTCGGCCATCGCCTCCTGATAAGCCTAGGTTTGGGATCTCAAGTAATTATAATACACTTCGCCATAAAAAGTAAGGGTCGAGGGAATTCCCAAGAACCTGGTTCAAAAGGGATTTCTTTACCCTTACTTTTAAGTAAGGGTGAATTGAAAAGTAAGGGTAAAAAACTTCCCGGCGGGATCCACGCACCGCGCGCCGCGCGGTGCACGCCGCTGGTGCGCCTCGGGCAGACTTTTTTCCCCCTCCCCGCGCGGCGCGCGGATCCCGCCTGGAGGTCTATTGCCCTGACTTTTGTCCTTACTATTACAAAAAAAAGGCATTCAGAATGTATGCTGATAGGATTGATAAACTTCGGAATACAGTAAGACATTGAGCCCCTCAGCGCCGTCCAAAAATAAAGAAATTCCGTGACCCTCGACGTCCGTCCCGACGGCTGTCCGGACGGTAAATAAGAAATGTTGAGATCCTCGCGTCGTCACAAATTAAGAAATCAAAAGGCCTCTTCAAATCATTTGCATTTCTTAATCCCCCGGCGGGGTGGTAATGCCCAGAATGAAGCCAAAGATCACGTTCGACCACCGTCAGCTGTGAGCGGGACCGTCAGGCGCTACAGAAGAATAGTTTGCAGCTTGGAAAGTGGCCGCCTCGCACGCCTGTGGCGCGCGAGGCGGCCGCTACTACCCCTCGGGGCGGCGGGGCTTTTTTCTTGTTTTTGACCAATGTATTTTCGGTGTTTGGCCCGCCCCTCCTGGGCCATCGCCTCCTGATAGGCGTCGATCTGGGATTAAAGATAAGGAGGCCGCAGTCTTATCATTTTCATAACGGGGGTTACCAGGTGAGTGGGTGGGTTGGTTTCGGCCTCGTAACCCCCCCTCTCGCAACCCCACCGATTTGGGGCCCCAGAAGATCTCTTTGTGGGACCCAGGACTTCTGCGGCCCAGTAGAACTCCTCTGGGGTGCAGAAGAACTCGTCCGGAGCGCAGAAGAGCTCCGAAAACCTCCGAAAGCCACCGCCAGAGCTCCGAAAGGCTCCGCCAGACTTCTTCTGGGGCCCAGGGGAGCTCCCTGATAAGCCTTCCTTGGGATTACTCTGCGACCCTGAATGGTTCTGGGAGCCAAAAATGTTCGGCGGGGAGCCCTTGTTCTCGGCCCTCCCGGAAGGAGGCATTTGAGCTTAAAACGGCCACGGGAAGCAGGCCCCGCGCCAAGGGCTGGCAAGCATCCAGCGGCGGGGGCCGCAGCCGTAACCTTTTCCCGGAAGGATCGGAGGGCGGGAGAAACCCGAGGAAGGGGAGGTTCGGGGGGGCACTAGGTCCCCCACTAGGACCCCCGGAGGTCGCGACAAGCAACACGTGGCAACAATATAAAGTTTTAGGGTGCGAAAAAGCAAGCACTGACAAGCGAATGTTTTCCTGGGGGGGGTCGGGGAACAGAGCCCGCTGACAGGCCCGCCGGAGATAGGTTTGGGGAGGCCTTTCCCAGGGGAAATCAGGGGGCGGATCCACCGGAGAAAGGCGGTGTTCGGGGGAGGTCCGCGGGCCCCCCCCGAGGAGGAGGAGGAGGAGGAGGAGGAGGAGGAGGAGGAGGAGGAGGAAGAGAGCACCGCCCCTCCCTAGAACCTCACCTCTTCACAACCACCCCTAAACAACACGTTAGGCCCTAGACCGTATGTTAGGCTAACGTTTCCAAGTGGCGCTAAGAGTTTTACCAAGACTTCGACTTCTTCAGCAGGACCCGCACATGATGTGCTTGCCGCGGCCTATTTTTGTTGCTGGCGCTGCGCGCCGGCCAACGCGCGGCCTTGCTCCAACCGTGCGCGGGTGAGTCCACTGGGCCCTTCTTCCCAGTCCTGGGATGATATCATCCTAGTGTTGGGATGATATCTGGCAAATCATCCTATCGTCCCAACTGCCTTGCGACCATGCCAATATGGAAGAAGCTCACGCATACAGCAGAAGCTCCATACAGCGAGCACAAGCTCCCGACAGTGATCAGAAGCTCACAAATACAGAAGAAGCCTCTATCAGCCAGCAGAAGCCCCAGCAGCGAGCGGAAGCCCCAGCAGCGAGCAGACGCCCTCCAACCAGCAAAAGTCCCTTGGAAGGTCCTGAGAGCTCTCCTGGGCAGTTCATATACTAACTTGGATCAACCGAGTGCCGCGGTGACGAGGAGGAGGTCCGAAACGGACCAGAACAGACCTGAACGAGCCCTCTTGAAATATGGTTGCAAGGCAGATTGGGATGTTTCATCCCAACGTTATATGATGTTTACATTCCAACGCTAGGATGAAGAGACGATTTCATCCTAACATCCCAACCGCCCGCGCGCGGCTGGGCTCTGCGCGTCACCTGGACAGGCGCGCAGCGCGCGCCGGGAAAAAAGTCGGCCGCGGCCCGTGCGCATCCGCGCGAGGGCCGCGGCCAACTTTTTTCCTGGCGCGCGCTCCGCGCTCGGCTGGGCGGCGCTGGGATGTAAACATCCTAGCGTTGGAATGTAAACATCCTAGTGTTGGGATGAAACCAGCCAAATCATCCTAACATCCTAACCACCCTGCAACAATGCTTGAACCTCCTCCCCTGAACTCCCCTTAGGAGCCGGCCGGGCCCACCAGGGGGCATGGTGCTCATCCCAGCCCAGGGCGTAGGCTGCCAGCTCGTCGCCCACGCCGTGCCAGATCACGGCCGAGCCATCAATGGGTCACCGACACTTCCTCCAACCTGCATGGGTCAGAGGGGCCGGCTACTGCAATTCAGTAAAATACTTATTATTTTGTTTGCTGAACCTAATTGTTATTTGGCCGTGTTTCGTTCTCGGAGGCGACAATTAGGTTCAGGGAAAGGTGCCCCGCGCCCTCTGGGGGGCTCCTGCCCCCCCGAACCCCCCCGGCACGGCGATTTTTTTGAATTTTGACGGCGGATTTTTTTGATTTTTCGGAACCTTTTTTTTTGTGATTTCGCGTCCGTTTTGTGCGATTCTGAACATAATTGTTGTTTCGTACTCTTTATTTTTGTGCCCGTAGCAATTATTTAACTGAATTGCAGTAATAGGAGAGGCTCCGACCATCCCCTTGAAGCTCCAAGGGCGGCTACAGTACTAGGAGAGGAGCTTGACCCGCCAGCGGCCCGTCCTACCTATAATACATTTCGCAGGCCGGCTTCTTGCGTTTCACGTGTGAGGGCAAAAGACTAGCGAAAATCTGACCAAGCCGTACTGCCTTCGAGTCCAGCCGAAGGGAATATGGCAAATTTGGGAGGGCGACAAGCGACCCGTCTCCAAAGGCAAGGGGCGAAGACCGTTGCGCCCGAACGCGCGGCGCGGCGCGCGACGCGCGCGGCTGAAGAGGGGAAGGAATCGGCCGGAGACTGGCGCCTCCGGCGCCATGCTCGGGCCGCCTCTCCCTCTTCGGCGACGTCTACTGTATTTCTCTCCTGTGCGGCTGGCAAATGCATCCAAAAGCGCAACCGTGACTACAGCACCTTCAGAAGGTCCCCTACTGGAGGTTGTCTTTGAAAAGCCCTAAAACAAAAAAACGATCGCAAAATTTGCGCGATCGCCCCCTTGTTTGGGGAGGCCTAGCGGCTCGAACCTCCTCACCTGGCCATCCTCGGAGGGGGTGCTCCGCCGCCCCAAACCCCCAGGGAAGGGCACGTGTCGATTTCGACCTCGATTTCTTTTGATTCGATTGTTTATTTTGGCCTCGGTATTGGCGAATTCATCTATTTGTTTGCTTTGTTTTCGAAATGTATCAGAGCCTCCAGCCCCCTCCTAACAAGCGTTACTCTTTTGTTTATAAACAGACGCGCGCCTCTTCCCTTCAGTTTGCACCAGGTAATGGGGAGATGCACCAACCCATATCGCCCTCAAGTCAAGTCCGAAGACAATCGGACATTAAGGAGGACCCGCACCGCGGCGCACGAAGCGCGCCGCGGAAGAGGGGCAAGAGGCGGCCCAAGACTGGAGCCTTCGGCGCCGGCTCGGGCCGCCTCTTCCCCCCACTTCTGAGGCTGGGCCTGTAATGCAAGTCATGGCGATTGCGGAACCTTCTAGACCCCAACCATTCAAATCGGGGTCGGATCGCTTTTGTCCAGCATCAGGAAAGCTCTGGAGCTCATCTGGGACGGATTTTCTGGCATGTTTGGTATCAGCTTCTACTCTAGCAAAGTTCCCAAAATCAGTCCAGGGTGGGCTACAGAGCTCTCGAAACAAATCCGGACACTCCCAGACCTTCCCGAGTTGCATGACTGGGGCCAGAAAGCTCCAAATTTGGCATAACGCATCCAAACGGACCATCCAAGACCCAAACTGCACTATAGTAGAATCCTCCGCCATCGACCCCATTCAACGGCCCCGAGTAGGCCAACCTGGATTAATTCCTTACTCAACTCTTTCCGACATCCCTACACTCACTTCAGAGCCTGTGGTGACACCAGCGGTAGGGCAGGGGCCCGGGGGAGAGGGGTTCACTAAGTGAATATCTCGTGCGGACGTCCGTGTACATAGTCATCCGTATAGTCGTCCATATTATGCGGATGCAGCGGGAGGCCCGTACACGGACGACCGCACGCGTACGACCGTATGGACGCCCGGCGGTATGCGGACGACCGTGCGGACGACCGTGCGGACGACTGTGCGGACGACCGTATGCGTGACCGTATGCGTGCGGACGACTGCAGAGTCGTCCGCACGGACGTCCGGCGAAAATCCGCATGACCGTGTAGATCTTTGAAGTTCAATGGGAGCCGGGATATGAAATCCAAACCCAGAAACTGAAATTGCTTAAGCGGAAAGTCAACAATCCGTTCCATAATCGCAAAAATCCGTTCCAAAACACCAAAATCAGTTGCCCAGTGGGTTCGAAATCCCCCGAGAGGCCCGCAGGGGAAGCGGGGGTCGAGGGGGTGGCATAGGCCCCCCCCACGGGTGGAGGAGCCCCCCCCTCCCGAACTGGCCGGCCCTTTCGGAAGGAAATCAGAGCAATGGAACACGAATACAGAAGAAGCTCAAAAATACAGCAAAATTCGCAGCTAAGGCAGAAGCTCCCGACAGTGAGCAGAAGCTCACAACAGCGAGCAGACGCTCACGAATAAGTTCGGAATAACTTACAGAAGCTGCTCACAGCGAGCAGAAGCCCTCGGAGGTCCTGAGAGCCCTCGGAGGAAAATGCCCACGAGCTTAGTTGTCCACGGGAGGAGCGTACCTGTGGGAATTCCGGATGCCTTATGCTTCGGAGTCCGCGGCAGTTGGACGGGTCGTCGCCCTCGGCTGAAGTAACTATTATTATGTAATAGATCATCCGCAAGGCCGTGAATCATATTCTGCCATGACTATAAGTAATAACTCAAGCTGAGGCAATCGCGAAATTAATGGAGGCAGAAGCTGAGAGCAGAAGCTCACCAATACAGCAGAAGCCCACGATGGCGAGCAGAAGCCGCCCACCAGCGACAAGCGAGCTGTAAAAAATCCTGACCCTGGTCCGAAAATGTGGGCTTCTTAACTCACCTGTTCTTAGAGGCCGCGCTGGCCAGACGCGCGAAGGCCCGGATTTGGCCGTTTTGACCAGGCCATGCCCGCGCCGGGGCGCCCCAGCGCGTCCACAGCACAACGGGTAGCACCCCTGGCGCTCTCGTCAATCTCTGGATATGCTTCCTGGGCCGGTCCGGAGGCCTCTCATGGCCCAGAATCCTAGAAATACACCTGTTCGGGGGACCGTCCGGCCAGCGCGGCCTCTAAGAACAGGAGAGTTAATCCACAACTCCAGTCTACATCGCGCGGAGAAGGGGAGTTCAAGACCCGCAACGCCCAAGGGCTCGGCGGCAAGAACTGTCAGTGACTCGACGCCGTCGCCACCTGAGTCGGCTTCCGGAGCCCTCGGACATTTCCGCCGCAACCGGGCTCGGGAGCCGCGATGGCAGCCGCTGGAGGACTCTTTAAAGAAGTCAATCAGGACAAATAATAACGACAAAGTAAGGGTAAAAGGATTTCCCAAACAGTTTAGCTTTATCAGGTTTTCTTTACCCTGACGTTTTAAGTAAAGGGAAACAACAAGTAAGGGTAATAGACCTCCCGGTGGGATCCGCGCACCGCGCGCCGCGCGGTGCGCGGATCCCGCCAGGAGGTCTATTAACCTTACTTTTTCTTTACCCTTACTAAAAACATACAGATATCAAGAATTTATGCTGAGTTAATACACCCTCTTTGCAAGATCCTGTAAAGGGTGCTACTCAGTGACCCTCAATTGTTCTGGGGAGCCCAAATTTTCGGTGGGGGCCTCGTTCCCAGCCCTCCCGGAAGGAGCACTTTGAGATTAAAACGCGTCCTGTGGCAGTTTTAAGCTCAAAGTGCTCCTTCCAAAAGGACCGAGAACGAGGACCCCCCCGAAACTGTTGAACCCCCAGAACCATTGAGGGTTACAGAGTCATACGGAAAGATTCCGCTACTGCATTGCTGATAAATGATTAGTATCTTTTCGGAAAGTAATTCTTACTTTGTATCATGTATTTGTTTTTGCCGCAACACTTATGTTCAGCAAAAACAAAGCGTGGGAGTGTTTTCCCAATTTGCAGTGGAGCTTGTCCAACGAAACTCCAAAGAAACTCCCCAACGAGGCTCCAACAAGGCTCCAACAAAGCTCCAACAAAGCTCCAGCGAGATTCCAACGAGGCTCCAACGAGGCTCCAACAAAGCTCCAGCGAGATTCCAATGAGACCGCAACGAAGCCCCAACGAAGCTCCAACGAGCTCGAGAACAGCCTCAGATGCGCTCCAGAACAGCATCAGATGAGCTTCAGAACAGCCTCAGATGAGCTTCAGAACAGCCTCAGATGCGCTTCAGAAAAGCTTCGCGTGAGCCAACATCAATTTCCGAAATGAGCAAAACATGAAAGCGCTGAACATAACTATTATTCTGAACATACTTGTTATTTGGTACTGTTTAATCAATTTGCCGTAGTATATTTTTATCGGCAATACAGTAATGTGTTTTTCAGTTGGATGTGTTTGGTGATTGCAGGTCGACCTGTTTGTGAACTGCTCATGTATTAGCTAAGAAAGTCAGAATTAAACCCTAGACGACCAAGAAATCAAGCAACGCGGAGCCACTAGAAAGCCCCAATCGATGCTGAGACAGAAAGACATTTAAGAAACGCTGAACCCTAGGCCAGAGAATCTGTTCAGAAATTCGGGGGCTGACCAAGCATTGGAAATCTCTCAATCCGCCGGCGACCTGTATATTTCCCCCGACTGCGAAGCTGGGGGCTCTTGATGAGGTTTCTAAGCCCGATAAGTGGCTGGATGACTTCAAAATCCGTAGGCCGGGCCCAGTGGGGGCACAAAACACATGAAACGTACTGCGGTCTCTACAAACGTACTCTGAAGAGTCAAATAATCGTAGGGGGCAAAAACATGAAATTCTGGAAAATCTGATTTTCGAGTGAAAACCGTCCGAGACGGTCTCCGAAACGTCACTTTTCCATTTGGACAAATTCACGCGATTCGCTTGGAAATTCTTGTAAAAGCCTGCCCCCTACGATTATTATACTCCTTAGAGTAGGGTCCTTTTGCTTCGGTGTCATTTACTTGAGACCGTGCGACTGCTCTGATCAATGCCTATCCGCACGGCCATGTTCCCTATCAAACCGTAGAGCGCTCTTATGCCCAGGATGGCGCGTACACTTTGCGGTGGCTGCAATTGAGTGCCTACAGTTTCACCCCACCGGTTTTGGAGCTGGGGAAGTACTTACCTGCCTGGAGGCCTACACTTGCGGGCCTACAGTTGGGGCTTACAGTTGTGGGCCTACAGTTTCACCCCACCGAATTTGTCCGGGAAAGTACTTGCCTGTCTGGGACCCTACAGTTGGGGCACTACAGTTGGGTGCCTACACAATTGGTTGCCTACAGTTTGGTGTCTACAGTCTCATCCCACTGATTTCGGATCCAGGAAATCACTTACCTGTAAAAAGCTATATCAATTATATAAAAGATACTTCAAGACAAGCTTGTTGAGAGAAAAACAACTCGCTCAGTCCGTTCTGCATGCTTCCCGCCCCCCCCCAAGTGGAAATGGTTAGCTAGGCAAACCCAAGCGAGAGTGGAACTGTGCTTTCTGGCAAGCTGCGCATCGAGAGTCGAAAGCTTCGAAAGTTGACATGATGGCTCCAGACGGGCCATCCGAGAATCGAATTTGACTAACCCTCACCTGAAAACGAGAAACCCACTCGAAAACAATAAACTGCCCTCCAAAACACGTCCCGCACGTTTCAAAATACAGACGTCAAACTCGAAAACATCTCAGAACTGGTGAGATTCGGGGGCGGGAGCCCCGAGGGGTCATAGCAGCCGCCTCGCACGCTGCAGGCTCGCGAGGCGGCCCCTTTTCCAAGCCGCAGAATTCAGTTCTTCTCCCCCAGAAGCTCTTCTTCACCTCCGAATCGTACTGAATGACACCCTAAAAGCAAGGGGGCTGTATAGTTTTGAGCATTTACAGTAGAGGGGGGAAGGTGTCAAACGGGAGTTAAGGCCACTCTCCCCTTGTTTAGCCCTGCTTGCACATTTGTCGTGCTCTGCTCAGTCGCATTTGGTGTCATGCGGCTCTACGGTGCTTTGAGCTGTTCCCATTTGCATCCGGCCTCCGGATGCGACATTGCTACCGGTGTCTCTGAGGACAAACGCGGCTTGTCGCGCTGCATGGCCATGCCTGGTCCTGAGCAGTCTCGTGCTGGCCCTGAGGCCCTTGGCACTGAGCCCAACGCAACCTCCGCTTTTAGTGGAGGGGGGGGGGGGGGTTTACTGTTTTTACCTGAGGGTTCGCAGAATCACCTCCTAAAGTAGAGGTGCGGATAAAAAACATCACTCAATACAAGCACCGGGACCACAACAAGCGTGTCTCAAACCGGCTCAAAACTCGCTCGGGAAGCTCCCAGACACGCCTGCCGGCACCTCCCCCGGCGGCGGCCGAAGGCCGCCGCCGGGGGAGGTGCTGGACAGCGCGTCTTGGATACTTCCCGAGCGAGTTTCGAGCCGGTTTGAGACACGCTTTTCTGGTCCCGGTGCTTGTATTGAGCAGTGCTTCCCGCAAAACGGGCGCGAAATCACCCAAAACGGCTCCGAAAAATAGGTCGAAAATCGAAAAATCTTCCGCAAACCCATCCCAGACGTTCCCGGAAAGGTCGGGGGGCGAAGCCCCCCGACTTTAAGGGGGGCGGGGAACCCCAAACACGGCCCGAAATCGTCCCAATTCTTAAGAAAAATAATGTTTTGTAGCAAAATAATTGTTAAGCAATTAATTGAAAAAACAAAAAAAACAAAAAAGAGCGGGTGGGTTCGGGGGGGCAGCGCCCCCCCAAGGTAGGGGGGGGCCGCCTCGCGCGCCAACGGCGCGCGAGGCGGCCCCTCTCCAAGCTGCAAATTCGTCTTCTTTCTTTGTTTCTGCAGCTATTAATTGAAGCCTTCTTTCAAAGAGGCTTCTGAAGTAAGCCCGGAGCTATTAATTGAAACGAGCCGGCCTTCGAAAACCTTGCGGTTTTCAATTATTTTGCTAGAAAACAGTACCTGTCTTGAGCGGTGTTTTTTATCCGCGCCTCTACTTTAATCCAGGCGCTGTTGAAGCAGCTCGGCGCCGCGCGCTGGCGCCCGTCGGCGAAAAGGCCACCGCGCTCGCCGTCTCCCGGTGCCCGGGCAGCGTCACGACGCTCCGCCCGCGCGCGAGGTCCCAGACTTTGGCGCCGCGATCGCTGGACGACGTGGCCAGGTAGAGGCCTCGGCTAAGGCGCGTCATGCAGGGGATGAGACGGTGCATTCCGATGAATGAGCTTTTGATAAGAAGTCTTTTGATAAGAAATTGAGACCCTGGGTTTCGGATTTCTTATACCAAAGCCCGGGATCCTCAGATCTCTATTTCGTATTTTGGGACCCTCCAGACGGCCGTCCCGACAGCCGTCGGCACGGGTCACGGCCGTCGGGACGGCCGTCGGGACGGCCGGCCGTCGGGACGGCCGTCGGGACGGCCAGCTGCCGCGACGGCCGGTCGTCGCGACGGCCGTCCCGACGGCCGTCCCGAGACTTAACTTAAGAAACCATCCTCAGGTCTGCTGGGAGGTTGAATATTTCTTAGGGAAATCGAGACCCTCACCAAAAGTTATACATTTCTTAACTAAAACGTAGGGTGTAGTGGGCCGGGCCCCCCTGCAGAGCGGATGAGAAAGTGGATAAAATCATAAAACCAAAACCTTCTGGATGAGAAACTTGACGGAAAACCGACCACGAAATATATGTGGATGCCGACGACTCCAGGGCTCTTGTGGGACCTATCTGTCGGCCGTACAGTTCGTTAAGGCTAGAGCAGGAGCCTTTCTCTTTATCCCTTTACTATCCCTGAACGACGTGGCCAGGTAGAGGCCTTGGCTTCGTCGCGTCATGCAGCTGCCATAACTATCGCAATTTCCAAGGGCCCTGTATTGGCTTTAACTTCTAATACAAGGCAATAGCAAAATTGACGGGTCCAGTATTGCCTTCGAGCACATCCACGAAAGAACGCGAAGAAGAAGAAGAAGAAGAAGAAGAATTTGCAGCTTGGAAAGGGGCCGGCTCGCGCGCCGTTGGCGCGCGAGGCGGCCTCCCTGCTACTGTCGGGGGGCTCCCGCCCCCTGCCCCCCCCCCGATTCGCAGAATTGTTTGAATTTTGACGTTTGTACTTTTGGGCACGCGGGGGTGTTTTTGGTCCAGATTGTCTCGTCACGCATTGGATGATACGTTGCATTGCGATAAATGAGCTTCCGATAAATAAGCTTTTTGGTCAGTCTTACAATTCCAACCGGATTCCGGGAAGAGGACCTACCTGGGGGAGAAGAACTGGATTCTGCAGCTTGGAAAGAGGCTGTCTCGCACGGCTGCGGCGCACGAGGTGGCCGCTAGGACCCATCGGGGAGGCTCCCGCCCCCCCGAACCACCCGGTTCGGAAGATTTTCGATTTTGACGTCTGTATTTTTGTGTTTGGGCATGTTTTTGGGTCCGTAATGGCTCAGTCAGTCTTATTTATCGGACGGTGTCGCTACACAAAGCTTATAATTCGGAATGCGGCGTACAAATCCGCTCTGGTACAATGGGTTGGCTCTGTCAGTTGCGAGGAAGGGTCTGGCGGCGGCCCGGGCGGGGGAAGGGTCCGGGAGCGTCTGGACCCCCCAAAGGACGCTTCGGCGCTTCAGAACAGCTCTTCTGGGCCCCTGGCAACCTGTTCTGGGGCCCAGGAAAACTCTCTGGCCCCCAGAAGAGCTCTTCTGGGCACCGGAAGAAAGACGCATCCGGAGCCCAGAAGAGCAAGAACCCTTGCTCTGGGCGCCAGAAAAGCTCTTCTGGGGTGCAGGGGAATTCCGCTGGGCTCCAGAAGAAATCTGCGGGGGCTCAGAAGACATCTTCCGGAGCTCAGGAGAGCGCTTCCAGAACCCAGAAGAACTCCCCAGGGGACCAGAAGAGCTCCCCCGGGACCCAAAAGAGCTCCCCTGGGACCCAGAAGAGCTCATCCGGAACCCAGAAGAGCTCGTCCGGAACCCAGAAGAGCTCCACAGGGGCCCAGAAGAGCTCCCCTGGGACCCAGAAGAGCTCATCCGGAACCCAGAAGAGCTCATCCGGAACCCAGGAGAGCTCATCCGGAAGCCAGAAAAGCAATTCCTCGGCTCAGAACAACTCATCCGGAACCCAGAAGAGCCCTTCTGGGGCCCAAGAGAACTCTTCCGGGCTCCAGAGAAGTTCTTCTGGGGCCCAGGGGAACTTTCCCGGAGCCCAAGAGAACTCTTCCGGGCCCCGGAAGACCTCTTCTGGAGCCCAGAAGAACTCTTCCGGGGCCAACAACAATTCTGTTTCAGAGGTTGCGAGCATACCCTCACCGAACCTAAGACAACCTACTGGCCAAATCATACCGCACTTCCCCCGTCCCATGCCACCGAATCTTCTGGCAGCGTACCGCCCCCGTTGATGTCATGCCCCGGTAACCCTAAGCATGCCCAGGGGAGTGCTCTGGGGTGGGATGTTGGGATGGACTTGTCTTTGCATCCCAGCACTGGGGTCAAGTCAGCCTAGTGTTGGGGTGACGCCGTCCAAATCGTCCTATCATCCCAACCGCCGTGCAATCATGAATCACGCGGACACTGTCGACACCAATCCGCGTCGCGTTCGCGAAGCAGAATGGACGCACCCAGTTTCCCACACTGAGCAAGACACTTGTACGCAAACAGTTCCGAGCAGAAAGATATTACGGCAACAAAAACACATTCAAGCCTCCACCGGATTCATGCAATTTCAGCCGCCAGCGAACGGTTCACTCATTGCCAACAGCCTCATCGATATATCTCTTCGTGCGTTGCTGGTCAGTCTTACGCTGAGTGCCGCCCGTCGCTCCTCGTACGACAGGGGTCGTCCACCAGCCTCCGCGCGCTCTGGGACAGCCGTGTCCATTCGTTCGAGCTTCACGGGCACCTCGGCGAGAGATTGTGCAAATTCGAGGGTTTTAACCTTGCGGGTCAGGGGTCAGCTCCACGCGCCTAATTTCGCTCCTCCTCCAGATGACCCTCATGCGGTGAAGCCCCCCAGAAAGACAGAAGTGTTTGGGGGCCGCTACTCCCTCCTGCGGTAAGTCCTTGCGCCGGTCCTCCCACGCCGGCCCCCCTCGAGAAGCATTGGAATTACGATGGAAGCAGGCGCGACTTCCGTCCGGCAGGAAGTCCTTGCGTTTCGTGAGGCGCGCAAAACGGCGAAACACATTCGCGCGCGAAGTATTTCTCGCGCGATGCAAGGACCCACCGCCAGAGAGAAGTCCTTGCGTGGCCGTGCCCGTTTTCCAGTGCAATTGCAGTGCTTCTCGCGTGGGAGGACCCACGCAAGGACTTACCGCCAGAGGGAGTAGAGGGTTCCGAGGGCTCTGTAGAAGGTATTACTTAGAGAAGGCCCTCCCTAGAAATTTCAAAAATGGTTGAAAATGGGTTCCAGATGAACTCCGGAGCTCGCGCGCAAAATGTTCTATATCGGAATATCCTCAGCAGTTGACTGGTGAGGTCGAGGTCCTGAATTGGCTAGTATCCCTCCCCACAGATTTCTAAAATCAACAAAACATGTTAACAATCACGAAATCCAAAACGGCCTCAGCAGGACCCGAGGACTCTCGTTGCCAGTTTACATGCAATTTGGGATGTGCTGAGTGCAGTCGTGACGACGACGACGACGAGGTCCGAAACGTATCGTAACAAGCCCAAACGGGCCATTATCGGACCCAATCTTTGTTTAGAAACTCATCCCTTAGAAGCTCTCCTTAGGGCCAGCCCCACCGGGGAGCGGATGGTAAGGTGGAAGAAGTAATGGAATCGTAACTTCTGGATAGGAAATCTGACGGAAAGTCAACGAACAATTTGCGACAGATGCCGACAAGAGCCCTGGAGCTCGTCCGTAGCAACTTTTTCTGTTTGCACAGTTCGTCAACTTTACCAGGCAATTATCGGAGGTTGGGGGTGCAACACCGAAGGTGCCCCCGACCGGGAATCCAAGCCCAGCATCCAGCACCTGCACCGCACGCACGACACGACAGATCAATGGCGCGAAATTCTTTGGTGGCTAGGGCGAAGTTGGGATTTTGGGCTGCCTTGCCGGAGACGCGGTGTCGGGTGTCGTTTGTCAACGGGGCGTCTTTCGTGCCATGAGTTGATTTGTTACTATTTCTTTGAGGCTACAAAAAGGCAATGGATTCCAATGTTCGAGTCACGCTATAAGAAACCAGTTTTTGTGAAAGTTGCCTTAGACTCACCTTCAGAAATGCAACGGGTCTAGCAGAATATTAACAATTTGCTATTTATGTTTTGCTATTCTTGGATGGTCCCGTTGATTTATCAAGCGAGTCACTTTCACACTCAATTTGACTAATATCTAGTCTTTTGCATATGTACAATGACATATGTTTGAGGCCTGCGTCAGCCCCCCTCGAGAAGCATTGGAATCACACTGGAAAACCGGCACAGCCACGCAAGCAGTTCCGTTCGGTGGCAATTCCTAGCAACGGCGTGCGTCGCGCGAAAAGTACTCCACACGGAGTGTGAAATGACAAAACACGCTCTCGGCCGCAAAGCGCCTGAGAGTATTTTGCCATTTTGCGCGCCGAGCGGAATGCTTTTCGCGCGACATTAAGACTTGCCTCCGGACGAAAGTCCTTGCGCGGCCATGCCCATGTTCCACTGTGACCCTAGCATCACGTTATGGTATTCGTCTCTTTAAAATATTGCTTGGAGCCCCAAACACCCAACGCCTGCCCCAAAACACCTCCGCGAGAAAAAACAAATACAGACGTCGACATCTAAATTACCCCAGCACATGACCCCAAACAGACGATTACATGAAAATTATCCCAGCAGAAGACCCTTACAATGAGTATATTCTGGAAGTAATGTAATTCCTTAGGTTTGGAGCGTCAAATGGAGA